>OIWM01003895.1_pt1 | contig 10284 bp, 8 predicted proteins | sample 1587451 | NCBI WGS metagenome assembly OIWM01 (sample SAMEA3888907, study PRJEB22519) | human gut metagenome | biome: human gut; feature: human-associated habitat; material: faeces | place: Denmark | collected 2011
CGCAGATGCCGTGCCGCAGCCGCCGGAGCGGTGCTTAAGCCGTCAGGCGGGAATTATGCGGTATTGCCCTAATTTTCCAAAAGTTCCTTCATCGCTCTTCCCAGCGCATCGTTCCAGAAAAACCAGTTGTGGTCACCGGGGGCTTCGTACCAAGTCAGGGGCCAATTCATCGCCTGCAAGGTATCGCGCAGGCGTAGGTTGGCGGGGTACAGACTGTCCTGCTGGCCGCAGGCCAAAAACAGGCGGGGCATGGGGCACGTTTCGTCGCGGAATTTCTCCACCAAGTCAAACAGATCATCCTGTGGCGGCACAATGCCGTGCGGGAAAATTGCCTGATCTTCATGCCAGCGGCAGAGCTGGGGCAGTTCGGCCTGGATTTCCGCCACCGAGGAAAAACCGGCGCACCCGGCGTACTGCTGTGGCGCAGTAAAAGCGCATTTCATAGCACCGTATCCGCCCATCGAAAGCCCCATAATATAAGTGCGCTCCGGTACGGGCTGAATGCCAAAAAACCGGCGGCAGAGCGTTGGCAATTCCTGATTAATGTAGGTGAAATACTTGGGGCCGCAGGCCATATCGGTATAAAAGCTGCGCTGCACTTCGGGAACGATCAGAATAGCCCCGTGGGTGCGGGCCAGGTGTTCGGCCTGGGTATAGCGCAGCCAGCCGGTGCAGTTGTCAGTCAGGCCATGCAGCAGGTACACCACTGGCGCGGCGGCCAAATCTCCGGTATCCGGCATGGTAACAAGCACCGATGTTGCCATGCCGAGAGATTCCGACATGACATCACAGCGGAAAAATGCCATGGTTTGCCCCTCCTTCAAATTTGTGGGTTTGCCAGCGCGCGGCAGACGGCACGCATGGCGGGCTCGGTGCGGTCCCAGGCGCTCACGGTACTGGCAGCAAAGGGATAGTGCTGCAAAGCGTCCGGCTCGGCCAAGCAGACAGCACAGAAGCGCGGATTGTGCGCAGCCAGCGCTTCGGCGGCCTGGGCGGCAGCGGCGGCTTCCTCACGGGTGCCAAAGGCGAATACCACCGCGGGCGCCGCGGCGCAGACATCCGCCAGCTCCGGCAGTTCTTCCACCGTGTTGTAGACAGCGCACAGGCCGCCCAAACGCCGTGCAGCCAGTGGAGCAAAGCTTTCCGTAATGCGATCGCCCTCCGTCACGCCAGTACCGGTACCGGACGCCCGCGCAATAAATAACGTCCCTGCGGGCAGCGGCAGCAGGCCGTGGGGGTCTTGTACCGTCACGCCGGTTTCGGCCAACGCATCCGCAAGGGCAGCATGATTGCTCCAATCCTGGCTGGCGGCATCGCGGGCGGGCATAGTCCAGCCCAGCGCCAGCTTGCGTGCCAAGATCCGCCGCACCGATTCATCCACCCGCGCCATCGGCAGGATTCCATCGGCCACAGCATCGCACAGGGCACGGATGCAGGGGGTCTGCACATCTTTACCGGTGGGGTCGGCGTTATCGCCGCCGTTGCCAATAATCAGCAGGTCGCACCCGGCCAGTGCCGCCTGCACACAGCCCTGTGGTGCGCCGTACTGGTCCAGAATGGCGTGCATCTGCAAGCCGTCACTGATGACAAGCCCCTGGTACCCCAGTTGCCCACGCAGCACGCCCTGGATGACGGGCGCGGACATGGAGCAGGGCGTATCGGTGTCATCCAGCGCGGGGAAGCAGACATGCGATACCATCACGCTGGCAAGGTCCTCTGACATCGCGCGGCAGAAGGGCGTTAAGCAGCTATTCATCAATGTGTCACGCGGGGTATTGTCCACCACAAAGCCGAAGTGTGTATCGGCACCGGTCTGCTCATGGCCGGGGAAATGTTTGCCGCAGGCCAGCACCCCGGCATCCCGCAGGCCGCGGGCCATGGCGCAGCCATAATCCGCGATGGATTGCACAGTTTGCCCATAATAACGGCGTTCCGCAGGGCCGGAAAGAGTATCCAGCACCGGCGCACAGTCCAGGTTAATACCCAGTGCCCGCAGCTCACCGCCCATCATACGCCCAACTTTGTAGGCGTTGGAGGGATCGCCCGTGCGGGCAATGACCATGGCGCTGGGAAAAACCGTGGCTTCGCTGCGCAGGCGGGTAACACAGCCGCCCTCCTGGTCGATGGCGATAAGAGCAGGCAGACCGTTTTCCGCCATGACGGTGTGCTGGATCTCAGCGTTCAACTGCGCCAGCGCGGCCCGCCCGGCACAGTTTTTGCCAAACAAAATAACGTTGCCGATATGATTTTTGCGTAAAAATTCCCGCGTGCCCGCATCCATGCGGGATACCTCGATACTGGCCAGGATCATCTGGCCGATCTTTTCTTCCAATGTCATGCGGGAAAGGAGATTATCAATCGTGGTAGGCATAGGGCACCTCGAAAACAGGTAGGAGTTAGGAGGGAGGAGTTCGGAGTTGATGTGAATTAGAAATTAGCAATGAGAGATTAGGAATTGGCGGTTGTTAAAAAGTGCGATTGGCTATTAAATGTTTTGTAGGGCGCGATGACCTCATCGCGCCGGGGCTTGCCACGAGGTAATCAAGAAATATGTACTTACCTTGCCACACCTCAAATTACTAATTTCTCATTACTCATTCCTAATTATTTTGTATCAGGCCTTAATGCATCGTAACTCCTAACTTCAAACTTGCAATCGCCCCGCCAATGATTCCTGCGGTGTTGCGGTGGGCGGCAAGGCGGAGGGTGGGCTGGGGGTTGGCGTGCAGGCGGGCCAAAGTGGTGTGGCAGGCATCCAGCAGAAAATCGCCTGCCTCGCTGATGCCGCCGCCCAGGGCTACGACCTCCGGCGCAAAAATGGAGTTGAGGGAAACAATGCCGGTGCAAAGCTCGTGCACATACTGGGCAAACACGGCCTGCGCCGCAGCATTGCCGCTGCGGGCGCGGGCAATCAGGTCGGCGGGGGACTCGCCGCCGGCCATGCGGATCAACGCGGTGGCCGAAGCGTACTGTTCAAAGCAGCCGCACTGGCCGCAGGGGCAGGGCAGACCGTCGCTGTGGGTGATGATATGCCCCAGTTCCGGGGCCAGCCCGGTGGGGCTGCGCCAGCACTGCCCATTGATGACAATGCCCCCGCCAATGCCGGTACCCAGGGTGAGCAGAATACCTGTCTGTACATTTTGCAGTGCACCGGAACGCATTTCGGCCAACATTGCCGCGTGGCCATCGTTAATGACCACCGCGGGTAGACCGGACGCCCGGCGCAGCAACGCAGCAAGGGGCACATCTACCCATGCCAGATTATCCGCCGTAATGGTTTCGCGCACAGCGTTCAGCGTGCCGGGCGCACCGGCCCCAATAGCCGCAACGTGATACGGTTCCAACTGCGCCGCAATCAGCGCGGCGGCTTCGGCAGGTTCTTTGGGTGTGGGGCGGCTCCACTGCTGCAAAAGGTTCAGCTGTTCATCAAAAATGCCGAACTTAATGCTTGTGCCGCCAATATCAATACCGGAAAGAAACATGGTTGAACCTCGATGGAGCGTTGTGGAGAATTAGTAATGAGAAATTTGAGGGTGAGCAGAGCGAAGAGAAAAAAGAATAATGAATAAATAATAAAGAATAATGTTGGTGGACCGCGGCGCGCTGCGCCGCTCAGGAGATATCAGGTTCGTTGTTTATTAAAACGTACCTTGGCCCACAAAACGTTCTGAATTCGCGGGATAGATGTCACAACATCTTTATAACGTGGAATAGGGCACTGTCTCGGTGGGGTCGGGCACCCCCGCCCTACCGTAAGACAAAGCCTTGCACCATTCTGCAAATTGCGGTATAGCGTCCCCGTTAGCCGATGACGAATCTCATCCTCACAAGCAATTCCTAATTACTCATTGCTAATTTCTAATGATTTCATACCGGCCTTTGCCGCGCCGCCAACTCCTCCCTCCTAATGATCTCGCCATACCCTCTGCACCTGCCATCCTTCGCTCCATCCCACCAGCACGGCGGGGTGGCCGGGGTGGATGGTGCGGGGCAGGCCGAGCAGGGCGGCGGGGGTGGTAGATGCCATCAGGCAGGCGTCCTGTGCGGGGATCCCAATGCTCTGCAAATTGCGCACTGCACCATCCAGATAAACACCGCCACCGTCCAGGGTGCCGTTTGCGCAGCGGCTCACACCGTTTTGCACAATATAATCTTGCCCGGCCACGGTGTAGCGTCCATCGGGCAGACCATGGGTAGCCACACTGTCGGATACGGCAATCATCGCTTCAGGGCCTTTCATATGGTAGACAAGCTGCAAAGCGGCGGGGTGCAGGTGAACCAGATCGCAGATGCACTCGGTGGTCACGTTAGGATCCAGCAGAGCGGCGGCCACCACACCGGGGTCGCGGTGGCGCAGGGGGCGGCAGGCGTTGAAGGTATGGCACAGACCTGTAAATCCAGCAGAAAAAGCACGCTGGGCGGTCTCGTAATCAGCATTGGTGTGCCCGGCCTGCACCCGGATACCTCGCGCCGCCAGAGCTGCGCCAAGTTCCAGCGCGCCGGGAAGCTCCGGGGCAAGGGTCACCTGCCGGATGACGGATTCATACCCCTGTACCAGCGTCTGGTACGCGGCGAGGGTTGGCGGCAGCAGCGCGGCGGGTGGCATGGCACCGGGACGTTCGGGACTCAAAAAGGGTCCTTCCAGATGAACACCCAAAATATGCGCGCCGGGCAGTTTGCCTGCGGCCTGCTGCTGCATGGCGGTTTGTACCACCGCCAGCGCCCGGCGCATGGTGGGCAGCGGCTCCGCCCCAAGGGTGAGCAGCACATCCGTTACGCCGTGGCACAGCAGGATGGTCAGGAACTCGGGCAGGGGGCGTTCATTCAGCTCCGGGTCAAAGCCCTGGCCGCCGTGGCAGTGCAGGTCAACCAGTCCGGGTGTTAAGGCCCAGACAGAAAAATCGGCCGGACCCCCGCCACCAATGGCAGTGATCTGGCCGTCTTCGACCGTCACGGTCTGATTGGCTAGGAATGTACGGCCCACCAGAAGTTTTTGAGCAAAAATTTTCATGGTAAGCACCCGTGTTAGTTAGGAGTTAGGAATTAGGAGGTAGGAGTTCATATGAATTAGAAATGAGCAATGAGAAATTAGGAATTTGTGGTGGAGTATAGGCGTATTACAATTTTTGATTGTCGTACCGTGAACGCCGGCGCGATGAGGGCATCGCGCCCTACAGGATGTTATATGGTTCATCACTCAGCTTCAAATAGCAGCAAACCTAATATTTCCTGAGCGGCGCAAGTGCGCCGCGGTCCACCAACATTATTCTTTATTCTTTTTTAATTACTCATTCCTAATTGTTAATTCTGAATTATAGGTTGTTCAGCGCTTCCGCAATTCTCCCATGTGTTTTTTCCAGTCTTGCCTCCGCGGTGGGGGCGTCAATTTTACAGAGAATCATCAGGATAGCGGTTTTGGCGCTGTAACCGCACTGCTCCAGGGCGTTGCGGGCGGCAACACTGTCGGCACCGGTGGCGGTGCGCACAATGCGTACACAGCGCTCCACCAGCTTTTCGTTGCTGGCGCGCACATCAACCATCAGGTTGCCATACACTTTGCCCAGCTTGATCATGGTGGCGGTGGAAAGCATGTTCAGCACCATTTTTTGGGCAGTGCCGCTTTTCAGGCGGGTGGAACCGGTAATAACTTCCGGCCCCGGCATGGGGGAAATGCCAATGTCAGCCCGGGTGTCTACCTCACTGCCGGGGCAGCAGGTTACACTGATGACCGCTGCACCAAGGCTGTGGGCATACTCCATCGCACCCAGCACATAGGGGGTGCGGCCGCTGGCGGCAATACCGCACAGAACATCCTTCTGGCTGAAATTCAGCTTTTCCAGGTCCTCTTTGCCAAGGTCGCGGTTGTCCTCGGCGCCCTCCACCGGGATCAGCATGGCGCGCTGGCCGCCCGCAATAACGGCATCCACCATATCGCGCCCGGCGCTGAATGTAGGCAGGCATTCGGCTGCATCCAGCACGCCAAGACGGCCGGAAGTACCACATCCGCAATAAATCAGCCGTCCGCCTTTTTGCAGCGCGGCGTAAATCACATCCACAGCTGCAGCGATCTGCGGCAGAACCACTTCCACCGCTTCGGCTACTTTTTTGTCCTCCTGGTTCATCAGGCGGACGATCTCAAGCGTTGAAACCTCATCAATATGGCTGGTTGCCGGGTTCCGCTGCTCGGTTGAAATATGATCCAGTTTTACCATAAACAATTCCTCGCATTTGGCAGGTGTAGAGCCCTGCCTGCTGTGCGGCGGGCATTAACCCTTGACGCCGCCGACAGTAAGGCCCTTGACGAAGTATTTTTGCAGGAAGGGATACAGGATGATGATGGGCAGTGTGGAAACAATGATAACGGCAGACTTGATGGCAATACCCAGGGAGGATTTATCCGCAGAGCCTGCACCATCGCCAACCATGGCAGTGCCGTTGACAATGTTGCGCAGGAACAGCATAACGGGGTACTGCTCCTTATTGAGGTAGATCAAAGAATTGAACCAGTCGTTCCAGAAGAACACCGCATAATACAGGCCGACCGTTGCAATGGCAGCGGTGGAAAGCGGCACAATGATGCGGCGCAGAATGCCCCAATAGCCCAGGCCGTCAATAAGAGCAGCTTCCTCCAGCTCGTGCGGGAGAGATTTGAAAGAGTTGATCATGATGATCAGGTTGAACTGGCTGATGCAGAAGGGCAGCAGCATAGCCCAGCGGGTGCCGGTCAGGTGCAAAGAGGATACCAGCAGGTAGTTGGGGATCATGCCGCCGGCAAAAAACATCGAGATAACAACGATCTTCATGAAAACCTTGTGGCCCATCAGGTTGTCTTTGGACAGGGGATAGGCGAACATGATCGTCATCAACATAGCGATGGTAGTGCCGCCGATGGTATAAATAAAGGTATTGCCATATGCCTGGAAAAAGTTGGGGTAGGTGAAGATCTGCTTGTAAGCATCCAGGTTAAAGCCGACTGGCCAGAACAGGACCTGGTTGTTGATGATGGCCTTGGAACTGGAGAAGGACAGCGCTGCCATATACACAAACGGCAAAAAGCAGACAAGCAGGGTAAAGATCATGACCAGGTTGACAATGGTGTCAAAAACGACGTTTTCTTTTGTTTTATAATACTTGCTCATCTTTTTGCCTCACTTAATACAGGCTTTCGTCCGTCAGCTTTTTGCTGATTGCGTTGGAGCCTGAAACCAGAATCAGACCAATGATGCCGCCAAACAGGCCAATGGCCGTTGCGTAAGAGTAGTTCTGGTTCTGCAGACCGGTGCGGTAAACCAGCGTATCAATGATATCGCTGACGCCGGAGTTAGACGGAGTGTACATCAACAGGACCTTTTCATAGCCAATGCTCAGCATACGGCCAACGTTCATGATCAGCATGACCATGATGGTAGGCATGATGGAGGGGATGGTCACGTGGAAGATCTGCTGCAGGCGGGTAGCGCCATCCATCTCAGCGGCTTCATACAGATCGCTGCTGATGCCGGTGATAGCGGCCAGATAGATGATGGCGGTCCAGCCGGTGTACTGCCAGGATTCCGACAGGATGTACAGCGGGCGGAACCAGCCTGGCTCGTTCATGAAGTAGATGGGGGTCATGCCGAAGACGGTGTGCAGAAGGTTGTTCAGCAGGCCGGAGCTGGGAGAAAGAATCTCGTTCATGATGGCGATAACGACCACCGTGGAGATAAAGCGCGGCATGTAGGAGATAGTCTGCACAACTTTTTTCAGGTGCTTATTGCGCACTTCGTTCAGCAGGATTGCGAAGATAATGGGCAGCGGGAAGTTGATAACCAGGTTTTCCAGCGAAACCACTAACGTGTTGCGGAATGCACGCCAGAAAGCGGGGTCTTTCAGGAACCGCTCAAAGTAGCGCAGGGTCCATTCGGTGCCAAACATACCCTGGCCGGGGCGGTAGCGCCGGAATGCCAGAATGTTGCCGAACATGGGAACGTATTTGAAGATGATGAAATACAGCAGCGGCAGAATCATCATGGCATATAATGCGCTGTACTGCTTCAGGTGCTTGATGGTATGCGAACGCCGCTGGGCCTTTTCGGCCGGCGTAAGCTTTGCTTTTGCCTTACCCATGGATTGCGCTCCTTTGGTTGGGGGCGGCGCGAACAGCGCCTGCCCTTAAAAATAAAAGCAGGGGGTATATCCTCCACGGATATGCCCCCTGCTGAGGATCAACTGGTCAATATTTTACTTATTGTTGTCGTTGTACATCTGCAGGTACTGGTCAATGCTCAGGTTCTTCATTTCAGCAACGTAAGCATCCCAATCGGTGTCGGTGCTCTTCTTGCCGGTGATGAAAGCATCTGCCCAAACTTCAAAGGTATCGCCCAGCGGGGTGCGCAGGCTGGCGGCATCCTCAGCGGTCAGGTCGTCAAACTGCGGGGTGGGAGGTATGGGCTGGATAGCATCATCCATTGCAGCAACTTCGGTGTTGATTTCGGCATAGTTCTCGTCGTATTTGGACATTTCACGCTCGTTGATCCAGACCATCTGGGTAACGTCGGAACCGCAGCCGTACTTGAGCTGCATGCTCTTATAAATGCCGTCAGCACTGTTCACAATGTCGTCAGAGTAAACGATCTTGTCGCCGTCCATGGTGTAGGTCTCGCCTTCAACACCCAGGCACCACAGTTTTGCATTCTCCTCAGAGTAGAACATTTCATCGATGGTGCGGACAATGCGCTCGAAATCATCGCGTTCAGCAGTCTTTTTGGGGAACATGATGCCGGAACCGGTGCGGGACTTGGGCTGGTGGTGGGCACCTGCGGGGCCTTCCAGCGGTGCATACATCTGCAGTTTAAAGCCGTCGATCTCGCTGGCAGCTTCCACGCCGCCGATCTGGTCATAGTAAGCGTAGGTGGCCATGGAAGAACCGGTAGCCAACTTCTGGCTCCACTTATCACCATCAATGGGGTCAGCCATTTCGGGGTCAAGCAGACCTTCGGAGTAGAGCTTGTTCAGGAATGCGAAGTATTCTTTGCACTTATCATCAATTGCGCCAGCAAAGAAATCCTTGTTGTCGTAATCATAGCTCAGAACGTAAGAGCCATCGGCGCTGTTTTTGCCCACGCTGATGCCGAAGGAAGGCATCGTCATACGGAACAGAACGCGGGGACCAGCCAGAATGGTGAGCGGGTAAGAATCGGGATAATCAGCTTTGTAAGCCTTCAGGATCTCGTACAGGTCATCAAAGGTCTTGGGGGCTTCCAGACCCTTGGATTCCAGATAATCCTCACGCAGGATCAGGCCGCCGTCGTAGAACGGCTTATCGGTCAAAGACGGCATATAGTAGCGCTTGCCGTCCTGCAGGTTCAGCATATCCACATCGTCCTGCAGGTCCATTTCCTCAACGCGGGCGTTGAAGTTGGGGGTCCAGTCGCTGTAGTCGCTGATGGGAACCAGAGCGCCGTTCAGAGCCAAAGAAGCATTCTCACCGGTGGTGGACTGGTACAGGATGACATCGGGAACGTTCTCGCCGGTATTCAGTGCCAGAGAAACCTTGGTAGAGTAGTCCGCAATAGGAATGGCCTCAACGTCCAAGTTGACGTTGCAGCGCTTCTGCACTTCGGTAAAGGTGAGCCAGTCTTCTTTATAAGGAAGGGTAGCATTATCCGACAGATAAATTCGGATGTTGATGGGGTCCTCATTGGAGTAATCCGGGGTGCCGGATTCGGTGGAAGCGGCAGTGGAATCTGCGGTAGACTCAGCTGCGCTGGAAGCGACCGCGGAAGAACCGCTGCTTCCACAGGCGGCCAAAGTGCCTGCTGCCATGCAGGCGGCCAAAGCCATGGCCAAGGTACGGCTGACTGACTTTTTCATGGGGTATCCTCCTTAATATGGTTTCTCTTTTTATAATGCCGCTATCAGGGTTGCAAGCGAAAGCGGCGTGTTCCACAAAAATGGGTAAACCAAGGCCAATACTGCCTTGCGCCCCGGTTACCCGGCAACAAATACCCCGCGGCTGGCTGCCACACGAAGACGGTTTCGAACTATTGTTTCTCAAATTTCATGTTTACCGGAATATTTGTTTCAATATCTGTATCATACGCCAAACCTGCCCCATCGTCAATACATTTGTGATAAATTCATGATTATTTACAAACAAGTGTGTGAAAGTTTGGAGAAAACGGAAAATGGCAAGTTTGACGAAAGAAAATTAGGCAGAGAGACCGTTAGGAGTTGGGCGCGAAAAAAAGAATAAGGGCAATACCGCATAATTCTAAGTGCCGATACGGCGAGCGAGGTGCGGCA
>OIWM01003896.1_pt1 | contig 10283 bp, 9 predicted proteins | sample 1587451 | NCBI WGS metagenome assembly OIWM01 (sample SAMEA3888907, study PRJEB22519) | human gut metagenome | biome: human gut; feature: human-associated habitat; material: faeces | place: Denmark | collected 2011
CGCCCATTACTGCCATGAAACTTCTATGTGAAAACCATCGGATGGACTGGACAAAAGAACTTCTGCTGGAACTGGAAAAGACCAACCGCTTTACCGAACAAGCTCTTTATTACGCCCGCAGTGAGCATACAGAGAAAGATTATTCTGTCCGGGAAATGGCACTGTCCCAAGTGGTGCATCAGGCGATTGCAGATAATAAATATCTGCTGCTCCAAGGTGGTATGCGTCTGGAAGTGGAGGAAATGCAGGACACGGTTTATTCAGATGAAAAGTGGGTGCGCTTTATTCTGAACCAACTGATTGCCAATGCGGTCAAGTATCGTACGGAACAACCGGTTCTCCGCATTTCTACCCATAAACGGCAAGATCAGGTTGTTCTTGTCATGGAGGACAATGGAATCGGGATTGCTGCGTCCGATCTGCCCCGTATCTTTGAAAAGGGATTTACCGGTCAGAATGGTCGTATGGTCCAGCAGTCCACAGGCATTGGCCTGTACCTATGCAAACGGCTCTGTGAAAAGCTGGGCATTGGCATTGCGGCTGAATCATCGGAACAAGGAACCGCCATTTCCCTGGCGTTTCACATCAACTGTCTGATCCATGAAGTGCAGGGCTGATTGCGGTTCTGCACTTCTTACATTTTTGTTAGAACTTTGTAAGAAAACTTGATACAAACGAAGCCGCTCTTATTTTACAATAGAGATCAGAGGTGATAACAATGAAAGAAATTTTGAAACTGGATCATATCCAAAAATATTACGGAAATGGCGGGAATGTTACAAAAGCAATTCAGGACATCAGCTTTTCCGTTCAGGAGGGGGAATTTGTAGGAATCATGGGAGCATCCGGTTCCGGCAAGACTACCCTGCTCAACTGTATTTCCACCATTGATACCGTCAGTGCGGGACATATCTATCTGGACGGAACCGATGTGACGGAAATCAACGAAAAACAGATTGCCCGGTTTCGTCGGGAGAATCTTGGATTTGTATTTCAGGATTTTAACCTGCTGGACACTCTGACAATCTCAGAAAACATTGCCTTGGCACTGACTATCAACAAGGTTCCTGCAGGTGAGATTGATGGGCGGGTGCGGGAAATGGCCGGAAAGCTGAATATCACGGATATTCTGGATAAATATCCCTATCAGGTGTCCGGCGGTCAAAAACAGCGGTGTGCCTGTGCCAGAGCTATTATCAACCAGCCAAAGTTGATCCTGGCGGACGAACCTACCGGCGCGTTAGATAGTCACTCGTCACAGGCCTTGCTCTCCACAATCCAGAGTATTAACGAAAGCCTTGACGCCACAATCCTGATGGTAACACACGACGCTTTTTCGGCAAGCTATGCCAATCGTATTCTCTTTTTAAGAGATGGTGCGATCTTCACGGAAATTCTCAAAGGCAGTGATTCTCGTAGGGTTTTCTTTGAAAAAATCTTGGATGTCCTTACCATGATGGGAGGGGGCGTGAATGATGTACGCTAAATTAGCACTTGAAAATGTAAAGAAATCTACAAAAGACTATTTGATATATATTGTCACTCTGACGGCGTGTATATCTATGTTTTATGCTTTCCTTTCCATTTCCAGCAATTATTATGATCCGAATATAGGAGCAGAATTTAATTTAGATATATTAGGTGACGGAATTAAATATGCGATTCTATTGATTACTGTATTGCTGATGTTCCTTATGCAGTATGTAAACCACTTTATGATACAACGGCGGAAAAGAGAATTTGCAATTCAGAGTATTATTGGAATGGAGCAATCAACGATAGCTCGACTTTTCTTTGTAGAATCACTAATAATGGGAATTTTTTCGCTTATTGTGGGGATAGGATTAGGTGGTGTGTTTTCTCAATTCATTACTGCTATGTTGCTTCAAATGTATCATAAACCATTTGAATTTTCATTTATGCTTTTTCCAGATACAATCATTTTGACGATTCTATTTTTCTGCATATGTTTTGCGACAGTTGGTTTATCTCAAGTTCGCACGATACGAAAAATAAAGATAATTGATATGCTAAATGCAGATCGAAAAAATGATATATTGGGAACCCCCCACAAATGGATATACAAACTCTTTCCAGTAAATTTTGTCCTTTATCTGCTGATTACCTTTTATAATATTAGAACCCTGTCTTACTACTTTAACGGAGAATTTGAACTGGTAATCAAAATATGGTCTGCAATCAGCATTATTGTACCAATTCTGATGTTGATTACGCATATAAGGGAAAGATTCAGAAGAAAAGAACAAAACACAGTAAAGCAGCTCTTTTTGATTGAATGTATTGGCCTGTTGGAACTGATTATTCTTTCCATATTGCCAGTTTTCAAAGTGTACCTTGCAATGCCGATGGATAAAGGTGCTTTTAATGTTTATATGGGATTTCTGTTTTGGTGTGTTGTATTTGGAGTGAGTGTATTTTTCGTTTTGTTTAGTAATTACTTGTTGGTTATCAAAGAACGCCAGAAGTATAAAGAAGAAAATCTGTTCTTTTTTGGACAACTGTTATCTAAATTAAAATCGAAAACACTTTCAATGACTTTGATTTGCCTCACACTTACATTGTCCATGGCATTATTTTTTGTAACACCACTCCTTGTTGGATGGGCACAAGGTTTTTTGGAAAAAAGAGTTCCTTTTGATATACAGATTTCTTCGGACTACATTGGTATGCAGTCTGGTTATATCGGCATACAGTCCGAAAAAGAGCTGCCTGTAACGGATTATAGTTTTCTTGATTCTTTCATTGAAAAGAATATTTCTGTTCGTGATGATTGCTCTTTTAAGACATACTTTGTAAACAAAACTGACTTTTATAACCAACTGGAGAATAGCAGGAAAAATGCCTCACCCATCACAGCGATTTCTTTGTCCGACTATAACCATCTATTAAAGATGGCAGGTTATGATGAAATTTCTTTACGGGATCATGAATTTACAACCCAGTGGCTTTCCATAACGCCCCAAGATTCAATTTCGGCGTATCTTGAAACTCACAAATCTATTAAAACTGATGGAGGCGATTTACAGCTTGCTGATATTTCTGCACATACAGTAGACTTAGGCGAAGATTTTTATAATTTTCAAAGTGTGATATATATTGTACCAGATCACATTTGCAATAAACTGACATCAGCTAATACATTCCGGTATATGATGGCAGATAAAACAATTTCTTATGATATTGCTCAAGAATTAAAATCATACTTTGAAAATTCAAGTCTTACTGATTCGCTTGTAACTTATAACATTACCATGCGGACAATCGAGGTTAATGATAATTCTGCTATTATTTTCATTATGCAAACTGGATTGACATATAGCGCAATCATCTTGTTTGTAACCTGTTTTACTATCTTGGCTTTGCAGCAATTATCAGATTCCGGGAAATACAAATATCGTTTTCGGGTTCTAAGAAATATGGGCGTTGAAGAACCCCATATACGAAAATTGATTTTGAAACAATTAGCTGTATGGTTTGGTGTTCCGATTATATTGGCTCTTATCTTGTCGGGCGCATTTCTTGTATTTTTGTTTGTAGGATTCCATATGCAGATTGCAGTGTATATCGGAGTACAGCGATTGGTACAGCAGCTTTTGATTGTGTTGGCTATTTTAGGTGTCCTTTTAATAAGTTACTTTATTAGTACATGGGTCTTGTTTAATAAGTCTGCATCTGCCTGACCTTTTTGCATTTTACAATGACCTTATCAACAAAAGTGAGGAGGCGACGCAATGGAACTGACCCCGACATTGATTTTGAATCTGGCGCTGCTGATCGTCCCGCCCGTTGCCCTTGTGCTGGTGTTCCGGCAATGGCTGGCCCAGCATACCCGCTGGACGGTTGCCTTGACTGCTCTCTGTGATGTTCTCCTGTTTTGGGATGAACTGTTCTATTATGAGAGCTTCGGCCTGTTCGCTGTGCTGATTCTGGTGCAGTTGGCGGCCACTGGCGCAGCAGCGTCCCGCATTTACTACAAACAAAGAAAAAGGTTGAATAGAAAATAGGTATTATCAATCAAAAATATCATTGGAGGTAACTTATGGAAAAAGAAACAATGGGAACTGTAATTTCAGTTACAAAACAATGGTGGTTAAAAGTAAATCGTAAACCTGTCCGCGCTCATGCTATGGATGGCGCAGCCTTTCCGCATACTATCAAGGTCAAATATACGATAGACGGTAAAGATTACATCTGCCGAAAATGGATTGGTGCAGGAAACAACGTTCCTGACAAGGGAACAACGATTAAAGTTACCTATTGGGAAGATAAGCCATCGAAAGCAAGAATTGAGCTCTAATCAATAAATTTATCAAAATATGGAGGTGATGATGTGATGGGACATTAGCTGTTTTGGATATAGAAGAATCCGGCAAGCAGATCGGAGAAAAGTTATTTCTGCTTCTTAACGAGGAACAAAAGAATGCTCTAATGCAATATATTTTGGAACAAGGAGTCAGTCATGGAACAGTATTCAATTCCTGTCACACTTCTTCCACAGCAGAGAAAAATCCTCTGACAGAAATACAAGAAGGCGAGCTTTATCTATGCCTGGAACACCGCACTGTCAGGGTTAGGGAACGGATTATCAACCTGACAAGTAAGGAGTTTGATATACTGGCATTACTCATTGCCAATCCCAAACGTGTTTTTACTTACGAACTGATTACCGATTTGGTTTGGAAAGAGGATTGTGATTTCTATTCGAGAAAAGCGATTCATAATCATATGAGTAAGTTGCGTAAGAAATTGCGTTTTGAACCGGATCTTCCAAACTACATTGAGAGTGTCGCCGGAATCGGCTATAAATTTGAACATCTATAACATGAGCCCACAAGGTGTCGTTTTCCCCTTGTGGGCTTGCTTTTTGCGGCATATATTCTAAGAGCAGAATATGTAGAAAATTGCGAATATAAAGAGTAAAAAGCGAATGTCTGCGGACTGATACAGGAAACATAATCGATATAATTTTCTCCCAAGGAGGTATCAAGCAGCCGATTCAGGCTCCTCCTTGATGGGAGGAAATGCCTATGCGTCTATGCAACACAGATCCGCAGATAAACTGCTTTACATTCAGTCACCTATACGTCGTAGTCCAGCTCGTATGGATTGCGGCGTTTTTGGTTTCGACAAAGTTTGAGCATTTTCGCTGTCAACCTCCCGGAAAAATTTCATACTGTTGCTTTGGCGCGCCTGTTCTTTGTACGGGCGCGCTTTTTTGTACCCTTTTTTTAATCAGAAAGAGACTTAGACCTTATCGCTGCCGCAGCCCACCCTCTGATTTCGATTTTTGCCATCAACTCAAACATCGAAATTGGAGGAAATTACTATGAAGAAAATCAATCTTCGGGATTATTACCCGTATTATACACAGGACATGATCGTTGAGGTGCCGGATGAAGTTGCTTTGTTGCTTCGGGAATATATGTTGTTGGAAGAAGCCTATCGGATTCGTACATACCGCTATAAAGCATTTTACTCTCTGGATCGAGACGAAGGTATTGAGCGTGAGATATTGCAAAAGCCTCTTAACCCGGCAGAAATTTGGGAACAGCGCCAAATGACGGAGTTGATTTATAAAGGTCTTTCCAAACTTCCGGTAAAGCAGCGCCAACGAATCTATGCACACTTTTTTCTTGGCATGAGCAAAGCAGATATTGCCAAAGCGGAAGGAACACACAAAAGCCGGATCACCCGTTCTATCGAAGCTGGATTGCGTAGTCTGGAAAAATATTTCAAAGAAATTTTATAACAGACGGCAACTTTGCCCCTAAAAATGTACTGAATAGTAGAGGGACATATTCGGCGGGACAAGCTGGACGGGTGTGGTAAGGAAGCATATACATCCTCCCACCCCAACTGCAATATCAATTTGTCTGCCATGCCCCTTGCTTGTTCCTTGACAACCGAATATACGCTGTTACAGGTACTTCATTCTGTGTTCCGAGCGGCAGATGGGGCGGCGCGGTGACAGGCAGCCTAAGGAGGTGATGAATCCAAGCTGTCCGAGCGATAAACGCAACCTACGAAACCGGCTGTGGCAAGCCGGACGCGATAACGACACAGATCATAATGGTACTTCTTCACAGCTTCCTAAAGACTTGGGGAGAGTTCCTGCGGCGTTTGCTTGCTCTGGCAAAGCGGCGGCGTATGTGGGACTATGATGCGGTGACGCTACCCGCAGCCTGTAACAGCCCCGTCCTTATAACAGAAGGACTTGCCGGGGTGCGTGGCAAATACGGCAGTAAAATCGAAATCAGATATAATGGGCCGGATTTATGTGTGCAATAACCATAGATCCGACCTATTCATGTGGTTTTGATAACACAGTTTTCAGAAGGGAGTTGATACTATGGAATTGAACACCATTGTCAGTGAAGTGGGTACGCTGGTAGACATTCGGGATGTCTCTGTCAACAAAGAACTTTCCCGTGATGAACGGATTGCAGAATTTGTTCAGCAGATAAAAAATCCATACCATTTTAAGTGTGGCCGTTTTACTGTACAGGCCAGCTTTTCTGCTGAAGGAGCTACCCTGGAAGAATGTATCAAGGGTATTTTACGATAGGCGCAATTTTAAGAAAGGGGCTGACTTTTCCGTAAAAGCATGGTAGAATAAGAATCGGAAAAGGAATTGAATATGGCATAACCACACTTCTTGAATTGCGGGGATTTTTCTGTGCAACGAAAGGAGTGTTTTTTTATGCAGGTTTACAAAGCGATTAAGTACATCCGTCTTTCTTATACGGATGATAAAACAGTAGAAAGTGACAGCGTTGCCAATCAGCGGCGCCTGATCGATGATTACATAGCCCGACACCCGGAAATTGAGGTTGTGGCAGAAAAAATTGACGATGGTTATAGTGGAGTTTTGTTTGATCGCCCGGCATTTCAGGAAATGATGCGGATGATCGAACAAGGCGAAGCTAACTGCGTGATTGTCAAAGACCTCTCCCGCTTAGGTCGTGAGTACATAGAAACAGGCCGTTATATGCGCAGAGTATTTCCAGCCTATGGAGTGCGTTTTATCGCAATTAACGATAATGTAGATACGGAAAATGACGCTGCCGATGATCTCACGGTTTCTGTCAAAAACATTATGAATGAGGCTTACTGTCGGGATATTTCCGTTAAGACACGGAGCGCCCTGGAAGTAAAACGGCGCAGCGGGGATTTTGTGGGTGCTTTTACCATCTATGGTTATGTGAAAGCCGGCGATAAACACAAGAGCCTGGAAGTAGACGAATATGCTGCCAATGTTGTGCGGGATATTTTCAGAAAACGGCTGGAAGGATTCAGCGCTTCCCATATAGCGGATGAACTGAACCGATTAGGAATTCTTTCACCTTTGGCGTATAAGCGCAATCACGGAATGCCTCATGCAAAAGGTGGCTATACAGACCGAAAGGATTGCAAATGGTCTGCAACTACAATCATCCGCATTTTACAAGATGAAACTTACACCGGAACACTGGTCCAGGGCAAGCAGACAACGCCCCATTTCAAATTAAAAGAGCGTGAGGACAAACCTTCTTCGGAATGGATTCGTGTGGAGGGAACCCATGAGGCAATCATACAAAAGCACGATTTTGATCTGGTGCAAAGGCTCCGCAGGATTGACACAAGGACTTCTCCCAAATCGGATAAGGTTTACCTGTTTTCCGGCATTTTGATCTGCGGCTGCTGTGGCTGCCGTATGACCCGCAAGACGAACCGCTATAAAGATAAAGAGTATCACTATTATTACTGCCCGACCGGCAAAAAGAATGGCTGCACATCGTCGGTCATGCTGAAAGAGTCGGATCTGATTGAATGTGTACAGGACAGTTTGAAAGGACATATTGAAAATGTTGCTTCTCTGGATGCCCTGCTGTCCAGTATCAGTCAAGAACGGATTAACCGGGAATTGGCGCAGGAATATGCCGCACAGATCAGAGTAAATGAGAAGCGTGTGGCACAGACCGAGGGCTTTAAGGCAAAACTCTATGAAAATCTGGTAAGTGGAATTCTGACAAAGGAAGAATTTCTCTCTTACAAGCGAAAATACAATGCAGATATTGAACTGTTCCAAAAAGCAATCGCTGAATGGAACGAAAAACTTACAGATGTATTAGAAAACCGAAGCGAACGAAACCGTTGGATCAACCATTTTATGAAATTTTCTACTATGGAGGATATTGACCGTCGGGCAGTCATGCAGCTTATCCGAAGCATACGGGTAATGGGTAAAGATGAACTGCATATTGAATTTAATTACCAGGATGAATATCAGAAAGCAATCTTTTTGGCAAAACAGATTGCTACAAAAAATGAAGAAAGGATGGTGGGCTAAATGGCAAGAAAAAGCAGAAAACAGACGGCGGCACCTATGCCGGCACCATCTTTATATGTACATGTAGCTCTGTATATCCGTCTTTCTGTGGAGGATAACAAAAAGCGAGGCTGCTCAGTAGAAAACCAAAAACTGGTACTGAATGACTTTCTTTCGGATAAACCGGACTTCGTTGTGTATGATACTTATATCGACAACGGAGCGACAGGGACAAATTTTCACCGCCCTGGATTTCAGCAAATGCTATCTGATATTGAAGCAGGCCACATTAACTGTGTGATTGTTAAGGATCTTTCCCGATTAGGGCGAAATTCTATTGACACAGGTTATTATATCGAACAGTATTTCCATGCTCATAATGTTCGTTTCATTGCTGTTACGGATCAGTTTGATACAGCGGATTCCGGAAATCTTCATGGCGGTATCATGCTGCCTTTGAAAAATATGATCAATGAAGCCTATGCTCTGGACATTGGACGAAAAATCAAAGCACAAGCGCGGCAGGCTATGAAAGACGGCGACTATGTTGGTGCACGGGCACCTTACGGTTACAGGAAAGATCCTGATAATTGCCATAAACTTCTGATTGATGAAAATACTGCCCCTGTGGTAAAACAGATTTTTGAATGGGCACATGAGCATGTGGCACTGAACCGGATTGTCCGCAATCTAAATGAGATGGGGCTTCCGGCACCGAGCCATTATAAAAAGGCCACTGGCGAAATTACCAGTCCGGGTCTGATTGGAAGCGGCAAATGGCAGACCCGTACAGTGATGAAAATTTTAGAAAGCGAAGTCTATACAGGCGATCTGGTGCAAGGAAAAACAAAGATTGTAGATCATCAGCAGGTCAAGGCTGGAGAAGATAATCTGATTATTGCAAAATGCACCCATGAACCGATCATCAGCCATGAGTTGTTTAATGCAGTTCAGGAATACAGAAAACAGATCTGTGAAGAAAGCAAAGCAACTCCAAAACGTCCCTACACACCAAACATTTTCAAAGGTAAAGTGTTCTGTGCTGATTGTGGCAGAAGCCTTCACCGGCAACGTGCCGAGCGCCGGAAAGGCCCCGATACTTATTGGTTCCACTGCCTTACAAACAGCCGGGTAGAAAAAGATAGCTGCAAAGGCGCAACGATGCAGGAAAAGGAACTGATTTCTACTGTTACGGCTATTCTTGAAAAAGAGCTGACAGTTGCGCTGGGAATGTCGCTGCCACTCTTTCAGTTGGAGGCAAGACAAAAACAGGAAAAAGATAAGCTGAAAATTCAGATGTCTGCCAAACGGCAGGAAATTGAAAAAACACGCCGGCTGATCCGTGGTCTATATGAAAATTTTGTGCAGGGTATTTTGACAAATGATGAATACTTTGAATTGAAAGCGGATTATGAACATGCTATCAATGCTCTGTCTGGTGAGATTGAAGTATTTGAAAAATCTATGGACTCTCTGGACAACCAGCTTGCCAGATACCGTGCAATGGAAAAGGATGCAAAAACACTGGCACAGGATCATGTGCTGACTGCGGAACTGATTGAACGGCTCATTGAACGAATTGAGATAGACCACGAGCGGAATATTCATGTGACCTTCCGTTTCAAAAATGAATTTCAGGGAAAGGCGGTGGAACCGTGCGCAACTATGTGATTGCTCTTTATATCCGTCTTTCTGTGGAAGATTTCAAAACTGAAAGTTTGAGCATACCAAATCAAAAACTGATTCTTCGTGAAAAAGCTATGTCTCTGCCGGAATGGGATAACAGCGAGATTTTGGAATTTATTGACAATGGTCATACGGGGACAAACTTTGAGCGTCCGGCGGTGCAGGAACTTTTAACAATGGTTCAGGCCGGAAAAATCAACTGTATTATTGTAAAAGACCTTTCCCGATTTGGACGTAACAGCATTGAAACCGGCTATTTTATTGAGCG
>OIWM01003900.1_pt1 | contig 10265 bp, 7 predicted proteins | sample 1587451 | NCBI WGS metagenome assembly OIWM01 (sample SAMEA3888907, study PRJEB22519) | human gut metagenome | biome: human gut; feature: human-associated habitat; material: faeces | place: Denmark | collected 2011
AGTCCCAACCTTTGTTAACCTTAAATCTAATACCATGAAAAACATTGCAAAGATATTGATTTTGAGGCATATTGCCAAATTTTTGCGTGTGTTTCTTGTGCTTTTGCTACCGAAACGCTCGATTTTTTGATATATGTCAATAATGTGTGCGCATTTCAGCGTTATATCGCTTAATATAAAACGAACACGAATAACACTAATTTCACGAATCGAGGGTTTTATAAATTCGTGCGATTTGTGTTATTCGTGTTCGTTATAATATTCAATTTGTGTTATTGATATGTGTGTTTATTTCAGCACAACCTTCTTGCCGTTCACGACATAGACGCCGCTCTTCAGAGCCTTTGCGTTCATGCGCTGTCCGTTGAGGTTGTAGACCTTTGCGTCCTCAGGCATGTTGTCGATGGTGATGTTCTGTATGCCGTCAACCACCTCGTCGATAACTGTGAGCTTGTATGAAGCCGAAGTAGCCTTGAAGTCGTTGTCGCCAGCGAACCATACGGTGATTGTTGTCTCGCCCGTGCTGCGCAGAATCACAACACCGTTGGCAGCCACCTCTGCCACCTCCTCGTTAGAGCTGGTGTATGTGAGCGGAGCCACCTCCGACTTGTTGTAGAGTGTAGCGCCGCTGAAGGTGTTGCCCTCACGCATGTTGGCTGTGTACTCCTCCTGGTCGAACGCGAGCTCAGGTGTGTTGCGATAGTCGTTCACGATGAGTGTGCAAGATGCTGTGGCGGCCTTGTACTCGTCGTTGCCTGCGAACGTAACGTCGATGTTCACGCGGCCTGCCTTCTTCAGCGTCACATTGCCCTCAGCGTCTACCTCTGCCACATCGGTTTTGTTAGAAGAGTATGTAACGGTGAGGTTGTTCGGGTTCTTGAAGCCGAGCTCCTCAGCGGTGATTGTCTTCTTGGCGAGGTCTACCTGCTGCATTGTCTCCTCGAAAGCGATGCCAGCCTCAGCCTTCTCCTTCTCTATCACTCTGATAAGGTACGAAGCCTCGGCAGGCAGATAGTCGTCGTTGCCGGCGAACTTGGCTGTGATGGTCACTTCGCCCGGGTTCTGCGAGAGCCGCACCGTGCCGCTACTGGTTACCATGCAGAAGTCGGTGTTGCTGCTTGTGTATGTAACGGGGAGGTTGAGCACCTCGCCAGCCGCGTTCTTGATGGTCGGCGTGAAGCCGTCGAAGAGCGGAGCCTCGTTGGTATAGCAGGTGTAGACGTCCTGCGGGAATGTCATCGTTACGGGCTGCGGTTCCTTCTTTGCGAGCGGAGTAAGCTCTATGCTCTGTATGTAAGCCACCTGACTTGCGCCTGAGAGCTTGAATATGCCGTCAGCGAACGGCACCTCCATATACATTGTGCCGTTGGCGTCGTCAAATACGGCTACATCTTCTGCATGGTTTGTACATTCGAGTTCGGGCGCATTCTGATCCTTGTACTTCACTGTTACGCGGTAGCCGTTCGGGAACTTGCCGAACGCAGGCGAAATGGCGTAGCCCTGCTGTGTAGCGTCCGAAGTAGAGTTTTTCTTCAGCTGCAATCCGCCGCCGTAGTTGTTGAGCATAGCGTTGTGTACGGTGAAGGTGTAGCTGTCGCCGTTGATGTCTACGAAGTCGAACTCGCCCTCCTTGTATTTGTTCTCATTGCCGAAGCAGTCGAAAGCGCCCTCGTTGGCGTCGAAGATTACCTTTGTAGGGTCGGCAGCACGCTTATGCTTTACATAGTAGAAAGCCTCGCTATCCTTGAAGAGAGCGCCTTCGGCAGCTGTGTATGTGGCTGTAATCTTTGCTGTGCCGTAGTTCGTGCCCCATGTGAGTGCGCCAGTTGTCTCGTCAACAGCTACGATGTCTGTATGATCGCTCTTATATGTGAGCTTACCATTGCTTGAGTTGAGGGCTTCTGCAGGAGTAACACTTGCAGTCTTGCCTACAGGTGCTTCGTCACCAGAGAATGTGAATGTTGCTCCGTCTGTGTCCTCGCCGAATGTTGTTGTTGTCTCAGTCTTTTTAGAAGCGCCGGTTGCTACGAACTCTATTTGAGAGATGTAGTAAGAAGCTGTGTTTGTTGTGAAGATGTATTTGCAACCAGCAACCTGGGCTTCTTTTGGCACTTCAACTGTGTATTCTGCCCATGAAGCCTTTGCTACTTCTGTAGCGTTGAATGTCTTGAAGACAACTGCATCAGCTTCGCCAATTTTGTAAGCAACGGTCATTGTTGTGCCTTTGCTACTTCTTGTTGTTGTTACTACAAGTTCTGTTGCCGCTTCTGCCATTGCCGGACTTGAAATAGAAGCGCCTTTCTGTAACTGTATGGCAGTCTTTCCTTCGTAAGTTTGTTTTGCAACTGTGCCTGCAAGTTTCGTCCAGTCGCTTGGAAGACCGTTTGAAAAGTCAACTGTCGTCTGCGCCATAACCGCCGCGCTTACGAACACGAGCAGGTTGAGCATGAAAAAGCGTAGATGTTTAATCATAATGCTTTGGTTTTTTAGTTGTTTATAATTAGTTGTTTTAGATTTATTTTGTCATTGATGAATCGTAACGCAAAGTTACTCATTAGTTGGCACATAAACAAGTGTGCAACGGAATAAAGCTGATGATGTAACGCTTTATTATCACTTCAAGTTTTTGATTACCGCACTACGGTAACATCATTACCGCACCATGGTAATGTCGTTACCGCGCTTCGGTAATGTCGTTACCACGCCACGGTAACGATGCAGAACGAAAAAAAATGGTCGGTTAGCGTTGAGCCAACCGACCATTATGTCTGATTTATCGAAAATCAAATCCTTACTCACCAAGGCTGATAGCCTCCTGCGGACAAACGCTTGCGCATGTGCCACACTCTGTGCAGAGATCAGGGTTGATTGAATACTTTTCGCCTTCTGAGATAGCCTCTACCGGGCACTCGCCAATACATGTACCGCATGCGATGCAGTCGTCACCAATTACGTAAGCCATAATCTTTAATATTTAAATTGTTATTGTTAAATGTTTATTGTTTCTGTTTATACCTACTTTTGTAGTAGTTGCAAAGGTAGTGTTTTTCTTCGACATACCTACAAATAGGTATTACATTTAACATTTATTTTCTCTCCAGCGTGAGTTTTATTTTGCCTACGAACACGGCGTGCTTGCCGTTCTGGTCGTCGGGTATGAGTTTGCCGTCGGCGTTTGGCGCATACTTCAGTTCGGTGAAGTAGGAGTGCGAGTGTCCGCCGAGCACGATGTCTATGTCGTGGTTCTTGGCGAGCATCTCCTCGTCGTCAACGTCGTTCTCCATGCTCCATCCGAGGTGGGAGAGGCATATCACGACGTCGCACTTCTTGTCGTGGCGCAGCTCGTGAGCCACCTTGTCGGCTGTAGCTACGGGGTCGAGATACTTCACGCCTACGCACTTTGTGGCGTCAACGAGTCCGTCGAGCTTCGGCGACACGCCGAACACGCCGATGCGCACGCCGCATCGCTTCAGTATGATGTACGGTTTGGTGAGTCCTTCTACGGCTGTGCCCGTGAAGTCGTAGTTGGCGCAGACGATGGGGAAGGTTGCTGCGCGGAAGATTTTAGCCATGTTCTCCAAGCCGAAGTCGAACTCGTGGTTGCCTATCGTCACGGCGTCGTACTTCATTGCCGACATCAGTTCGGTCTCCACCTCACCCTTGAACAGAGTGTAGTAGGGCGAGCCTTGCGAGAAGTCGCCCGAGTCGAAGACGAGCACGTCGGGGTTAGCCTGACGCTCCTGGCGTATCATCTCCATGCGGCGTATGAATCCGCCTCTGCCAGCCACGAGCGTGTCGGCGAGGTTGGGGTTGAGCGGCATGATGCAGCTGTGCGTGTCGTTGGTGTGCAGAATCTCTATGGTTTTCTGTGCTGCCGCGCTGAGCGATGTGGCAAGCGCAAGAGCTATAATATATATGTATCGTTTCATAGGTTCTTTTATATGTTTCCTAACTTTTACTCTTTTACTTTTTTACTCTTTTACTCTTTAACGATTTTCATGCGTCCCTCCACGGCGCAGCTCACAGCCTCGCCCTTAGCGTCGGCAGCCTTGAAATACTGCTCAATGATGTGACGCACGTTGTTCTCCTCGCCCGTAGGCGACACCACGTCGGTCTTCTTGCGGAACGCCTCCATGTGGTCGTTGCCCTGCGCAAGATAGTCGAGCGTAGCCACGCGATACTTAGCGTTGGGGTCTACCGGCTTTCCGTTGATAGTGGCAGAGACGAGCTTGCCGTCAGCTGTTGCGGTGAGTCGCAGCGAGTGGCTCAGTCCCTCGCCGTGGCGCATAGCTATCTGCCCGAACAGTTCAAGCACGTCGGCACCGCTGAGCGTGAGGAAGCAAATCTTGTTGTCGAACGGCGCTACGTCGAGAATGTTGCCGCGCGTCACGGTGCCCTTGCTCAGCGCAGCGCGTATGCCGCCCATGTTGTACACGGCGAAGTCGGGCTGCTCGTTGAACTTTGCGCCGCCCCACACGAGTATGTCGGCGAGAAGGTTTGAGAGCGGACTCTCGGGGCGCTTCACCCAGAGATTTTCTGCAGCATGACCCTGCACGGAGTTCATCTCTGCGTCCACCTGCTTCTTGCGTTCGAGCAAGGCGTTGTTGGTTCTTACCACTTCAGGGGCGGTGCTGTTGTCGTAACGCGAGTCGATAAGTATGCGGCTGCGTTCCACCGACGCAACACGATACTGAGCTGTAGAGCACGAAGCAAAGGCAAGCGCCAGAGCGGCTGCTGCCGAGATACTTATTGTGTGTAATCTGTTCATTATATGCAAGTTTTGATTTTGATGGTGTTATGTTAAACTTTATATAAACGTAATGCAAAGATACTCATTATTTCTGATAAAATTTTGCTGAACGGATAAAAAGTCGTAACTTTGCACTCGCTTTTCGGCGTAACCGATGACGGGAAGATGAGTAGCCCGATTATGTTGCGCGAGAACGATAAACAAATTTAATTATCAAAAGAAAATGGATTTAATTAAAGTTGCTGAAGAAGCATTTGCAACCGGCAAGAAGTTCCCTGAGTTCCGTTCAGGTGACACAATCACAGTCGCTTACAAAATTATCGAGGGTACAAAGGAGCGTATTCAGCTCTACCGTGGTGTAGTTATCAAGATCTCTGGTCACGGAGACAAGAAGCGTTTCACCGTTCGTAAGATGTCAGGTACAGTAGGTGTAGAGCGTATCTTCCCTATCGAGTCGCCGAACATCGACAGCATCGAGGTGAACAAGCACGGTAAGGTACGTCGCGCTAAGCTCTACTACCTCCGCAACCTTACTGGTAAGAAGGCACGTATCTCTGAGCGTCGCGTTGTTGCTCCTTCAGCTGAGTAATCACCCGTCAGACAACAAGAAAAACAAAGGCAGAAATACATTGCGTATTTCTGCCTTTTGTTGTTTATAGGTTTTTTGTTTTTTCGAATTGTAATATCTCTTTCTTATCTACAGATTGCAGAACTGGTCGATGAGTTTCTTGCGGAACAGGCGTCCAACCTTCACGTCCTCCACCTTGTCGAACGGCGGATAGAAGCGGCAGGTGTTGTTCGTCACCTCCATCAGATAGCCGATGTTGATGATGTGTTTCTGGCTCACGCGCACCAGCTGGCTGTTCAGCGCGAGCAGCATGTCGCTGTTCACGTTGCGCTTCAGGCGTATCGGTGTCTTCTGGTGGGCGAGGGTCAGCTCCCACACGCGCAGATCGTGGTTGTAGGCAAGCACACCAATCTCGCGGATGTCCACAAGACGGAAGTCGACGGAGTTGGTGTAGACGATGTACTTGCCGTCGTTGCGGCAGGCGATGCCGTTGGCAGGGTCGCCGATGGTAGTTTCGTCGTCGAAGGCTTCGTCAGCGGCTTCCTCCAGTTCGGCTTCGCCTCTCGTCTCGGCGTAGTTATAGACGGAGTTTGGCGCACCAGCCATCTCTATGCAGACGCGTCGCACGATGTTGCGCAGCTCGGTGTCGTCGATAGGCTTCATCAGGTAGTCGAACGCCTTGTTGCGGAACGCCGAGAGCATGAAGCGGTCGTGCGCGGTGTACATCACCGTGCGGCATTTGTATTGGGGCAGACAGTTGACGTGCTCCAGAAACTCTATGCCCGAGATGTCGGGCAGCTCGATGTCGAGGAACAGCACGTCGGGTCGTGTCTCGTTTATCATGCGCAGTCCGTCGAGTCCGTTCAGGGCTATGCCGCACAACTCGGTCTCGTCATACGCTGCGAGCTTCTTTGCGAGGGCGTTGGCAGCCGCTTTGTCGTCGTCGACAATTACAAATCTCATCATAAGTCTTTCTTCTTTTAGTTGCGTTTTCTATTCAGCTTACTGTTACAGGAACTTCACTCCGTCGGGCACGCGCACCGTTGCACGGCATCCGCAGACGTTTCCGTCGTGCTCTATGTTCGTTATCTCGAAGCGTATCTTGTTCTTGTTATGCTCGTTGTTTATGGCTACGGTCTGCGCAATGATGCCCAGTCCGGTCTTCTTCTTGAACGTGCCGTTGAAGGTGGAGAAGCCGGGTCCGTTGTCGCTCACGTTGATGACTGTAGTGTGCTGTTCGCGGTGCACTTCGATGGTGAGCTCCTTGTGTCCGTCCCATCCCTTCAGACCGTGTATGATGGCGTTCTCGGTGAGAATCTGCAGGAACATCGACGGCACGAGCACCTTCTCACGGTCTACGTCTGCCGCCACATTGATGTGCCAAGCGAAGTCGTCGCCCAGCATGAAGCGCTCAACGCGTATGTACTTCTCCACGAAGTCGAGCTCCTCGGCGAGCTTCACGGCGGGTTGTCGCGACATGTCGAGGTTGGTTCTGATGAGACGTGTGAGGTCGAGTAGCTCGGTGTCGTCCACGCGTCCGGCGTTAACAATCTTGTTGTTGAGCACGTTGAACACGAAGTGTGGCGAGATGCGGTTGCGCACGATGTTCAGACGCAGGTTCATGATGTCCATCTGCGCTTTCATCTGCTTGCGTTTGCTGCGCATTATCCATAGCGCGAAGAGCAGCATGAGCAGCAGTACGATGGCAATGCTGAGCAGCAGCTGCTTCTGTGTCTTCTCGATTGTGGCGTTCTTGTGCTCTATTGTGAGGTCGTGGTGCAGCTTTAGCGTGTCGCTTGTGAATCGCGCCATGATTTCGGCAGAACGCATGTTCGAGTGGTTATGTTCGAGCGAGTCGTTGTATTCGCTGATTTCGTTCATCAGCGTGTAAGCCCGTCGGTAGTCGCCCACCTTTTCGTAGTAGCGTTGCAGATAGATGTTGCGCAGGTTGGCGAGCGAGTATTGCACGGGGTGGTTTTCCGTCTCGTCTTTGGAGTCTATTATGCGCTGAGCCGCGGCGGTGTTGCCCGTTCGGGTGGCTATGCCGATGCGTATTTTCTTGCAGTAGTGGAGCGCCGTGAGGTCGTGCCTCTTGCGGAAGTAAGGCTCAACCTCGTCGAGGCACTGCTGCGAGCGACTTATGCTGTCCATGTTCAGATAGACGTCGGCGAGGTTCACCTTGCACTGGTACATGTCGAAGTTGTTCTGCATGCCGTGGCGCTCTATGGTGCGCTTCATGCGCAGGAACATCTTGAGCGCCTGCGGGTAGTCCTTCAGAAAATAGTAGTAGTTGCCGAAGTTGTTTAGGAAGTAAGCCTGCATTGACGGCGACATCATCTGGAAGTAGTTCTCCGTAGCCTTATAATAATGTAGTGCGGTGTCGAAGTCGTGCAGCGAGAGGTATATCTGCGCCAGTCCCATGTAGAGCGTAATGTTCTCCTTCTCGGGCAGCGAGAGCGAGTCGACGAGGAAGAGCGCGCTGCGGTACCACTGCGCCGCCTTCGGAATCTCGTTGTTCTGAATGTAGGCGTCGGCGAGATTGGCGCACACGTTGGGCATATTGTGCTTAGCGTCGCTGTTGGCGAGCAGGTCGTAAGCCGACCTGTATAGCTCTATAGCCTGTTCCTTGTTGCGGTGGAAGTTGTGGTAGTAGACAGCGCGGCAATTGTACGCACCAGCTACGAGCGAGTTGAGTCGGAGTGTCTGTTTTCGGCTAAGTTTCTGCTTGCGTTGTTCGCTGGCGAAGCGCAGAATGTTGTCGATGCAGGTCTTGGAGCGCTCCGGACTGTCGCTGAGCGATAAGAAGCGTGCCTCGCTCAGTCGGTATTCGTAGGCTGTGATGCTGTCGGGCGCTGTGCGTATGCCCTCGTCGATGATTCGTTGTGTGGAGGGCGCGAGGGTCATCACCGAGTCGTCAATCTGTCGCAGGCGATTGATGCGTGCCGAGTCGGTGTCGTCTGTGGCGGACGCGCTTCTCCCGCCGCACCCTACGCTCAGAACAGACACGACGAGTGCGGCGAGAAGCGTAGCGCATGTCCTACAGACGAATGTTGAGATGCGTTTTGCGTATGCTTCTCTGACGATTAGTAGATAGTTTGGTTTCATTGTTTCTGGTATTAAGTCTGGCTGACCGTTAGTTGAGCGTCAGTCCGTCGGGTGCGATGCTGATGAGTCGCTGGCGATAGAGGTCGCCCACGGCTTTCTTGAACACCTTCTTGCTCACCTGGAAGCGTCGCTTGATGTCCTCAGCGTCGCTCTTGTCGCCCAGGTCGCACTTGCCGCCGTGCTCCTTGAGGTACTGCAGCAGCGTGTCGGCGAAGTCGAGTGTCTGCTGTCGTCCGGTAGGCTGCAGCGTTACGTCAATCTTTCCGTCGGGACGCACGGTGCCGATGTAGCCCTTCACGCGGTCGCCGGTGTGCAGATAGCGGAACACCTGATCCTCGTAGACCAGTCCCGGGTAGCAGTTGTCGATGATAACCTTGAAGCCCATCTCCGTCTTCTGCCACACCAGCAGGTCTACCTCCTGACCGTGGTTGTAGAACGGGTGGCGCTCTGCGAAGTATTTCTCCACCTTTGCCGACGCCACGATGCGGTAGCTCTCCTCGTCGATATGTACATGCACGATGTAGCTCTCGCCCTTCTGCATGCGCTTCTTCTGCTCGCGGAACGGGCAGAAGAGGTCTTTCATCAGGCCCCAGTTGAGGAATGCGCCGTACTCGTTCACCCACGACACTTCGAGGTAGGCGAAGTCGCCCACCTTGCACAGCGGCGTCTCAGTAGTGGCTACGGGGCGCTCGTCCTGGTCGAGGTAGACGAACACGTTAAGCTCGTCGCCGGGCTTCGTGCCTTCGGGCACATAGCGCTTAGGCATGAGTATCTCTCCTTCGTCGCCGCCGTCGAGGTAGATACCGAAGTCAACCTCCTTAACGACAGTCATTTTATTGTAGTCGCCGAGTTTTATCATATTGTTTTGTTGTTCGTTTGTTTATTTGTAGGAGGGTATGTGCATTCCTGCCGTACCCTTGTAAATAGTGTTCACTAATGCTACAGCTTTATCAGTCCGTCCTCGATGTGTATTGTGCGGTCGGTGATAGAAGCGAGGTGCTCGTCGTGGGTGACGATTACGAAAGTCTGGCCGAACTTGTCGCGCAGGTCGAAGAAGAGCTGGTGCAGTTCTGCCTTGTTCTTCGAGTCGAGCGAGCCCGACGGCTCGTCGGCGAGCACCACAGCCGGGTTGTTCACCAAGGCGCGCGCCACAGCCACACGCTGCTTCTCGCCGCCCGAGAGTTCGTTGGGTTTGTGGTTGGCGCGGTCGGCGAGTCCCATGAAGTCGAGCAGTTCGAGAGCGCGTTTCTTCGCCTCGGATGTGCCTTTGCCTCCGATGTAAGCGGGTATCATGATGTTCTCGAGTGCCGTGAACTCGGGCAGGAGCTGATGAAACTGGAAGACAAAGCCGATGTGCTGATTGCGGAAGTCGCTCAGCTTGTTCGACGAGAGGCTCATCACGTCTACGCCGTCAACGCTTATCGAGCCGCTGTCGGGCTTGTCGAGCGTGCCCATTATCTGCAGCAGTGTGGTCTTGCCGGCACCGCTCGGGCCTACAATGCTCACTACTTCTCCTTTGTCTATATGCAAGTTGATGCCCTTGAGCACTTGCAGCGAGCCGAAGCTCTTGGTTATTCCTTTTATGTCGATCATAGTTGGTGGTGTTATGTTGTGATGGTGTGATGTTGTGATGGTGAGGTGTTGAGATGGTGAGGTGTTGAGATGGTGAGGTGTTGTGATGGTGAGGTGTTGTGATGGTGAGGTGTTGAGATGGTGTGATGTTGAGATGGTGAGGTGTTGAGATTAGCTTTTCAATTCAAAATTCTTTAATTCAGAATCGGCGCAGCCGACAATTCAAAATTCAAAATTCAAAACTCAAAATTTCTTCTTAATCCACTTTCC
>OIWM01003904.1_pt1 | contig 10256 bp, 9 predicted proteins | sample 1587451 | NCBI WGS metagenome assembly OIWM01 (sample SAMEA3888907, study PRJEB22519) | human gut metagenome | biome: human gut; feature: human-associated habitat; material: faeces | place: Denmark | collected 2011
GCCTTCGTCGATCGGCTCGCCCATGCCGTTGAAGACACGGCCGAGCATATCCTCGCTCACGCCGAGCTGGAGCGGGTGGCCGAGGAAGCGGACCTTGCTCTCGGCAAGGTTGATGCCCTGCGCCGACTCGAAGAGCTGCACGACCGCGCGGTCGCCCTCAACTTCGAGCACCTTGCAGCGCCGGACGCTGCCGTTCGGCAGCTCGATCTCCGCCAGCTCGTCGTAGGTGACGCCATCGACGTGCTCCACGATCATCAGAGGGCTGGCGATCTCCTTAATTGTCTTATATTCGCGGATCACTGCTCCTCACCTCCCCGGACAACTTCGTCGATCTCGGACTGCATCTCGTCGAGAATGCCGTCGTAAACCTTCTCATATTCTTCCTGCGGCGCCATCTTCGCGCGGCCGATGGCCTCGCGCGCGCCGATGTTGAAGAGACCGTTGAGCTCGGCGCCCTTGCCGAGCGCGGCGCGGCACTTCGCGTCATACTGCAGCACGAGATCAAGCAGGCGGTACTGCTTGCCGTAAGAGGAATAGGCGTCCTCGGTGATGAAGGCGTTCTGCTGCAGGAAGTCCTCGCGGATCATACGCGCGGTCTCCATCGTCATGCGGTCGGCGGGGCTGAGCGCGTCCTGACCGACGAGACGGACGATCTCCTGAAGCTCTGCCTCTTCCTGCAGAATGCTCATGGCCTTCGTGCGGTTGGCCATATACGTCGCGCCGAATTCCTTATCGTAGAACTCGCGCAGCGAGTCGGTGTACAGCGAGTACGACGTCAGCCAGTTGATCGCCGGGAAGTGGCGGGCGTAGGCCAGAGAGCTGTCAAGCGCCCAGAACACCTTGACGATACGCATCGTCGCCTGCGAGACCGGCTCGGACGTGTCGCCGCCCGGAGGCGAGACGGCGCCGATGGCGGTGACGCTGCCCTGACGCTTGTCGCTGCCGAGGCAGGTGACGCAGCCGGCGCGCTCGTAGAACTGCGCGATACGGCTGGCGAGGTACGCGGGGTAGCCCTCTTCGCCGGGCATCTCTTCCAGACGGCCCGACATTTCACGCAGGGCCTCGGCCCAGCGGGAGGTGGAGTCGGCGATAACGGCCACGTCATAGCCCATGTCGCGGAAATACTCCGCGATGGTGATGCCGGTGTAGATGGAAGCCTCACGCGCGGCCACGGGCATATCGGAGGTGTTCGCGATAAGCACCGTGCGCTTCATCAGCGGTTCGCCGCTGCGGGGGTCTTTCAGCTCGGGGAACTCGTTGAGAACGTCGGTCATCTCGTTGCCGCGCTCGCCGCAGCCGATGTAGACAACGATATCCACATCCGACCACTTTGCGAGCTGGTGCTGCACGACGGTCTTGCCGCTGCCGAACGGGCCGGGGACGGCTGCCGTGCCGCCCTTGGCGACGGGGAACATGGTGTCGATGATGCGCTGTCCGGAGTTCAGCGGACGGCTGGGGGTGAATTTGCCGGCGTTCGGGCGCTGGATACGCACCGGCCAGCGCTGGATCATATCCAGCTCGATCTCGCTGCCGTCGCCGAGCGTCAGGCAGGCGATTTTTTCCTCGACGGTGAATTCGCCGCCGCGGATCCACTTCACGGTGCCCTTCTTGATCGTCGGGGGAACCATGATCTTGTGGAGGATGGCGGTCGTCTCCTGCACGGTGCCGAGCACGTCGCCGGCGGCGAGCTCGTCGCCCTCCTTCGCCGCGGGGACGAAGTTCCAGATCTTCTTGCGGTTGAGCGCCGGAACGCTCACGCCGCGGGCGATCGTCTCGCCGGTGAGATCGCGGATCTCCGGCAGGGGACGCTGGATGCCGTCATAGATGTTTTCGAGCATGCCGGGCCCGAGCTCCACGCTCAGCGGCATACCGGTCGTCACGACCTCGGCGCCGGGGCCAAGGCCGGAGGTCTCTTCGTAGACCTGAATGGAGGCGCTGCCTCCGGTCATATTCAGTATCTCGCCGATCAGGTGCTGTTCGCCGACACGGACAACGTCCGATACGTTGGCGTCCTCCAGACCGTCGGCCACCACCAGCGGTCCGGATACTTTAATCACTTTTCCGCTCAATGTTCTACCTTCTTTCCGTTAAGGTTCCGGCGCGGCGCTGCCGCCCGGCGCGCCGCATGCGGCGCAAAAGGGTCGTCTTTATAAACTTACAGGATATTGCTGCCGACGGCGCGTTCCACCGCCGAGCGCAGCGCGCTCTGGCCGAGGCCGAGCGTCCCGTCCCGTCCGGGGATGAGGATGATCGCCGGGGTGGGGCTGTCCTTGAAGCGGTCGATCTCATGCGAGAGCTCCGCGGCAAGGTTCTCCTCCAGATAGAGGATGGCGTATTCGCTCTCGCCGGAGGTGATCCGGCGGAGAGTGTGCCGCGCCTCGTCCGCGCTGTCCACGGGGAACACGTCCAGCCCGAGCGCTTTAAAGCCCATAACGGTCTCTCTGCCGCCCATGACGCCGATCTTATACATAGCTCTCACGCAGCCTTTCTTTCAGTCGCTCCGGGTCGATGCCGGCCAGAAGCCCGGTGAGCACCATGCGGACCGCCATGGTGTTGCCCTCCTCCGCCGTCAGATAGCCGACGACCTGTTCGGGGCCGAAGCTCTTGAGATGCGCGCCGGTCATGTAGCGGTTGACGGCGTTGTCGCACTCGCGCTCAAACTCCGTCATCGTGCCGCCCTCGATCGCGGCCGCGCCGAGCGCGGCGGCATCGCTGAACGGCGTCGAAGCGAACGCCGCGGCGATCCCCTCGCCGGAGAACACCGCCTGCACAAGCCGCTGCACCGGAACATTGCCGCCCGCGACGAGCGCGCCGCGGAGAAACTCCGCGTCCTTGCCCATGCGCACGCAGCGCACCGCGGCGCGGAGGTTCGCGCTGTCGATGAGCGTTGTGACATAGCCCTTCACGAAGGGGCTCGACACCGCGTCGGCCAGCGCCTTGAGATCCTCATAGTACGCCTTGTCGAGCGCGAAGTCCGCCAGCTGCGGATTGCCGGTGCGGGCAAGAATGCCCTTGGCCTCCGCCATGGCGGGGCCGAGCTTTCCGGGGATGAACTGGAAGCTGTCCTCGCGGAACGCCGCTTCAAGCTTTTCCGGCTCGACCTGTCCGGCGTCGGAGAGGAGGTACGCCGCGTCAACGCCCGCGCCCTCGCCCTTGACGATGGTTTTGGCGTTGTGGTAGTCGTACTTCAGCCGGAAGATGCCCACCAGCTCCTTTTCCGGAACGAAGCGGGTGATCTCCGCATAGATCTCCGCCTGACGCTTGGCAAGCGCCTCGCTCACCGCCGCGCTGCCCTTGCCGGAAAGATCGGGCCAGCCGATCTCGGCGAGGAGCCTTGCGGCTTCCTCAAAGCTGCCGGAGGAGAGCATCTGCTCGAGCCGGTCACGGCGGAGCATGCGGTTCTCCCGTGCCTTGAGCATCGAGGAGATGAACAGATAATCTTTGTCCGAAACTTTTTTGTTTGCCATTTTCTTCCCGCCTTCCAACCGGATCAGTCAAAGAGGATGGCGGCGATCTCCGCATCCAGACTGTTCCGGCTCAGCGCAAGAAGCGTGTCAACGGTGCAGTTGACTTCCACGCTGCCCTCGCGGAGCTTGAGACCGCCGGAGAAGTCGCCGCTCTCGTCCGAGAGCGTGAGCCCGGCGGGGAGTCCCCGCTCGGTCAGGATCGCGTTCGCGCCGCGGACGATCGCCTCGCCCATGGAGCGGTCCTGGCTGTTGATGACGATGCGTTCATGCCCGGTGACGGCGGCATGGCCCGCCTGAGACGCGAGGAACGCCGTATATTTTTCCTCCGGCAGGGCGAGGAGCTTTTCCTTTGCTCTGCCGTAGGCGCGCTCGAGAATGCTCTGCTTGAGCGCGAGCGTATCCTTGCGGCTCTGGAGCTTTGCGGCGCGCTGTTCGCGCTCGGCGCCGAGGCGGACCTCGGTATTGCCCTCGTTCATGCGCGCTTCATACGCCTCGTCCGCTTTTTTCTGGTAGGCGGCGCGGATCTCCCCCGCCGTCTTTTCGGCCTCGGCGATCACGGCGGCGGCGGCTTCGTTCGCCTCTGCCGTGATACGGGCCGTGATTTTTTCAATTCCGTTCATGGCGATACCGGTCCTTTCCGGATCAGGCGCCGAGGTGCAGGTTCAGCAGCATCAGGAAGGAGGCGAGCAGCGAGAGGATGGCGTAAAACTCGACCGTGATGCAGAGGATGATGCCCTTCGCCCAGTCGTCCGGACGCTTGGCCATCAGGTTGACGGCGGTAGCGGCCACGCGGCCCTGCGCTGGAGCGGAGATAGCGGCGCCGGTCGCCATCGGGAGGCACGCGCACGCAACGCGCAGACCGTCAACGACGGTGAGGCTGGTCGGATCGACGTTGCCGCCGAACACGCCCATCTGAAGCAGCGCAAAGAACCAGACGACGAGGCCGTACAGGCCCTGGGTGCCGGGGATGACCTGAAGGATCAGGACTTTGCCGAAGTAAGAGGGATCTTCGCTGAGAAGGCCGGTGCCGGCCTCACCGGCAAGGCCGCAGCCCTTGGCAGAACCGGCGCAGCAGAGACCGCACGCGAGGGACGCCCCCAGGAAACCGATGGCGAGACCGCCGAAGCTCTCAAAGAATGCAGTGATCATTGTTTTACTCCTCCTTGATATCTACATATTTCGTTTGAATTTTCAAAGGACGGAAAGCCTTGCCGCCGTCCCGGTACCACTTGCCGAAGAACTCGAGGAACTGCAGTCGCAGCGTGTGCACGAAGCAGCCGATCAGGTTCAGCGCAAAGTTCAGCGCATGGCCGATGCAGAACACGAGCACGAAGAGGATCGTGCCGCCCACGGTCATGCCGTTGGCGTTGCCGAGCGAGCCGAGCTGGTTGAATACGCTCGCAATAACGCTGCCGGCAAGCATCAGCGCCATCAGACGCGAGTAAGAGAGCAGATCGCCCAGATACCCGGTCGCGCCGTTGTACACCGCGCCGAAAATACCGGTGATCTTTCCGAAGCCCTTGCCGGTGATGAGCTGTCCGAGCACGAGCATACCGATGCCGACGAAGAGAACGATCTTCGTTCCGCCGGTCACCATGACGAGAATGCCCGCGATCATTACCCACCAGCACAGATCGTTGAGCAGAGCGTCCGCCCACTCGCCGTCCTTGAGCTTGAGATAGATGCCGATGCCCGTGCCGAGCGCCAGATGGATCGCGCCGAGGCAGATCGCCGCGATGAGGACATACAGCGGGTTGTTGCCCTCGAGCAGGTTGAGCGGCAGATCGATCGCGATGCTGCCGATATGGATCGTGCCGAGGTGCGGTACGATCGACCAGTCCCTGCCGAACCAACCGCCGATGACGGAGACAACGTCGCCGAAGAAACCGCCGGTCAGGAAGCCTATGATGAATGTGGAAATGCCGCATTCGATCAGCAGCCCCGCGGCGTTTTTCATGCTTCCCTTCGGCTTTGCCTTCCAGAGGAAGAGCAGTCCCGCGATCAGCAATATCAGGCCGTACGCCATATCCGCGAACATGATGCCGAAGAACAGCGCGAAAAACGGCATGATAAAGGGGTTGGGGTCAAGTCCGTTGTACGCCGGGAGAGAATACATCTCCGTGACGATGTTGTACGGACGGGTCAGCGCGTTATTGCGCAGCTGGATGGGAACCTCCTCCGGGTGCTCCGGATCGGGCTCCTCCGTTTCCCAGGCGCAGCAGTATTTCGAGAGAGTCTCGCCGAGCTTTTTCTCCTCCGGTGCGGTGAGCCAGCCTTCAAAATAGAAGGTGCTGTCCGACTGCAGGAGCTTTTCGGCCGTCTCTTCGCGCGCAATGCGCGTCGAGAGCGTGTCCGCGCCGAGCTGCAGCGCGTCGCGGTGCGCCGCGTAGGAGGCAAGCTCTTCGATCTTTTTGGCCGCCTGGGCCGTCAGCTCCTCGCTGCGGCGGAGCGCGGCGTTATAAACCTGCTCCGGCGTTCCGGTGCCCTCCGGCAGAGAAATGGCCGAAAAGCCGAGCGGCCGCAGCGCCGCGGCGATCGCTTCGCGATCCTCCCGGCGGAAGAGCAGCGATACATACCGGCTGGTTTTGTCCTCGGAAACGAGATCAAAGCTGACCTCCAGCTCCGAGAGCGCGGCGTTTACTTCCTCCATGGGGACAGCGGCGGGAAGTGTGCCGAGCTGCATTTCGCAGCTTTGCGTCTCCATGCGCTCAAGCGGGACGTTCAGCGCCGTCCACGGAGTCATGGCCTCCGCCGAGGCGCGTTCCCGGCTTGCGCGGGTGAGAAGGCTGCGCGCCTCCGCATCCAGCGAGAGGATCTCTCCCGCCAGAGCGAGATCGGCGGCCAAAGCGCTCTCGTCGAGCAGCTTGGCGCATTCGACCTCCGGCTTCGGCGTAAGCAGGCCCTTTTTGGCAGGGGCGTGCTTGTCCAGCAGCCGCAGCGCGTTGACGATTGTTGTCTGTTCCGAGCGCTTCTGCCAGACCTTTCCGCCGTCCGGACGCCGGAAGGCCGCCAGCTCCTCCCGATCCGGCCGGCCGGCCGGATCCGACACCTCCACGCAGCCGAGAAGCATCAGCTCACGCAGCAGTTCTTCCTTCTGGGAATGAACGCCGATGAGCCGGAGCTTTTTCATGGCTACAATGCTCATTTATCCGTTCACGATCCTTTCCACGATCCGGTCCGCCGCCTCTTCCAGACGGTCCTCCGCGTGACTGCGCAGAGAATCCATCTCCTCGCGCGCCGCTTCCCGGATCTTTTCACTTTCCGCAGCGCTCTTTTCCTCTGCGCTCTTCGCGAGAGTCCAGAGCTCTGCCGCAGCTCTTTCTGCGGCTTCCTTCACAGCTGCGGTCCCCTCTCTGTCGGCTTTCGCGGCAATTTCCTTTGCTTTCTGCGCCGCTTCCGCCTTTTTTCGGGCCGCATCCTGTTCCGCCTGCTCTACGGCAAGAATTGCTTCCAGTGCCATTTTTTGAAACACCTCCCGTCAAAGCCAAATTTTCTGACATCGTAAATGTACACTCTTTTTTCATCAAATTCAAGTGATAATGTTGTTAAATTGTCACCCAAAAAGTCTTGTGAGCAGCATTTTTTCCGTTTTAACCAAATGAAGACCGCCGTGTTTGGGCAAGTTGCATTTTATGCTTGCAAAATCGAGAAGAAACTATATAATATTATATAATAAACAAATTGTACCCATCGAGCGGGCACAAAAAAGCCCCATTCTGCACCCATAAAAGGAGACTCTTTCATGGCAGAGCGATACACCCGACATATGAACGACCGGCGGGAGGGCCGCCAGCTCTATACGCTTCCCGCCTACGCCCGCATCCAGCCGTACATTCTCCGCCGCCGGAGCGACGCCGCCTGCTTCCTCTCGGACAGCGTGGAGGTCACGGGCGTGGAGAAATGGCTGCGGGAAAAGCGCGCCGGCGGCTGGGCGAACCTCGGCTTTCTGCATCTGATCATCGCGGCTTACGTCCGCACGGTGTCCATGCGTCCGGGCATCAACCGGTTCGTATCCGGACGGCGCATCTATGCCCGCAACGACATTGAAGTCGTTCTCCCCGTCAAGCGCAGCGCCTCCGTCACCGCGACGGAGACGAGCATCAAGGTCCGCTTCGCGCCGACCGACACGGTGTTCGACGTTTACCGCAAGCTCACCGAGGCCACGGACGAGGTCCGCGCCGACATTTCCCTGAGCGCCCCGGAAAAGCTCGCCAACACGCTCATGCGCTTCCCCCGCGTTCTGCTGCGCATGGCGATGGGTATTTTCCGTCTGATGGATTATTTTGACTGGCTGCCGCGCACCTGGCTGGATGTCAGCCCGTTCCACGGCAGCGTAACGATGCTCGATCTCGGCAGCTTCGGCGTCCCGCCCGCGGATCCGCACCTTGCCGATTTCGGCAACATGCCCTGCGCCGTTTCGTTCGGCGCGCGGCGCAAGGTGAGCGAGGCGGACGGCACCGCCTCCGGCGTTGAGCGCCACTATGTCGATCTGCGCATCGCCTGCGACGAGCGCATCGCCGACAGCTATTACTTTGCCAGCGCTCTCAAATGCCTGAAATATTTCCTGCGCAACCCCCACCTTCTGGAGCTGGCTCCGGAGTCTGTGGAGGAGGACGTGAACTGATTTTTTCACGGGCGGAAGCTTTTTCCGCCCGATTTCCCTCCGCTGCCGGATTTTTCCGCGAAAAATGCTGCGGCGGGGGCTTGCAATTTTCCCGTCTTGTGGCATAATATTATGTTAACAGGCCTATCTGTATTTATAAGGTACATACCGGGAGATACTCCATGAAACGAACGATCCTTTCTCTGATCCTCTGCTGCGCGCTGCTCTTCTCTCTCGCCGCCTGCGGCAAGACCGAAGCGCCGCAGCCGACGGCAAGCGCCGGAACGGAGACCGCTCCGAACAGCGAAAACCCCGCCGCGGCGGAGGGCATTTCCTATGCCGATGCCTACGCGCAGTACACCGCGATCTACGGCGCGCTGCTCAACGCCGTGCAGCAGCGGCTCGACACGCACGACGCCAGGCTCCAGGCCGCGTATCCGGACAGCTACTACATGAACTCCGATTACCTTCTGCTCGTGTACGTTCCGTTCACGACGGCGTATCCGTCGCTCGGGCGCGAGCTGCGCGCCGACAATCTGGACGCAGCGCAGACGTCGCTCCGCGAAACGTTCCCCGACGCCGTGCTCACGATGACCGCGCCGGGACGCTTCGAGGCAGTATACACCTATGTGGACAAGACCTCCGGCACGGAGGTGCAGCGCGAGGGCAAATGCCAATGGGACTGCGACGGGCTGACCGGCGCGATCCGCGTCCGCGCGTACATTGACGGCGAGCTGACCGAGTTCACCGAGTTTGTCCCCCTCGGCGGCAGCCGGTACCTGCTCTACACCGCGACCGACAAGGCGATCGTCGAGTACATCGAGGGCGAGATCACCGCGCTCTGGCATGCCCACCGCATCAGCGAGCCGGCGCAGGGCCTGTTCCCCGGCGACATGCGGCTTATGAGTCTTGCCGAGCAGGACTTCTTCCCCGGTGAGGGCGCTTCCTTCTCCGGCACGGACTGGATCACCGGCGATGCCGACGCGCAGTATGTCATCACGCTGCAAAACGGCGAAATGGTTTATACCGGCAAGATCTCGCAGGATCTCGTTGATCAGGACGGCAACCGCACCGGCATCGTCTGGCAGGACATCGCGCCGATCACGCTTCTTGCGTGAACGGATCGCCCCGTCCATGCGTCATTATTATAGGTAAACCGATACGAACGATTTTCCAAACTACGCGACCCCCGCGCGGGGTCAACGGAGGGAGAAAACTGATATGAAAAAACGCCTTCTTTCCCTGCTGCTGACCGTATGTCTCGTTGCAGCGCTCTTCACCGGTCTCACTGGCACGGCGAATGCCGCCAACGACAAGGTCGTGGGTTATCTTACGAGCTATACTCTCAAAGCGGGCGACACGATCTACGGTGTGTGTGAAGCGAAAAAGATCGACTTCAACGCCAACCTCGCCATGATCGGCAAGATCAACGGCATCACGAACTACAACTACATGATGCCCGGCAAGGTTCTCTGGCTGCCGACGAAGACGGCCACGACTTCGGAGTCGTATTATTCTCTCCTCTCACACACACTCGTCGCCGGGGAGACGCCCGCCGCGCTCTGCCAGAGCTACGGCATTGACTACAACGCCAACTACAAGCTGCTCGCCGCGCTCAACAACAATCTCAACGTGTTCATGGCAGGCCAGCAGTTCATTCTGCCTCTGTACGTAACGCCTGCCGGCGCCGCGACGCCGACTCCGGCCCCGACCTCCGGCACCTCCGCCGCGCCGACCGCCACGCCCAAGCCCGGCACGACGCCCGCCCCGACGGCGAACGTTCCTTCCGGCGACACGGTGAGCTATTATCTCGCGCAGCACACGCTGCAGTACGGCGAGACCGTTTCCGGCGTCTGCGCCGCGCTCGGCGTGGACTTCTCCTCGAACGATGCGACGATCCGCAAGATCAACAACATCACCAACTACAACTATATGATGCCCGGAAAGGTCATCCTCATCCCGACGAAAACGGTCCCGGGTTCCGGTTCTTACTACAAGATCATGGCGCACAAGATCGTCTCCGGCGACACGCTCTACGCGCTCTGCGCCTCCTACGGACTGGATTACTACGCCTATTCCAAGCTGATCTCTCTGCTCAACCCCAACGCGGCCTATTATAACCTGCTCCCCGGCAATATCCTTTATATGCCGCAGTATGTCGCCGCCTCTACAACGGTGAAGCCCGC
>OIWM01003913.1_pt1 | contig 10237 bp, 8 predicted proteins | sample 1587451 | NCBI WGS metagenome assembly OIWM01 (sample SAMEA3888907, study PRJEB22519) | human gut metagenome | biome: human gut; feature: human-associated habitat; material: faeces | place: Denmark | collected 2011
TATCTCAAAGCATATTTATAAATAAGGGTCAACCACACGATTGTAGATTGTTAGATAATTTAAATAATTTATATTCATGTTTTAATAGTAAATATTTAATTGACATAGCGCAACTATTTATTTACATCTATCACCTTTAATTTGCTTTTTATCCAATTTTGTGAAATTTATAATAATCTCACATGGAGGAAATATGAAAAAACTAAATAAAGTATTAATTAGTGCTCTAATGATTTTAAGCTTAGGAGCATGTTCTTCTGGTTCAAGTTCAACTGGAGGAAAGTACACTGCTGGAACTTACTCTGCTTCTACAAAAGGTTTTGGTGGTGATGTTACTGTTACACTTACTGTGGATAGTGACAAAATTACAGATGTCGTTGTTGAAGGAAATGATGAAACACCTGCTGTTGGAGGTGCTGCTCTAGAAACATTGCAAAAGGAAATTCTAGACAAACAATCTTCAGAAATTGATATTGTTTCTGGTGCTACAGTAACAAGTACTGCTGTACAAGAAGCAACAAAGGCCGCTTTAGCAAAAGCAGAAGGAAATGAAACATCTTCTACAAACACATATAAAGCAGGTACATATACAGCAAGTGCACAAGGGCATAACGCTACTGTTACATTAGATGTCACTTTCAGTGAAGATGCTATTACTGGTATTGAAGTTAAGCAATCTTATGAAAGTCCAGGTGTTTCTGACAGTGCATTAAATGATTTACCTGAAGAAATTATTGAACATCAAACACTTAATGTTGATACGATTGCAGGAGCAACAGTATCATCAAATGCAGTTTTATCTGCTGTAAAAGATGCTGTAACACAAGCTGGTGGTGATCCAAGCAACTTGCAAACACCAGTCGAAAAAGAAGCATCTGAATCAAATGAATATACTGCAGATGTAGTTATTCTTGGTGGTGGAGGTGCCGGTTTAAGCGCTGCTGTCAGTGCGACTGATGAAGGAAAGAGTGTTATCATTCTTGAAAAAGAAGGCTATGTTGGTGGTAATACAATGGTTTCAGGAGGTATTTATAACTGCCCAGATCCTGATTTACAGAGCCAGGTTGAAATGACAGATGGTGTTAAACAATTAATTGAAGATGCTATCTCAGCAGAACCTGTTAATGATGAACACGCTGAACTAATTAAAAAAGTTACAGAGGAATGGAATGAATACAAAGCAAGTGGTCGTACAGACTTATTCGATAGTGTTAACTGGTTTACGCTTCAAACATATAATGCTGGAGACCATGTTGGTGATCTAAAACTAATCTCTACAATGACAAAAAATGCCAAAGATACGTTAGACTGGCTTCAAGAACACGGTTATGAATATCAAGACCGTATTGTTCAAGGAGCTGGAAGTTTATATCAACGTACTCACAAATCCGTTGATACAGCAGGTATTGGTTTTATCAAAGCTTTAACTAATACTCTTGAAAGTCGTGATTGCAAAATAATGTTAAATACAGCTGCTAAACACATCGTACTTGATGAAAACGGTAAAGCAGTCAGCGTAAAAGCTGAAGACAGAGATGGTAATGAGTATACAATCCATGCAAATAATGGTGTTGTTTTATCAACTGGCGGTTTTGCCGGAAATCTTGAAATGGTTCAAAAATATAACACAAGTGGTAAATGGCCTGATTTAACAACTAGAAAGAGTACTAACCTTCCTGGTATGACTGGTGACGGTATTACAATGGCTACAGAAATTGGTGCTGGTTTAAGAGATATGGATCAAATACAACTTCTTCAAACAACTTCTCCAAAAACAGGAAACTGTACATTCGGATATGTTGCTCCACAAGAAGCTGAAGGGTACTTATTTGTTAACTCTGAAGGTAAGAGATTCATTGGTGAAGATGGTCGTCGTGACGATATCTCTCTAGCCGCACTTGCGCAAACTGATGGATTATTCTATATGCTTGAATCTGGTTCTGTTATTACAGATCCTGATAATACAAAAGACTTAACTGGTGTACCACTAAATGAATTATTAAATTCTGGTGATGTAATCAAAGGTGATACGTTAGAAGATTTATGTAAAAAAGTTGGCTGGGATTATGAAACTGTAAAAGCAGAAGTTGATTCTTATAATGAAAACGTTAAGAACAATGCTTCTACAGATGAATACGGTCGTAAATTATTCACTATTCTACAAGAAGATGATCCTTGGTATGCAATCCCAAGAACACCATCTGTTCACCACACAATGGGTGGCGTAACAATTGATACTAACGCTGAAGTATTATCTCAAAGTGGTGAAGTTATTCCTAGCCTTTACGCTGCTGGTGAAGTTGTTGGTGGAATTCACGGTGGTAACAGAGTTGGCGGAAACGCTATTGTAGATTGCTTAGTATTTGGTAGAATTGCTGGTAGAAATGCCGCATTAAACAATGCTGAATAATTAGTTTCCAATATAAAACAAAATTAAAGGAGATGCTTAAGTATAAAGTATCTCCTTTTTCAATATTATTTATTTACCAATATAATTTTTAGCAGCTTCAGCAGCAATTCTTCCAGTACTCATACAATATTGAAGTGTTGCTCCATGACCGCCATCATCATATCCATAAATATTAGTTGCAATTAATTCACCAATGCCATATAAACCTGGTATTACATTTCCTTCTGTCGATAATACTTCACAATCATCCGTAATATCTGGTCCTGCATATGCTGTTAAAATATAAGTGGCTACAGGTACTGCATAGTATGGACCTTCTCCAATACCAGTCATCAGCTCAGAGGCTTTACCAAAATCAACATCCTCTTTATCTTTTAATTCGTTATAGCGATTAATAGTATCTTGTAATGTATTTGCATCCATTCCAGTTGCTTTTGCTAGTTCTTCAATAGAATCTGCTTTAATAACTGTATCTGCACCTTCAAACATTCCATCCGTCTCTGATTCATCATAAATTTGATAGAAAACACCAGTTTTATCTCTCATCATAGCAGCCATAATAAAGCAAGTTTTTTCATCTTCAGCTATAAATCTTTCACCATTACCATTTACTAACAAATAGTTTGTTGGCGTAGCAACTGCCGGTCCATAAACACCTCCAGCAAATGCAGGTGTATCATATGTAATTTCAGCTCCAACTTTCTCTGATAAACCTACACCATCGCCAGTAGAGCCAACGCCTGATAAATTGATAGCTTTTTTCATGCCAGGTGCCCATTTATCCATAAGCTCTGTTCCTGCAGCCCAACCACCAGTCGCAAGAATTACTGCATTAGCATGAATAGTAACCTTACTTCCATCTGCTCTTTCAGCTACTGCTCCGATAACCGCTCCATTATCATCAGTTAATAATTCAGTAGCTTTTGTTTTATTCATCATTGTAATGCCATCAGTACTACTTATTTTATCGTAGAAAATTTGCATCATTCCTCCGCCAGCACCAGTAATGTATTCGTCTGGTGAGCCAGGATTAGTTAATCTAGCTACTGTTCCATCAATAAACGTTTCCGTCATTTCATATGCCGGATTATAACCTATTTCGTTTCTCATCCATTCAACTGTTTCGTTAGATCTAAAGGCAATCTTTTTATCTAAAGCATCATTTATTTCACCATGACCCATATTTTGAAACCATTTATAGAAATCTTCTGCTGAGAAATATCCTTTTGGATCATCTTCATTTGTGGCATAGCAAACTGCTCCGCCAGAGCGAGCTGAAGAACCGCCATATGCCTCTTCTTTTTCAATTAATATTGTACTTAAGCCACTACTTGCAGCTTCATAAGCAGCAGACATGCCGGATAATCCACCGCCCACAATAAGAACATCTGTTGTTAATTCTTCGTCACTTTGCTTTTCTTTTTCAATTGCAACCTTTTTCAATGCATCAGCATCTCCACCTGCTTGATTAACTGCATCACTTACTGCACTTATTACTGCATAACTTGAAATAGTAGCTCCTGTAACTGTATCAACTGCCAAAGATTGATACTTAACAATATCTTCAGGAAGTCTTGTTAACGCATAATTTGAAATTAATGGTGTTTCAGCATTTTCACCAATTTCAATTTTATCAATTGCATTATCACTGAAAGTTACATTTACGTGTACTTCCCCTCCCATACCAGTTCCAATTCCTTCGTATGTTCCTGCTTTATAGCTAAGAGCATTACTTTCTGCAGTTGGTGAAGGACTAGGTGCTTCTTGTTTAGTACATGCAACCATTGTAAAAGATATACATGTTACTAAAGACATTACAAAATTTCTTTTTAAATTCATATATTTTCTTTTCCTCTCCATTTTGATACTTTGAATTATTTTGTCATTTAATAATTCAACACTTATCTTGATAATAATTTAACATGTTCTAAAATTAGTTATATAATCAACAAAATGTAAATGTTGAATTTTTCAACATTCAAACTAAAATTGTTGAATTCCAGAAAGAAAAGAAATATGAAAAAAAATGAATATACGAAATATCAATTAGGATTAGCACTAAAAGAACTATCAAAAACAAGCGATTTAAGAAAAATCAGTATATCTGATATATGTATTCTTTGTAATATGAATCGCGGAACATTTTATTATCATTTTCTTGATAAGCAAGAATTAATTAACTGGATATATCATTATGATATAACTGAACCAACACGAAAAATTCTTTCCGAAAATCCTGAATCATGGAATGAAATATCAGTCTTTGGACTTAATAAAATGCTCGCAGATAAATCTTTCTATCTCCAAGCAATCAAAATTGATGAACAAAACAATTTGAAAGAATACATTAGAACGGAAATCGAAGGAAACTGGAATCTAATGTTACAAAGATTTGCAGACATCTATTATCCAACTAAATGTTGTAGTAATTTACAATTTTATTCTGATTTTATGGCAAATGGGGCATGGGCAACATTAATTAGATGGGTTAATACAGGTATGAAAGAATCACCAGAAACACTTTCCAAATTAATTGACACAATATCTGGAAATTCAATGAAAGCAATGTTTGAATTTTAATTAAGAATACATATATATATCGTTTATAATTAAGATAGTTAACTGGAGGTATCACATGAAATTAGCTACTGCACTAAGTGAAAGATCAGATATTCAGAAAAGATTATCTGAATTACAGGAAAGATTAAATAATAATGCAAAAGTCCAAGATGGAGAAACAACTGCTGAAGATCCAAAAGAACTATTAAAAGAATTAGATTCTTTGACAGAACAATTAGAAACACTCATTTATAAAATCAATCTGACAAACAGTAAAACAATGATTGATGGTACAGAATTAACATTGCTTCTTGCAAAAAGAGATGTTTTAAAACAAAAGATTGTTATGTTAAGAAACTTCTTAAATACAGCAAGTGCCAAGGTTGATCGTTATTCTCGCACAGAGATTAAGATTTTAAGCAGTGTTGATGTAACAAAACTACAAAAGCAAATTGATGTTCTAAGTAAAGAATATCGCACAATTGACGAAAAGATCCAGGGAGCTAACTGGACAACTGAACTACTATAACAATAATTAGTGTGTAGTTTCTTAGGGAGAATACGATCTCAGCGGTTGAGAATGAGCCGTATACATAGTGTATACAGGACAGTATACTGTGAGAAACCCTCACATTGACATAAGATTGTCCCGTACAACTAACAATTGTAAATTTACTTTAAAATATACTACCCAGTATTTACTAGGAAATGAGGGTGTGGTTTGGGGATTTTAAAAGAGTTCGCTTGAGCTCTTTTATTTTCGATATCGATACATGATAATACCACCTGCTACACCGACATTTAATGATTCAAAACCATTCATATCAATACGCGTGCATATATCACTATTTTGAATACTTTCTTTTGAAACCCCCTGACCTTCATTTCCTAAAATAAAAGCCATGTTTTCTTCACGTTCTACTGTCTCCATACTTACTGCATTTTCTAATGCCGTTGCGACAATCTTTACATTCTTTTCTTTTAAATATGGGATGACTTCTTTTAAATCTTTGTAAATTACAGGAATATGAAAGAAAGCACCTTGAGTAGAACGAATAACTTTTTCATTATATAAATCTACTGTTTCTTTAGAACAGTAAATTACATCAAAAGAAAAAGAAACTGCGGTACGAATTAAAGTTCCTAAATTTCCCGGGTCTTGTACACCATCAAGTATTAAAACTCTTTGAAATAACTTAGGCTCTTTTTCTAATACATGACATACAGCAATAAGACTTGCACCAGAAGGATTATCAGATATTTTATTTAGTATTTCTTTTGTGACTTCTATTGTATTAGAAAAAGAGAATGGGCAAGTATCATAAAATAAAATTGTTTCTACAATACCTTCTTTTAAAGCTTCTTCTATTAGATGCTCCCCTTCTATTAAAAATGTATGTGTTTCATCTCTAAATTTTTTCTTATGTAAAAGACACCATTCTTTTACCTTTTTATTTTGTAGTGAAGTTATTTTTTCCATGCAATTATTGTAACATAGTCTTTTTTATTTATTACTTTACATTTATTTAACATTTCTTTACTTTATCACTTTACATTTGCACCAAATAATAAGGACTGTAAAAGGAGTTTCATAAAGATGCATAAATTTGAAGTAAATGATTTAAATCTATGGTATAACGATTTTCAAGCTTTAAAGAATATTAATATAAACATTGAAGAAAATGAAATCACTTCTTTTATCGGACCATCCGGTTGCGGTAAAAGTACATTTCTTAGAACTTTAAATCGTATGAATGACTTAGTAGAAGGATGTCACATTGAGGGAACAATTAAACTTGATGATGTAAATATCAATAAAGATATGAATCCTGTAGAACTAAGGAAAAGAGTTGGCATGGTCTTTCAGAAAGCCAATCCTTTTCCTATGAGCATTTATGATAATGTCGCTTATGGTCCTAGAATTCATGGTGAAAAGAATAAAGCAAAGCTTAATGAAATCGTTGAAACTGCATTAAGACAAGCATCTTTATTTGAAGAAGTAAAAGATAGATTAAATAAACCTGCCTTAGGTTTATCAGGTGGGCAACAACAACGTCTATGCATTGCTAGAGCTTTAGCGATTGAACCAGAAGTATTACTTATGGATGAACCAACCAGTGCTTTGGATCCAATCGCAACAAGCCACATTGAAGAATTAACAATGGAATTAAAAAAGAAATATACGATTGTAATTGTTACACATAACATGCAACAGGCATTACGTATTTCTGATAAAACTGCTTTCTTTTTACTTGGCGAATTAATTGAATACAATACGACGGAAGAATTATTCTCAAAACCTAAGAAAAAGAAAACAAGTGATTATATCACAGGGAGATTTGGATAATGAGAACAAGATTAGACGAAGAATTAAGAGAAATGAACAAAGAAATGCTGGAAATGGCTGCTCTTTGCGAAAAAGCTATCAGTTGTGCTGATAAAGCGTTATTAAGTCAAGAAAGAGAACAAGCTGAAATAGCTATCGATTTACAAGAAGATTTCAAGCAAAAAGAAAAAAATCTAGAAAACTTATGTCTTAAAATATTACTTTTAGAACAACCTATGGCCTTAGACTTAAGACAAGTATCTGCCGCATTAAAAATGATTACCGACTTAAGAAGAATTGGTGAAATTGCCGGCGATATGGGAGATATTATCCGCTATTTAAATGACGAAGATCATCTTGAATATTTAACATCTATGGCTTCTAGTGCAAGTTCTATGGTAACAAATGCCATCAATGCCTTTGTTCAAAAAGATGTAAATCTTGCTAAAAAAGTAATATCAAGCGACGATATCATTGATGACTTATTTCTAGAAGAACGCAATGAGATAATAAATATGATTCAAGAAACTCCTCAAAAAAGTGCATATGCTATTGATTTAGTCATGATTGCTAAATATTATGAAAAAATAGGAGACCATGCTGTTAACTTAGCAGAATGGGTAATTTATTTCTTAACGGGGAATCGAGAAAGAGAGAGCTAGTTATGATTTATTGTTTAGAAGATGATCAGAGTATTCGTGATATTGAAATATATGCTTTAAAACAAACAGGATATGAAGCAGAAAGTTTTTCAAACAGTGCTGATTTTTTTACAGCTGTAAAAAAAGAAAAACCTGAATTAATCATTTTAGATATTATGTTACCTGATGAAGATGGCGTAACTGTTCTTAAAAAAATACGTGCTAGAGAAGAGACAAAAAATATTCCTGTAATTATGGCAAGTGCTAAAGGAAGTGAATTCGATAAAATCAATTCTCTTGATTTAGGTGCTGATGATTATCTTGCTAAACCTTTTGGCATGATGGAAATGGTTTCCAGAGTCCGTGCAGTATTACGTCGTTCCACAAAAGAAACGCATGTTGAAAAAGAGATGAAACTTGGTAGTATTTCACTAATTCCAAACCGTCATGAAGTCTATGTAGATAATCAAAAAATAGATTTAACCCTTAAAGAATATGAACTTTTAAAATTACTGATGACTTATCCTGGTATCGTATTTACCCGAGAGCAACTTCTAAATTCTATCTGGGGAACTGAATATGATGGGGAAACAAGAACGGTTGACGTCCATGTTCGTACCTTAAGGCAAAAGTTAGGTGATGCACAAAATCATATATCTACAATTCGTGGTGTTGGTTATCGCTTCGAGGAGAATATAACTTATGACTAGTAGAATATTTAAATCTATTTTCCTTTCTACAATATCTGTATTAATTGCATCTATTCTTTTATTTACCTTTGCTTTGAATAATTATTTTGCCTCTTTATCTATGAAAGAATTGGCGAATGAAGCAGAACTAGTATCACAAGGGATGGCCTTCGATGCTGATAATTATTTAAATCACTTGGATTTAAATGAAGATTATCGTATTACCTGGATCAGTAATGATGGAACCGTATTATTTGATTCTAAAGTAGATGCAAGTAAATTAGAAAATCATTTAGAACGTGATGAAATTAAAGAAGCGTATTTATATGGTAAAGGCGAAAGTGTTCGTACTTCTACTACAATTGGTAAAACAACACTAAACTATGCCATCAAATTAAAAGATGATTCATTCATCCGTATTTCAAATGACAGAGAAACAATATGGTTAACGCTTCTTCGCTTAATGACACCACTTCTTTGGATTTTAATTGTCGCTACATTAGTCAGCTATATTATCTCAAAAAGAGTTAGTAAACGTATCGTTGAACCAATGAATCATTTAGATTTAGATAATCCATTAAATAATCAAGGGTATGATGAAATTGCCCCACTTCTCGTACGTATTGATCATCAAAATAAACAGATCAAATCACAAATGGAAGAACTTACACAAAAGAAGAAAGAATTTGATGATATTACTTCTGATATGAAAGAGGGTTTAATTCTCATTGATGAAAATGGAAATATCCTAAGTATGAATCATTCAGCAAAAACTTTATTAAACGCTAATGATAATGTATTAGGACAACATTTCTTAAGTATATCCAGAAATGAGAATTTCGCTGAATTAATTAAAACAGCCGAAGAAACAGGAAATGTAGAAAAAGAAATTGAATTAAATTCTAAATATTTACATATCAGTATATCTTTAGTCGAAACAAATCATTCTCGTGGTTACAGTATCTTAATTTATGATGTCACATCTGAACATGAAACGGAAATGATGAGAAGAGAATTTACGGCAAATGTTTCTCATGAATTAAAAACACCACTTCAAAGTATTATGGGATCTTCTGAACTATTACTTAATAACATGGTTAAAGATAAAGATGTTAAAAGTTTCAATGAGCGCATCTATAAAGAATCTAAACGTCTATTATCTCTCATTGATGATATTATCCGACTTTCTGAACTGGATGAAGATACAACTATTTCTAATAGTACCCCTATCAACTTGAAAGAAATTGCTGAAGAAGTAAAAGAAACACTAACTGACAGTGCTGAAAAGCATCATGTTACAGTAGCTTATGATTTACAAAACGCACCAATTAACGGCAATGTACGCTTAGTTTATGAAATTATGTATAACCTTGTAGATAACGCCATTCGCTATAACAAAGAAAATGGCACTGTCACAGTGAAAACTAATACTTTAGGAAATAACTCTATTCTTTCTGTAAGTGATACAGGTATTGGTATCCCTCAAGAGGCACAAAATAGAATTTATGAAAGATTCTACCGTGTAGATAAAAGCCACTCAAGAAGTACTGGTGGTACTGGTTTAGGCTTATCCATTGTTAAGCATGCAGTAAAAAGATGTAATGGTGAGATT
>OIWM01003914.1_pt1 | contig 10230 bp, 7 predicted proteins | sample 1587451 | NCBI WGS metagenome assembly OIWM01 (sample SAMEA3888907, study PRJEB22519) | human gut metagenome | biome: human gut; feature: human-associated habitat; material: faeces | place: Denmark | collected 2011
GCTGGAGATGACCCTCAATCCGTATTCCTACGATCCGGAAGCGGCCGTCGAAGAGCTGAAGGCTGACGGCTGGGTCTACAACGCCGACGGCAGCGACTATGTCGATGGCTCCGGCGAAATCCGCTACAAGAAGGTCACCGAGGTCGAGGCGGGCACCTACGCGCACAACGTCACCCTCGCCGACGGCACCATCCTGATGCCGCTGATCATCGAATGGTCTTCTTCCGAGAACAACCCGGTTTCCGAGCTGCTCAACGTCATGCTTGCGCAGGGCACGCAGACCGCTGAGGCCGGCATGAAGATCAACCAGAACGTGATGACCTTCACCGAGCTGCTCAACTACTACTATCGCGACGCTTCCCAGGGCGACAAGTACGCCGTTCCGACCTACGGCATGTTCAACCTGGCCAGCAACTTCACCCCGGCCTACGACCAGTCCTACGAGTGGACGCTCGACCCGGACATGGTCGCGCAGGGCTACAACCTCAACCGTCTGTACAACGAGGCGATGGACGCGCTCACCATGAACATGGTTTACGGCGTGGATTCCAGCAATACGCAGCTGTACATGACTTACTGGAAGGGCTTCCAGATGCTGTGGAACGAGCTGCTCCCGCAGATCCCGCTCTACTCCAACATCTACATCACCGTCTATCCGGATTGGCTTGAGAACTACACGCAGGATTCCTTCTGGGAATTCCAGCAGGCGATTCTCTACGCGACCGTTGCCGAGTAATTTTTGCTCAGTTCCGATCACAGAATTGGGGGCGGGCGTTCTGCCCGCCCCTTTTTTCCCTACTTTTTTGATTTTGAATGAAACGTCCTTTTGAAGGACAAGCGCCCTGCCCTTGAACACACAAAGGCGGGATGATTCAAGGGCAAAGCACTTGTCCTGCGGATGAAAATATAGATGTCGCGGGCAGGCCGAGCGGTCGTGCCCGTGCATGGCGGTATGAGCCGCACCACAAGAGAGAGAGAAAGAAAAAGAAAGAACACCATAGAGAGGATGGATGAGATGGGCAAATATGTTGCCAAGCGTATCGGATACATGGCGCTTGTGTTTCTCATCGTTTCGTTTTTAATGTATTCGCTGTACAACCTGATCCCGACGGACCCGGCGCGCGCTGAGCTGGAAGCCCAGAAGCAGAGCCTCAAACCGGCGGAGTATGAGCAGTTGTATCAGGAGCTGCGCGCGAAGATGGGTCTTGACGATCCGCTGGTCATTCGCTACATGCGCTGGATGGGGCTTTGGCCGGATGTTGGCGACAACAACGGCTTCAACGGCCTGCTTCAGGGCAACTTCGGCTATTCCCAGTTCTACAAGAAGGACGTGACCGAGGTGATCGTTGACCCGATGAAGAACACGATCTTCATCAACATCTTCTCAACGATTCTGGCGCTGGCGATCACGATTCCGCTGGGCATTTTCTGCGCGGTTCACAAGGGCAAAAAGGTGGATAACACCGTTCAGGTGGTGACGATGCTCGGCTACAGCCTGCCGATTTACATCATCGCCCTGATTTTCATGTTCTTCTTCTGCGTGCTCTGGCGCATCTTCCCGATTTCCGGCACGAAGACCGCGGGCGCGATTTACGCGACCAAGTGGGACGAGTTCATCGACATGCTCTACCACATCACCCTGCCGGTCATCGTTATGACCTTCGCGTCGCTGGGCGGCATGACCCGCTACGTCCGCAGCGCGATGATCGACGCGCTGAGCATGGACTACATCCGCACCGCGCGCGCAAAGGGTCTCAAGGAAAAGGTCGTCATCTATTCCCATGCGTGGCGCAACGCGCTGCTGCCGATCATCACCTCGATCATCGGCTGGTTCATCAGCATTTTCTCCGGCTCGGTCATCATCGAGAACACGTTCTCGCTGAACGGCATGGGCAAGCTCTACTGGTCGGGTCTGAGCAACCTCGACTTTGAGCTGGTTCTGGCGATTCAGATGTTCTATACCATCGTTGCACTGGTCGGCTCGCTGATTATGGATATCAGCTACGGTCTGGTCGATCCGCGCGTGCGTGTGGACAAGTAAGGAGGAAGAACGATGAGCAACAAGAAAAAAGAATTCTTCCTCGTGCGCTGGTTCAAGCGCTGCTTCCTGCACGAGCGTCCCGAGCTCTCCACCGAGGAAGAGGAGAAGATTCAGACCCCGATGCGCGCGATGGTGAGCAACTTCACCCATCGCCCGCTGGCCATGTTCGGCCTGATCGTGTTCCTAGCGATTTTCGTATTCGTGATGGTCGGCCCGCACATCTGGGTGCTCGATCTCTCCGAGCAGGACAGCACGCTGACCAACCTGCCGCCCTCAAACAACATGATGCAGGTGCCGAAGGCGCTGCTGGATAACGGCGTGAAGGACATCTCCTCCGGCAACACCTACGGCGTCGGCATTGACAACAAGGGCGAGCTGTATACGTGGGGACACACCCGCATCACCGATAAAATCGACGTGGCGAACATCCCGGACGAGATCAAGAGCGCCGATCTGGTGCAGATTGCCGCCGGTACGGATCACGTCGTCGCGGTGGACACGGACGGCGAGGTCTATGTCTGGGGCAACACGCGCCTTCAGCAGGATAAATTCTCCAATGACATGAAGAAGGCCATGAAGGCCGGCGGCGCGGATTGGGACGTGGTGCAGCTCGAAGCGGGCAACCAGTTCTCCGCCATCGTCTGCTCGGACGGCAATCTCTACCTCTGGGGCAACGGCAACATGGCCGATATCAAGATCCGCAGCAAGTATCAGGGCAAGATCGCCAAGGTCGCGCTGACGGATAACGAGTATATCGCCCTGATGACCGACGGCACGGTGGCCTACACCGGCAACAAGGATAAAACCTCCCCGTTCGCCAAGATTCCGGCGGGGCTGAAGGGCAAGACCGTCGTGGATATCGCTTCCACGAGCAAATCCGTCGCGGCCGTGACCGAGGACGGCGAGGTCTATGTCTGGGGCAACGCCGTGAAGGGCGAGGCCAATGTGCCGGCGCTTGAATCCAAGATCGTTCACCTCTACGGCGGCCGCTATCACTACACCGCGCTGCTGGAAAACGGCGATCTGGTTTCCTGGGGCAACAACAAATACGGCCAGATTGACGTGCCTGCCAAGGCGCAGAGCGCGGACAACATCGAAAAAATCTTCGTTTCCAGCTACCAGAACTACGCGTTGGCCAGCGACGGCACGATGTACACGTGGGGGCTCAAGGGCTTTGTGCTCGGCACGGACAGCCTCGGCCGCGACATGCTGACCCGTATCGTCAACGGCGGTCAGGTGACGATGACCGTCGGCGCGATTTCCGTCGTCATCGCGACGATTCTGGGCATCATCTTCGGCGGCGTCGCCGGTTACTTCGGCGGCCGGATTGATATCTTCATCATGCGTATCGCGGAGATCCTCGGCGGCCTGCCGTTCATCCCGTTCGCGATGATCCTCTCCGCCGTCATCGGCACGAAGCTCGATCCGACGCAGCGCATGTACCTGATTATGGTCGTGCTCGGCGTGCTGAGCTGGGTGCCGACCTGCCGCCTCGTGCGCGCGCAGATTCTGGCGCAGCGCGAGATGGAATACGTCACGGCGGCGAAGGCGATGGGCATTCGCGAGCACACGATCGTGTTCCGCCACATCCTGCCCAACGTCGTCAGCCTGCTGATCGTCTCCATGACGCTGGATTTCGCGACCTGCATGCTGACCGAATCCACGCTGTCCTACCTCGGCTTCGGTATTCCGCTGCCGACCCCGACGTGGGGCAACCTGCTCAACGGCGCGAACAACTCCATCGTCATCCAGCAGTACTGGTGGCAGTGGGTGTTCCCGGCTGTGATTTTCGGCATCTGCACCATTTGCATCAACCTGATCGGCGACGGCCTGCGCGACGCGCTGGACCCGAAGGCGCTCGAACGATAAGAAGGAGGGGAAGAATTTATGGCACTGCTTGAAATGCAAGATTTGAAAACATTCTTCACCACCAAACGCGGCGTCGTCAAGGCGGTGAACGGCGTATCCTACAAGGTGGAAGCGGGCAGGACGCTCGGCGTGGTCGGCGAATCCGGCTCGGGCAAGAGCGTCTCCGCGATGAGCATGCTCCAGCTTCTGGATGGCAACGGCTATATCGCCGGGGGCAGCATCATGTTCGACGGAAAGGATCTGACGAAGATGCCCCTTTCCGAAATGCAGAAAATCCGCGGCAACGCGATTTCCGTCATCTTCCAGGAGCCGATGACCAGCCTCAACCCGGTGTTCACCATCGAGCGTCAGGTTTCCGAGCCGTTCATCATCCATCAGGGGCTGAGCAAGGAAGAGGCGCGCAAGAAGGTTGTCGAAATGCTGGCCGACGTCAAGATTCCGAACCCGGAGGTCGTGGCCAAGCAATACCCGCACCAGCTCTCCGGCGGCATGCGTCAGCGCGCCGCGCTGGCCCGCACCCTGTATGAGGACCGCCCCATCGTGCTGATGGATGAGCCTTTCTCGGCGCTGGATACCCTCACCCGCACGCGCATTCAAACTCTGGCCGCCACCCTGCTGGCTGGTCGCACGGTGGTGCTGATCACCCACGATCCGCAGGAGGCCTGCCGGCTGAGCCACCGCCTGCTGGTCCTCTCGGCGGCAGACGGCGACATCGATGACAGCCATCACCTTGCCGGCACACCTCCGCGCGCGCCGGACGCGCCCGATCTCTTGATTAGCCAGGCCGCCCTGCTGCAGCAACTGATGAGGGCCCATCCATGACCGGACGTCTCTGGCGGGGAGGTATGGTGTTCTGCGGCCTAATGATCCTCTGGGGTCTGGCCAGCCGCAGCGGCATTCCTCACTTTCTTTTACCCTCCCCGATGGCGGTCGCCGAGGCGCTGTGGGTTAATCGCGCCTATCTCGGCTGGCACACGCTTATCACGCTCAGTGAGATCCTGAGCGGCCTGGCGCTGGGCGTGACGCTCGGCGTCACCCTGGCGCTGGGTATGATCCTCTCTCCGCGCCTGCAGCGCTGGCTGATGCCGCTGGTCCTCACCAGTCAGGCGATCCCGGTCTTTGCCCTCGCCCCGCTGCTGGTGCTGTGGCTGGGCTTTGGCATGAGCGCCAAAGTGGCGATGGCCGTGCTGGTGATTTTCTTTCCGGTGACTTCCGCCTTCTTTGATGGCTTGCGACGGGTCAACCAGGAATATCTCGATCTGGCGCGCAGCATGAACGCCTCCTTCGGCGCTCAGCTGCGGCATGTCCGCCTGATGGCTGCCCTGCCTGCGCTGGGCTCGGGCCTGCGGATGGCGGCGGCGGTGGCGCCCATCGGCGCGATTATCGGCGAATGGGTCGGCTCCGCTGAGGGGCTGGGCTACGTCATGCTCAATGCCAATGCGCGGCTGCAAACCGATATCTGCTTCGCCGCGCTGTTTATTTTAGTGCTACTGACCCTCCTGCTGTGGCTGGCGGTAGATACCCTGCTACACCGGCTGATCGACTGGTCACCGGAATAAAGATGAAGTAATAAAGGAAAACAGATGAAAAAGTCGCTTTTCGCCGGGGCAACCCTGACGGCCCTGGTCAGCGGCCACGCGCTGGCCAATGAACCGCTGACGCTGGTGCTGGACTGGTACATTAACCCCGACCATGCGCCGATTATGGTGGCCGAGCAGATCGGCGCCTTTAAGGCCCAGGGTCTGGACGTCAAGATTGTCCCTCCCTCCGATCCCGCGCTGCCTCCCCGCATGGTGGCCGCCCGTCAGGCGGATCTGGCCATCACCTACCAGCCGCAGGTGCACTTCTTCGCTGACGAAGGGTTACCGCTGGTGCGCGTCGGGACCCTGATTAACTCGCCGCTGAACACGGTGATCGCTCTCAATAAGCAGATCAAAACTCCGGCAGATCTGCAAGGTAAGAAGGTGGGCTATTCGGTCAGCGGCATTGAGCAGGCCACCCTGTCGACCATGGCGCAACACGCGGGGATCGATCCGGCCAGTATCAAACTGGTTAACGTCAATTTCCAGCTGACCAGCGCCCTGCTGGCGGGCCAGGTGGACGCGGTCATCGGCGGCTACCGTAATATAGAAGCGCAGGAGCTGAAGCTGCAGGGCAAAACGCCGGTGGTGATGAACGTCGAAGATTATGGGGTACCGACCTATGACGAGCTGGTGATTGTCGCCCATCGCGACGCGATTCATGAAGCGAAGATCCGTAAATTCCTCACCGCCCTGCAGGCCGGGGTGAGCTATCTGCGCGCCCATCCGCAGGAGAGCTGGGAGGCGTTTGCCGCCGCCCACCCGGAGCTGAAAACCGAACTCAACCACCAGGCGTGGCTGCAAACCGTGCCGCTGTTCGCCACCGATCCGGCGGCGCTGGATAAAGCGCGCTATGACACTTACGAACAGTTTTTATATAACAATAAGTTGGTGAAAAAAGTTACACCTTTAACAAATTATGCGGTGGAACTGCATTGAGACTTGCTATCGCTGACGGAAGGCATTCCGTCAGCGTTTTAACGCAGCGGCAATAAAAATATAGAGACTTTCTCACTAATAATTACACTTTAAAGGGTTATCGTTACCTTTGGTTGTTTTATTATAATTCAGCAGGTTATGTTAATTTTTACCCCGGTAAGAATAGCGTCAAAATAACGCAATCAATAAAACGTTGAATGCGGATTTAAAAAGCCATATATTGTGCGCGCTTTATGAATGCCAATTCAATTCCTTAGACCAATTATTCAACCAGCGTTCAACCGCAATGCTGGTTGTGGGAGTGATATGATGACGGATAAAGTCCGTATTGATACTTTACGTGCCGATTTATTAGACGCAAACAACGAAACCTTTTTGGCCCGTCAGGCCGAATTTGAATCGAATGTCAGGAGTTACCCGCGTAAGTTACCGCTGGCTATCACTAAAGCTGAAGGCGTGTGGCTGACGGATGCGGATAACAAACAGTACCTGGACTGCCTCGCGGGCGCCGGTACTCTCGCTCTGGGCCACAACCACCCTGATGTATTGCAGAGCATCCAAAGTGTCATTACCAGCGGCTTGCCGTTACATACCCTCGATCTGACTACCCCGTTAAAAGATCGTTTCTCCGAATACCTGCTCTCTTGCCTGCCGGGCGAAGGGAAAGAGTATTGCCTGCAGTTCACCGGTCCTTCCGGCGCTGACGCCGTGGAAGCGGCGCTGAAGCTGGCGAAAAAACACACCGGCCGTTCCGCGGTGATCAGCTTCTCCGGCGGCTATCACGGGATGACCCATGGCGCGCTGTCCGTCACTGGCAACCTGTCGCCGAAAGCGGCGGTTAACGGCATGATGCCGGAAGTCCAGTTCATGCCTTACCCGCACCTGTATCGTTGCCCGCTGGGCATCGGCGGCGAAGCCGGCGTGAAAGCCCTGACCTACTACTTCGAAAACCTGATCAACGACGTGGAGAGCGGCGTCCGTAAACCGGCGGCGGTGATCCTCGAAGCTGTGCAGGGTGAAGGCGGCGTGAACCCGGCGCCGGTCGAGTGGCTGCAGCGCATCCGCAAAGTGACCGAAGAGCACGGCATTCTGCTGATCGTCGATGAAGTGCAGGCTGGCTTTGCCCGTACCGGTAAATTCTTCGCCTTCGAGCACGCCGGTATCCAGCCGGACATCATCGTGATGTCGAAAGCGGTCGGTGGCGGTCTGCCGCTGGCGGTGCTGGGCATTAAAAAACAGTTCGACGCCTGGGAACCGGGTCACCACACCGGCACCTTCCGCGGCAACCAGCTGGCGATGGCTACCGGCCTGACTACCCTGCGTCACCTGCGCGACAACAAGATTGCCGACAAAGTCGCTGCCCAGGGCGAGTGGCTGAAAGGCAAACTGGCCGAGCTGCAGAAGCGCTACCCGGTCATTGGCCACGTACGCGGTCTTGGTCTGATGATCGGTATCGAAATCGTCAAGCCGAACGAAGCTCAGGATCACATGGGCTGCTACCCGGCTGACGGCGAACTCTCTGCCCTGCTGCAGAAGAAATGCTTCGAAGCGGGCCTGATTCTGGAGCGCGGTGGTCGTCACGGCTGCGTGCTGCGTCTGCTGCCGTCCCTGCTGATCAGCAACGCGGAACTGGATGTGTTCCTCGACAAATTCGAACAGGCCCTGCTGGCCGCCGGCGTAAAGCCGGTCTGAGTGGAGTCAGTGACCACCATGTCCACATTGAATCCGATTCTTGCTGGTTCAGCGCAGAGCGTTGAAGCCTATCAGCAGGTTATCGAGCAGACCAGCCAGGCCGTTGTGCAGTGGCTGAAGCAACCTGAGATGTATCAGGGGAAAAGCGTTGACGAGCTGCGTGAGCGTATCTCCCTTGAATTTAACGAACAGGGTTTGGGTAACCAGGCGGCGATTGATCGTGCGATCGAGTACTTCCTGAAAGACAGCCTGTCGGTGCATCACCCGCAGTGCGTGGCGCACCTGCACTGCCCGAGCCTGGTAATTAGCCAGGCGGCGGAAGTGTTGATCAACGCCACCAACCAGAGCATGGACTCCTGGGACCAGAGCCCGTCAGCAACCATCATTGAGATGAAGCTGATCGAATGGCTGCGCGCCCGGGTCGGTTATCCGGCTGGCGACGCCGGCGTCTTCACCAGCGGCGGCACCCAGAGCAACCTGATGGGCCTGATGCTGGCGCGCGACGCCTTCTTCGCCCGTCAGGGGCACTCCATCCAGCAGGATGGGCTGCCGGGGGATATCCGCAAGTACAAAGTATTGTGCTCGGAAAACGCCCACTTCTCGGTGCAGAAGAACATGGCGCTGATGGGTCTCGGCTACCGCTCGGTCACGCTGGTGAAAACCGACGAATTCGCGCGGATGGACGTGTCCGATCTGAAAGCGAAGATTGCGCAAGCGCAGGCTAACGGCGAGCAGATCATGGCGATCGTCGCCACCGCCGGCACCACCGACGCGGGGGCTATCGACCCGCTGCGCGACATCGCCGGTATCGCCGCGGAACATCAGATCTGGCTGCACGTTGACGCAGCCTGGGGCGGCGCGCTGCTGCTGTCTGAGCAGTATCGTGACTACCTTGACGGTCTGGAGCTGGTGGATTCCGTTACCCTGGACTTCCACAAGCAGTTCTTCCAGACCATCAGCTGCGGCGCCTTCCTGCTGAAGGACGCGCGCCATTACGAGCTGATGCGTTATCAGGCGGCCTATCTGAACTCCGAGTTCGATGAAGAACACGGCGTACCGAACCTGGTGTCTAAGTCGCTGCAGACCACCCGTCGCTTCGATGCGCTGAAGCTGTGGATGGGCCTCGAAGCGCTGGGCCAGAAGCAGTATGCGGCGATCATCGATCACGGCGTCACCATGGCGAAAAACGTCGCGGAGTACGTGAAGTCGCAGCCGACGCTGGAGCTGGTGATGCAGCCGCAGCTGGCGAGCGTGCTGTTCCGTTCCCGTCCGGCGCAGATGGCGCAGAGCGACGCGGCGGCTATCGCGCTGCTCAACCAGCGCGTCGGCGATGCCCTGCTGGCTTCCGGCCGCGCTAACGTTGGCGTGACCGAGCATAACGGTGTCACCTGCCTGAAGCTGACCCTGCTGAACCCGGTGGTGACGCTGGATGATGTGAGGGTTCTGCTTAACCTGGTGGAACGCACCGCACAGGAGCTGCTGGCGCAATAATCTGCCTGAGCGAGGCGGCGCCTGTCGCCCCGCTCAGCGGCCAGCCCAGCCAGTACTAAGCCGATAAGTTCTCTTATCGGCTTTTTTTATTCCTGCCTGCGCTACCGACGCGCTTCTACGCTTCTCGCTGTAGGTCCGTTGACGCCTGCCCGCCGCGATGCCACAGTATGGTCCCGATAATGGCAATCGCCAGAACCTAACGTCCCGGTAATAAGGATGATAATGGAGAAACGCTTACCCGGCCTCGATCTCGACGCCCTGCGCAGCTTTGTGACCGGCATGGAGTGCGGCAGCTTCACCCTGGCGGCGCAGCGTCTGGCGCGCTCCACCTCCGCCGTCAGCGCCCAGCTTAAAAAGCTGGAGGGCCAGTGCGGCGCCGCGCTGGTGGTTAAGCAGGGGCGGCACCTGGCGCTGACCGCGGAAGGCGAAAAGTTAATGAGCTACGCCAGACGGCTGCTGGCGCTCAATGATGAAACCCTGCGTGCGCTGCAGGGCGAGCGGCTCACCGGCGAAATTCACCTTGGCATGCAGGAAGATTTTGGCGAATCGCTGATGCCGGGGATCCTTGGGCAGTTTACCCGCCACCATCCGCAGGTGCGGATAGTCGCGAGGGTGGAT
>OIWM01003918.1_pt1 | contig 10226 bp, 6 predicted proteins | sample 1587451 | NCBI WGS metagenome assembly OIWM01 (sample SAMEA3888907, study PRJEB22519) | human gut metagenome | biome: human gut; feature: human-associated habitat; material: faeces | place: Denmark | collected 2011
TGCCTCTTTCAGTTTTACGACTGCGATCTCGGAAAACGGCGCCGCCCCGATAAAATTATCTTCCACATCCTCGCTTCCACATGCCACCCCGGCCACAAAGGTTCCATGTCCATTGGTATCCATGGACGGAACGGTTTCCAGCGGATTTTCTGCCCGGAGTGCGGCATTGATCTGCTCTGTCTTATACTCGGAACCATATGCGATCCCCTCCGGCTTTGTTCCATCCCGGATCGTCTGATCCCAGATGCGGTAAATCCTTGTTGTCCCATCAGAATACTGAAATACCGGATTTCGGTAATCGATCCCGGTATCGATAAATCCGATCATCACGCCCTGCCCTTTCAGTGCGAGTGCCGGCTGCTGCTGTAATTTTAATATCCCCGAAACCTCAAGCGCCGTCTCATCCAGAAGTCCATAGCACTTTGGAACAGAAGCATAGGAATCTGCCGGAAAATCAAATATCCGGAAAAAACTCCTCGGATAAAAATAAGTATCCTTTTCCTCATCGATCCGCTGGATACAATCACTTGAAAGGTCAATCACATCCAAAACATCTTTCGATATGATAAAATCCACATAATCATTGGAATAAATCTTTTCTTCACAGTCAGACATAAAAAACTCCGCACACCTATCTTTACAATAAATGCCGGAGTTTTGTCTTTTATTCCTTTAAATTGCAGGCTTTTCTTCGATCGCTGCACAGCCGCGCATCGTAATGAGCGGACCGCCCTTTTTCTCTACATAATCTTTTGTGATCGTTACCATGCCGATATTGTCATCCTTCGGGATCTCATACATGATATCTAACATAAAATCTTCGATAATAGAGCGGAGTGCACGCGCTCCTACCTTTTTCTCTTTTGCTTCCTTTGCGATAGAATGAAGCGCATCCTCGTCAAATACAAGCTTTACTTCATCCATGGCAAGCAGCTTCTCGTACTGCCTGATGATCGCATTCTTCGGCTCTTTTAAAATACGCACGAGCATATCTTCCGTCAGCGCCTCCAATGTGAACATGACCGGCAGACGTCCTAAAAATTCCGGGATCATACCAAATTTGCGCACATCTTCTGTCGTCACTTTTGCAAGCAGGTTCTCGTCATTGTCATATTTGTCCTTCAGGTCTGCGTAAAAGCCGATAGATGCCTGCTTATTCAGTCTCTCCTTGATAATATTCTCCAGATCCGGGAATGCCCCTCCACAGATAAACAGAATATTTCTGGTATTTACCGTTACCATAGGAACCATGGCATTTTTGCTGTTGGCTCCGACCGGCACCTCTACCTCACTTCCCTCCAGAAGCTTCAAAAGTCCCTGCTGAACCGCTTCACCGCTTACATCACGCTGATTGGTGTTCTTTTTCTTGGCCAGCTTGTCAATCTCATCAATAAAGACAATCCCATGCTCTGCTTTCTCCACATCATTATCTGCTGCAGCAAGAAGCTTGGAGATCACACTCTCAATATCGTCACCAATATAGCCTGCCTCTGTAAGAGAAGTAGCATCTGCAATAGCCAGCGGCACGTCCAGAAGTCTGGCAAGAGTTTTTACCAGGTAGGTCTTTCCGCATCCGGTAGGTCCGATCATCAGCATATTGGACTTCTCTATCTCAATCTCATCCATAGTGTCTGTAGCCACACGCTTATAATGATTATAGACAGCAACAGACATTACTTTCTTGGCTCTCTCCTGACCAATTACATATTCGTCAAGGCTTGCCTTGATCTTATGTGGTGCCGGGATCTTCTTAAGATCAATCTCTGGCCTGGCATCTTCTTTTTTCTTCTTTACTTTCTTCGGACGAGGAATTGCATCCTGAATACTGCCCAGATTGATCATACTCACATTAGGCATATTAAGAAGATCGTTCAGATTCAGTCCGTTATTCATCTGCTGGGTCATGGTGTCAAAGCTTTTCTGCATACAATCATTACAGATATGTATATTGTTAGGAAGCTCGATCATTTTGCCTGCCTGGCTCTCCGGACGATGACAGAGAAAACAGAATTTCTCATAATCGCTGTCATCTTCGTGATCATCGTTCTTCTCTGTTATATCGCCATCGATGATTTCGTCTTTTTCATCGTCAAAATGTTCAGTCATATAATTATTTCCTTTCCTGCTGCTGTTATCAGGCTAACCAGCAGTCTTTCCTATCTTATGTAAAAATCATTTTTGTTTTCTTATTGTACCATACTTTTCTCTGATTTAGAAATTAACTTTTTATAAAATGTGAAAAGGGGAGCCTTATCAGCTCCCCTTGCATATTACTGATTACCATCCGGTCTTGCACTCAATGTAACAGTTACTGTTGATTCCTCATACTCTCCGTTATTTAACCGTGCCACCTCAATTTCGATTTCTTCACCAGCTGAATAATACTGAAGCTTATCGTTGATATCAGCCTTACTTGAAACCTTCTGGCCATCCAGCTTGGTAATAATATCACTTTTCTGGATTCCGGCATTATCTGCTGCCTCTCCCGGATACACATCCATAACAAATGCACCAGATGGCATATTATACATCTGGATTGCTTCTCTGGAAAGATCGGCGAATTTAACTCCCAGATAGCCAATCTGTGACTCATCTGAAACTTTATCCCTTGTCTTACGATTCATAAGTTCTTCCAGAATGGGCTGTGCCTTGGAAATCGGAATGGCATATCCGGTTCCCTCTATACTGCTTGATGCAATTTTGGCACAGTTAATTCCAATCAATTCTCCCTGCATATTTAAAAGGGCACCACCACTGTTGCCAGGATTGATTGCTGCATCTGTCTGGATCAGCTCCTCATAAGTATTGGAATCGGACTGAACAGTGCGATCCAGGGCACTTACCCAGCCAGATGTTACAGTCTGACCATAACCAAGTGCATTACCAATGGCAACCACCTGCTCACCAACAGCAAGATCATCCGAATTGCCAAGCTGGGTAATTTTAATCTGGCTCATGGTTTCTTCCGGAATGTCACTTTTTTCAACTGCGATCACCGCAAGGTCTGTATCCTCGTCAGTTCCTTTTATCTTTGCGGAAACTGCACCATCAATATTCAAGTCTCCATTTCCATTTATATAATTCTCAGTTTCCTGTTCTGCACTTACCACATCACTTCCGATAAAGCAGACACTCAGTGTAGTAGCGCCCTCCACTACATGATTGTTGGTAGCAATGAGAAGTTCATCATCATTCTCTCCGACAATAATACCAGAACCGCTTCCTGTACTGGGATATTCCATTCCATAGCCGAAAAAGCTGCGAATTTCCTGCATGCTTACTGAAGTGATTGCCACGACTGAGGGCATTGCAGCCTGGGCAACCCCTGCAACGGGACCTTTTTCATTTGCTACGATTTCTGCATTGATGCCTTCGCCTGCATCTGTGCTTTCTTCTGCCGTAGTACTGGCAGATGCTGAAGAAGTAAGTGTCTCTGCAGACCCTACTGCAGTCTGAGTTTCTTTCTTAAAATATTTATCCGACACCATATTCACTGCCTGAAATACCAGACCTGCCACCAGACCAAAAATCACAGCCAGCGTAATAGTATTTCCTGCTTTCCTTCCCAAACCGGAAGATGCTGCCTTATCATTATGAAGTCTGTGATGTCTTCCTTTCTTTTTTTCCTCAGGCTTCTTCTCCTGTTCATCAACCTGATAATGCGCATATCTGGGTTCCGAAGATTGGGACTGAAAATTGCTGTCTTTGGATGAATTTCCGGAAGTATCTGAATTATTGCTGGAAGCGTAATAATTTCCATTGTCTGTGCTTCCTGCACCATCTGAATTTCTGCTGCTGGTATATTTGTAATGATAAGTTACATTTTCATTCAATTCATCTTCGGGGGCCGCTGTCTGATCCGATGCAGCCGATCCGGATTCATCTGTATTCTCTGGCTGTTGGGAGCTGCCATCCGTTTTCTCTGGCTCCTGTCCCCAATTCCATTCATCACTCATTTTCTGCTCCCTTCTATGTTCATAAACAGTGCTGCTGTTCACGTTGGAATCTGCAGCATTCTGTAACATTTTCTTTTATTTATGATACAAGTTTAGCAAGCAATTGTGTTGAAAATGTGATAGATTCATTAAGAAAAGGTGACACGAAAAAAAGTGTCACCTTTCATAGCCACAGTCCCTGTTCACGAAGTGCATAACTGTGAAAACACTGAACAATTACTCATTTTTCCAATATTCACGGTTCATAGTACAAAACAGAATCACCTTTTTCGGCAGCTTTTTATATCTTTTTCCAAGAAAATATCCCATATATTTGAAGCCACTTTGCCCTGCCAGCTTGGGAACCAGCCAGATATGCCCTGTTTTTATAAGATAAGCCAGGCTCATTTTCACAAGGCGAAGTCCCTCTCCCTCTGATGGTACTCCCTCAAAAATCTCCGGATGATCTGCCTGGGAAACACCCAGATCAAAATTCCGGTGAAACTGCTGTCTGCATGAATAATTGTGTGAATGGATCACACAGGCATCTGCAGCATAGGCAATTCCATATCCCCGCTTTGCCATAGTTCCTGCATAGATCATATCTTCATTAAAGATAGCTTTTTTTACAAAACCGCCAATTTCCTCATAAATACTTTTCTTATAAGCAGCACACACATTGGAGCAAAAATAAGTTTTTATTCCATATGTGTCAGTATCTTTTTCCCATTTTATAGAAGAAGTTTCCGGATAATTAAATCTTCTGGTGTATTTTTCCAGATAAGCACAGTCCTCCCGGGCCAGCTGTCTTGCGTAGGCAACTCCAACTTTAGAATTTTCCTGCAGTGGACGGATCAGATTTCCAATCAGATTTCTGTCTGCCGGAACTGCATCCTGAGTCATAAATACCATAATATCTGAATCAGACAGTCTTGCTCCCCGGCATCTGGTTCCACCGTGGTCAAAATCCGCCTTTTTTAAATGTACCACGTTCACTTTTGGAAATTTTTTCTCCCAGGCCGTGTTCCAGAATTTCTCTTCTGTATTCATAACAAGAATTTTTTCCACTGGATAATTCTGTGTGGAAAGAGAATCCAACAACTTCTCAAATTCTTTTCCCGGGCGGTATGCGGGAATAATTATGTCAACTGTTTCCATAGTATCTCTCCTCTTTCAGGCTCTGCACGAATAAATATACTTTCGCAATATGGTAACACTGCTGGCAGAGCGCACATCCTTTTCGCGAAAAAGGGACCACTTCCTTTCGGATGGTCCCTTTAAATTTTCAATCATGGAATATTTATCTACTGATCAATATCCGCTTCCATCTTCGAAACCGCCATCGCCGGAGCTGTCTCCACTATAATCTCCGCCGCTGTAGTCTCCTCCATTATCGTAACTGCTGCCAGAATCACTTCCACTGTCATAACTGCCATCGCTATAATCGCCGCTATCGTCTCCACTATAGTCGTTTCCGCTGTCATAGCTATTGTCGTAGCTGTTATCATAGCTGTTGTCGTAGCTGTTATCATAGCTATTGTCGTAATCGCTTCCACCATAATCGTTGTAATCATAGTTTCCGCTTCCGTCACCTTGCCATACAATATCAGAAGAATTTCCTGCTTCATTACTTGCAATCGGAGACTGGTCAACCAAGGTATCTGCACCGCCTACAAGCTCAATGATCCGGGCATTCGCCTCCACGATGTTCTGTGACGGCTGGTAATTCTCATCAGCACCATACAGAAACTTATGAAGTTCCTTTACATTATCCTCCAGCGTGTCTGCAACAACCATGCTGGCCTTCTTCACATCCGCAAATTTGTACTTGGCTGGGAAACCGGTAGTATCTGCAATGTTATACCCCATCAGCGTCGGAATCAGGTTCAGAATCTCAGTCTTCGTGATGGATGTGGAAATCATAGGAAATACCTCGTCCATAATATTGAAAATGGTGGTAATTCCTGCTGCCTTTGCTTTGTCAACCATCATTCCGATCACACGGCGCTGACGCTCAGTACGTCCCATATCCATGCTTGCAGTGTAACGGATACGACAGTAAGAAACTGACTGTACACCATTCAGATGGTATGTTCCAAGGATTTCCTCCTCGTTCTCCGGCTTGGGATCCGGCAGTTCTACTGGCGTGTAGCTTTTGCCGGTCTCCTGGGAAGTTTCTATACAATAGTCATTCATAAACACCATTTCCGCATAGGAAAGAGGAATATCAAGACCGCCAAGTGCATCTATTGCAGCTACCATTGCATTAAAATTAACAGTTACGTAATCCGTAATTTTCAAGTCAAGCATGGTATTCAGCATGGAAATGGCCTGTTCCGGACCACCATATGCGTAAGCAGCATTTGCCTTGGTATAAGTATCATTTCCAATATCCAGAAGAGTATCACGATATACGGAAGCAAGCTTCACCTCTTTGGTATCATTATTAATACTTGCAATGATAATGGTATCACTGTTCTGTGCATCAAGCGCAGCATTCTTGGAACGCTGGTCGATTCCGAAAAGTGCATAAGTTGTATAGCCAGACATCTGTGGTGCTGTCACATTCGTAACAATCTTGCTCTCATCCAGCTGAGGTGTCTCAATCTTGTTCAATCTGGAATCAATCTGTCCATATACATACAATCCGCCAATAAACAGCAAAAGACAGATAATTTCCACAATAAACAAAGCAGTCCTCTTTTTTCTACCAGGTCTTGCCATTTTTCTTTCCTTTCTCAATACGCATTCTTATTAATGAATCCTTTAAAGATCGTCATAAACATTATCTTGATATCAAGCCCTACAGTCCAGTTCTCGATATAGTAAAGATCACACTCAATCCTCTTGCGGATGGAAGTGTCACCTCTGTATCCGTTTACCTGTGCCCATCCGGTCAGCCCGGGTCTTACCTGGTGCTTCACCATATATCTCGGAATCTCTTCACGGAACTTTTCCACAAAAAATGGTCTCTCAGGTCTTGGCCCTACCAGACTCATATCTCCCTTTAAAATATTAAAAAGCTGGGGAAGTTCATCAAGGCTGGTTCTTCGCATAAATCTGCCGATTGCTGTAACCCTGGGATCATTTTTTACTGTCCAGGCTTTCTTCTCCTCTGCCTCCGGCTGAATCTCCATAGAACGGAATTTATACATCCAGAAAGTCTGATTATGGAGACCCACACGTTCCTGACGGTAGATCAGCGGTCCAGGAGAAGTGAGCTTTATCAGCGCACATAGTACCAGCATGATCGGCGACGCCACAATGATTCCAATAATGGAGCCACAGATATCCATTATTCTTTTTATCATGGCATTAAAAGTATTACTAAGAGGAACATACCGGATATTGATCACCGGAAGTCCCAGAATATCCTCTGTATATGGTTTCGTAGGAATAATCTTATTATAATCCGGAATAAATTTTGTATGCACTCCTGATTTCTCACAAAGCGCTACAATCTCCTCCAGTCGGTAATATTCACTTAATCCCAGTGTAATCGCAATCTCGTCAAGCCTGTTCTCCGGCAGGATCACGTTTAGATTGGCAATTCTTCCGATCACCTTGACGCCTTTATACATGGTACCTGCAGTAATATTGTCATCCAGAATGCCTCTTACCACATATCCCCACTGAGGGTTCTGCTGAATGCGGTCAATATACTCTTCTGCTGCCCGGCTGTACCCAACCAGCACTACCTGTTTCTGGTTCAGTCCTTTCTTTCGCATTTTGCGCAGGCTGTAGAAAATGAACATTCTTGCTCCCCAGCTTGCCACAATGCAGATTCCGTAAAACATATACAGTACGGAACGGGAAATATCGCCTTCTTCAATGGTATACAAAATAAATGTAGTGATCAGAATACCAAGAGAATTGGCTTTCACAATATTAGACAGCACAAGACGTCTTCCCTGCATCCGCATTGGTTCATACAGTGAAAACGCATGATACAGCAGAATATATGCCGGCAGGATAAATACCAGTGCAGACATATACTGCTGGAAGCTTCTGGCCCGGACAGCATTTGCTGCAAAAGGTCCGATAAATCTCAGCGCCCAGGCAAACATATAAGATAACGTAATTACACAGGCATCTATAACGACATGGAGCCGACTGAAGTTCTTCTGATTATCTTTAATCAATCTCTGCCACCTCTGCCCTTCTTCGCATGTTGCTGGTTCTGTCACTCACAGCAACCTTCACAAACCTGTTCCTGCTGCGCGTTTCATCCACATCTCACGCTTTAAGCACTATCTGGTCTGTGACTTTCTCTATCTTATAATAGATAAAACAGAATTGCAATAAATTCTTCATACATTAATGTGAAAAATAGTTACGAAATACTAACGAATCACTTCTGCACAAACTTTTTATACCATAAATCTGTAAATTATATTCCACCACAATTCCAGCTGGATTCTTGCATATCTTCCAAGATTTCTCATGTGGAACTTCACTTTTTTATTTCTGTGACTGATCTGGAACCCATTTTTGATTCCTGCCACATACTCTCTGCCCATTCCCTTCTGGAAAAAAAACAGGATCTTCATGCCAAAGCCCGGCACCAGAAAAGGAAGATTCAAAATAATCTGAAGAACTGGCATATTTTTGTAGATCAGATAAATATTATTTCTTGAAGAATATCTGGTCTTAAACTGATTGTATCTGGAGCCGCTTGTTCCGCTGCCCACATGATAGACCAGTGCAGTTGGCACATACCAGTTCTCATATCCAAAGATTCTGGCACGATAGCCCACATCAATATCTTCCAGATATGCAAAATGCTCTTCATCAAAATATCCGATTTTCTCAAAAACCTTCTTACGGTAAATAGCTGCGCCGGCGCATGAAGTGAATATCCGCCCTTCCTTCTCAAAGGAATGAATATCCTTTCCTTTGCCCCGGGCATATGCCCAGCCAAGAGCAGAATAATAATTTCCTGCATCATCCAGTTTATTCCGGTCATGATAACAGATCATCCTTGCACTGCAGGAGAAGGCCTTCTTATGACGCTTTATAGCTGCCAGCATTTCCCCCACAAAATTCTTATCTACTTCTGTATCGTTATTCAAAAGGAGCACATAAGGTGTCCGTGATGCATAAATCCCCTCATTTACAGCTCTTGAAAAGCCGAAATTATCTGGCAGCTCCACAATGTGTACCCAGGGAAAGTTCCCCATTACAAAGGCAACGCTTCCATCTGAGGATCCATTGTCCACCAGAATGGTCTCAAAATTCTGAAACGCCTGCTGCTCCAGGCTTGAAAGCACACCCTCCAGATATGCCATCCCATTATAATTGGGAATAATGACTGATACTTCCTGCATAATGTCTTCTTAGTCTTCCTCCTTTTTGCCGGTCATGCCCGGAAGTGGTCTTAAAGAATAATTCCACTTGGTCAGGGAAAGATTCTTATTATAATTGGGATCACCGTTCTTCAGAATATTGATCCAGTTACATCTCATATATTCGATTTCCCGCTGGAAACGTCTGACTTTCACCTCATTGTTCTCTGCTCCGCGGGTCTTGGATTCCATATGGTAAAGCCTTGCATAAGGATCATAAACCACCAGATAACCTGCTTTCGTAGTCTTCAGGCACAGATCCACATCGTTAAAGGCGACTGCAAGTTCTTCTGTGAAGCCGCCCACTTTATCAAAAGCACTGCGCTTCATCATCATACAGGCTGCAGTTACAGCGCTCATATCCTGTAAAATAGACGCCTTGTGGAGATATCCGGTACGATCCGCAGGCATATCCACAAACATATGACCTGCAATTCCACCAATTCCGATCACACAGCCAGCATGCTGGATGGTATTGTCCGGATAGATCAGTTTCACACCTACCGCTCCCACTTCTCTTCGCTGACACACCCCCAGCATTTCTCCCATCCAGTCCTCTGTAATGACCGTTACATCATTATTCAGAAAAAGGAGATATTCACCTCTGGCATTTTTAACCCCAAAGTTGTTGATCGCGGAATAGTTGAATTCCTTTTTCCAGCAGATCAGATGGATCCTGGGATCCTCTGAAATCTTCCTGTAATAATCAAAAATCTCATCTGTAGTGCTGTTATTCTCCACGATAATGATCTCATAATTCTTATAGACAGTTTTTTCAAAAATGGATTCCACGCAGGCCTGAAGGGTTTCTTTTTCTTCCCGGTTGGGGATGATAATGGACACCAGCGGTTCCCCCTGCACCGGATATTTCACACGGTAAAATCCGAAATCCGGGGTATGCTCCACAGTTCCCGGAGTTCCGGTTCGTTCAAGATTTCCCTCAATG
>OIWM01003920.1_pt1 | contig 10222 bp, 9 predicted proteins | sample 1587451 | NCBI WGS metagenome assembly OIWM01 (sample SAMEA3888907, study PRJEB22519) | human gut metagenome | biome: human gut; feature: human-associated habitat; material: faeces | place: Denmark | collected 2011
ATTCAAGGACGACAGGTATTAGAATCTAAAGTTAACAAGAGATTGTTATTCAAGGACGACAGGTATTAGAATCTAAAGGTAAATAAGAGATTGTTATTCAAGGACGACGAAAAGTGAATGAAGTCAGGATATAGAAAAGAGTTTTCAAGATTCTCTTTTTCTTATCCGCTGAATTCAACCCAATAGATAGAGATTTTGTTTAAATCTTGTATTTTGGGATAAATAGAAATTTAACATTCAAATCATAAAAATGGCGATTCCTTTTAGGAGGAATCGCCATTTTCTCGCTTTGACTGTTCCTACATACTATCGGGCAGTTCAACAGAAAACAATAAATGGCAGTACAAACATTATGTTATATAGCAAAAAGACAGAATATCTGATGGAATCGATACGGGCAGGACGCTCCATGCACCGCGGTGAGAAACTGAACCTCATCGTAGGCTTGAGTATTCCCTCCATGCTGGCACAAATTTCCACCGTCATGATGTTCTTTATCGATGCCTCTATGGTGGGACATTTGGGTGCAGAGGCTTCAGCGAGCATCGGACTCATCGAGTCCACCACCTGGCTTATCGGCAGCCTGCTGAGTGCCTTTGCCACTGGTTTCTCAGTGCAGGTAGCCCACTTCATCGGAGCCAACGACTTCGGCAAAGCCCGCCAGGTGTTTCGCCACTCGCTGCTCTGCGGCATCATCTTCAGCACCCTGATAGCCCTCATCGGCGTGGGCATTCATTCTCCCCTGCCCCACTGGTTGGGCGGAGGCGATGACATTGTCGACAAGTCATCGGCCTATTTCCTGGTCTACAGCCTCGTGCTGCCCTTTGTCTACCTGTACCACATGTCGGGCATGATGCTCAAGGCCGCAGGCAACATGCACACGCCCAGCGTCATGGCAATTCTGATCTGCCTGTGCGACGTCGTGTTCAACTACATCTTCATCTATGTGCTGCACATGGGCGTGGTGGGCGCAGCCTTCGGAACCGCCCTGGCTTATGTCTGCATCTCGCTGCCCAACCTTTGGCAGGCAGCCTGCCACAACAAGATTCTCAACCTGCGTCAGGACAAGATTCGCTTCTGCTGGGTACGAGAATACGTGCGCAATGCCTTCAAGATAAGCATTCCCTTGGCCATACAGAACATCCTGATGAGCGGTGCACAGATTGTCAGCACCATGATAGTGGCGCCATTGGGCAACATCGCCATTGCCGCCCACTCATTTGCCATCACCGCCGAAAGCCTGTGCTATATGCCTGGCTACGGAATAGGCGATGCCGCCACCACGCTCGTCGGTCAGACCCATGGCGCTGGCCGCATCGACTTGTGCCGCAATTTTGCCTACATGACGGTGGGTCTCGGCATGGGCGTAATGGCTGTGATGGGTGTTGTCATGTATCTCTTTGCACCGGGCATGATGGCAGTACTCTCTCCCGTCGATGCCATCTGCGACTTAGGCACACGCTGTCTTCGCATAGAGGCTTTTGCCGAACCGTTCTTTGCTGCCAGCATCGTGACCTATTGTGTCTGCGTGGGAGCCGGCGACACCTTCAAGCCTGCCGCCATCAACCTGGGAACAATGTGGTTGGTGCGCCTCACCCTGGCCTATGCCCTCTCGCAGCGCTTCGGCCTGGAAGGTGTATGGATAGCCATGGCCACCGAACTGACTTTCCGCGGCATCCTGTTCCTCATCCGCCTCTATCGTGGCAGCTGGATGAACAGTTTTCTGAAAGCGAAGGGCTGAAAAACAGAACCTAATGTTAGGTTATGTTAGTGGAATGTTAGTTTAATGTTAAGAATGCAGGCATTTTGGGAAAAAACTTCCCAAATGCTTGCTTTGTCGTTAGAAATGTGCTACTTTTGCAGCATCAAGTTTATGAAAGAAGAATAAATACACATTATTATATATAAACCAACATCAGCTATTATGAAACTTAAAAAGTTTTTTGCTGCAGCCATCGTGCTGCTTACTGCCGGACAGACCATGGCTCAGATGATGCCACCTATCCCGGTAGACAAAGATGTGAGAATAGGCCATTTGGACAATGGTCTGACTTATTACATCCGACACAACAGTTTCCCTGAGCATGTAGCCAGCTTCTACATCGCACAGAAAGTAGGCTCTATCAACGAAAACGACGACCAGCGCGGTCTGGCTCACCTCTTGGAGCACCTCGCCTTCAATGGCTCTGAGCACTTCCAGGGCAACAGCCTTCAGGAATACCTGCAGAGCATCGGTGTGGAATATGGCCGCAACCTCAATGCCTACACCTCTATTGAGAAAACCGTGTACTACTTCACCGACGTGCCCACCACACGCGTGTCGGCAGTAGACTCATGTATGCTCATCCTGAAAGACTGGAGCAACGGCATCTCTCTCACCAAGGAAGCCATCAACGACGAGCGCGACGTGGTGCACAATGAGTACCGTATGCGCATGGTGGGACAGCAGCGCATACTGGAGCGTGCCCTTCCTAAGCTCTACCCTGGCTGTAAGTATGGCTACCGCATGCCTATCGGACTGATGAGCGTCGTCGACGGCTGCGACCCAGAGACCCTGCGCGCCTATTACCGCAAGTGGTATCGCCCAGACAACCAGGCTATCATCATCGTCGGCGACGTGGACGTAGACCATATCGAGGCACAAATCAAGAAACTCTTCGGAGGCATCAAGGTGCCAGCCAACGCTGCCAAGGTAGTGCCCGTGGAAGTGCCCGACAACAACCAGGGCATCTACGTGGTAGACAAGGACAAGGAGCAGCAGATGGGCATCTTCCAGATCTTCATGAAGCACGAAGCCACACCCGACTCGCTGAAAAACGGTGTCGACTATCTGCTCAAAGGCTATATGGACAACATCTTTGCCAGCATGATGAATGCCCGCTTCAGCGAGAAATCGCAGGAGCCCGACTGCCCTTATCTGCAGGCAGGAACCAGCATTGGCGACTATCTGCTCTCCAGCACCAAGGAGGCGCTCACTTCCTTCGGCGCTGCCAAGGACGGACAGATGAAGGAGGCTTATGCCGCCGTGATGCGCGAACTGAAGCGTGCACACGACTTCGGCTTCACCGCCACTGAGTATCAGCGTGCCAAGGATGAGTTTATGAGCCAGATGGAGAAGGTTTACACCAATCGCGACAAGATGAAGAACGAACAGTTCACCACTCAATATGTGGACAACTTCACCAGCAACGAGCCTATCCCTTCGGTAGAGGACGAATATCAGATCTATCAGATGCTGGTGCCTCACATCCCTGTAGAGGCCGTCAACCAGTACGCCAAGCAGTTGATTTGCGAAACCGACACCAACCTGGTGTCACTCGTCATGATGCGCGAGGCCGACGGTGCTGTTTATCCCACCGAGCAGGAGCTTGCCGACATCGTGAAGCAGGTGCGCGGCGAGAAGCTCGAGGCCTATGTGGACAATGTGAAGCAGGAGCCTCTCATCGCCCAGAAGCCTAAGGCTGGCAAGATCAAGAGCACAGCAAAAGACAAGAAGCTGGGATTCAAGACCCTCACCCTCTCCAACGGTGCCAAGGTGGTACTGAAGAAGACCGACTACAAGGACAACGAGATACAGTTTGCTGCCACAGCCAACGTAGGTTACGCAGCACTCGACAAGGCCGACTACACCTTCGCCTTCATGGGCGGCATGCTGCTCAACGCCAGCGGTCTGGGCCAGTTCTCAAGCAACGACCTCGAGAAAGCCCTCGCAGGCAAGCAGGCAAGCGTGGCTTACACCATCACTCCTTTCAAGCATGGACTCTCAGGCAACTCTACTCCTAAGGACATCGAAACCCTCATGCAGCTCATCTACCTCAAGATGACAGCGCTGAGCAAGGACGAGAAATCGGCTGCCAACCTCCTGAGCACCATCAAGACCGCTCTTGCCAACCAGAGCAAGAACCCAGAGATGGTTTACCAGGATTCGCTGCAGAGCACTATCTACATGGGCAACAAGATGGCACGCATCCCTAAGACCGAAGACCTCGATGCTGTCAACTACGACCGCGTGCTCGAACTGGGCAAGCAGATGTTCACCAATGCCAAGGACTTCACCTTCTTCTTCGTGGGCAACTTCGACGAGGCTACTCTCCTGCCACTCATCGAGCAGTACATCGCCTCTATCCCAACCAAGGGCGCCAAGCTGAAGAACAAGGCCATCCCTGTAGCTACTGGCGAGGTGAAAAACATCTTCACCAAGAGCATGGAGAACCCAATGTCGCAGGTGACCGAGATATGGTATGCCAAGACTCCTTACACCCTGCAGACAAGCGTGCTCGCCGACATCTCTGCACGATTGCTCCAAATGGACTATCTGCGCAACATACGCGAGAAGCTGAGTGCAGCCTACCATGCAGGAGCCGAGGCAAGCATGGAGCTCGACTGGGACGGACAGCTGGCACTCAGCCTGATCGGCAGCGCACAGCTCAACCCCGAGAAGCTCGACGAGGCTCTGCCTTACTTCTTCTCTGGCCTGAAGAATACCGTAGAGCAGCCTAACGCCAGCGACCTGCAGAAGATCAAGGAGATTCTGACCAAGCAGGCTTCGGTAGACGCCAAGACCAATGGCTACTGGACTGGCATCCTGCGCAACTATGTCATCAACGGCATCGACCTGCACACCGATTATGTGAAGACAGTAAGCAGCGTCGACGGTAAGGCTATAGGCGACTTCCTTAAGAATATCGTCCTCAAGCCAGGCAACCACCTGGAAGTCATCATGAAGGCTACCAAGGAAGAGGCAGGAAAATAAAAGCTCAACGAACTTTTCAGAAATGGGAAGTTAAAGAAGTTAAAGCCATATGCTTTACAGCTAAATATTCTGCAAAAAGCTGTTGGCTTTAACTTCTAACGACCGAAGGGAGTGATAACTTCTTTAACTTCTATAACTTCTCATCCCCAGAGAAAACAATAAAACCATAAAAGGTCCCGTCGCAGAACCAAGTTCTGTCAACGGGACCTTTTACGTTACACGGGAAACGACGTTCCCGGAATGTCAATTCTTTTTGTGTCTTTTTGAGAAAACAATCTCTCTTGTTTTTTAAGCTCTTCTTCTAACCTTGTTAGCGAGGGCTTCACGTCGGTCATGAAGAATCTGCTGGCATTTGTCCTGTGCAAGATTCTCAACCTCTGCATTGACCTTAATTAAACTATAATCCATAACCTATTGCGATTTGTAATGTTGCAAAGGTAAGATATTCTGACTACAAGCACCACGAAAAGAGTGAGAAAAGAACACTAAAAACCTCATTTTTTGACATAAATCAAGGAGAAATAGGGAAAAAACTACAAAAAATATCCATTTCCCTTTCTCCATCTGCGCTTTTTTTGCGATATTTGCACCCGAAAAAGCATAAACTCCACACTGGGCTTCCGAACACAAGAGATTCTGAGGTCCAAAGAGAGAGAAAAAAGAGTTTTTCAACTTGAAAACATCAAAAAAGTATCAACAAAAATGAAGAAAGTATTCATGATGGTTGCCCTTGTGCTGACATGCACCACAGGCTGCCTTGCCAACGAGACATGCGCCGAGAGCGTCACAACATCCGAAATGAGCAGCCTTCCTGCCAAGAAATCAACCAAGAAAAAGAAGGCTACTACTAAGAAGAAGAAGTCTACCACCACTGCCAAGAAGACTTCCTCCAAATCTTCAACATCGACCGCAACAACAGCTTCCACAGCCACGACAGACTCTTCGAAGACACATTCTGCCGACACTGTCAATACCAAGGCTTCTGCCGTAGGAGTATTAGCAGAACTCTTGGGCTATGCTGGCGGAAACAGCAGCAACAACACAGGTTCCACCACAAGCAAGGTGGGAAGCATCGTGGGAAGCATACTCGACAACGTGATTGGCTCAACCACATTCAAGAAAGCCGACCTCTGCGCCCACACATGGAAATATAAATCGCCTGGCTGCGCCTTCACCTCAGAGAACCTGTTGGCGAAAGCTGGTGGCGAAATCGCTGCCAAGAAGGTGGAGGAAAAGTTAAGCACCTATTATCAGAAAGCTGGATTCAGCAGTTCGAACACATACTTCAAGTTCAACGAGGACGGCACCTTCAATGCCAAGATAGACGGAAAGTCATGGAGCGGCACTTACACCTTCGATGAGAAGACTCACGCCATCGACCTGAAAGGCCGTCTGCTGCTTAGCCTCAATGGTTTCGCCACCAAGAACACATCTGGCATCAGCATTCTCTTCGAGTCGAAGAAACTGCTTACCATCATCCAGACGCTGACAGCCCTGAGCGGCAACACCACTCTCGGTACTATCGGCGAAATCTCCAAAAACTATGATGGCATCCGCGTTGGTTTCGATCTCAGTAAATAAATAAACAAATACAAATTTGAGAATTATCGACCTGTACGGTTGGAATTACGCAGCACGCCCTGAAAGGGCAGAAGCTCTTAGCCCAGGGCAGCGCCCTGGGTATAATGCCAATCTGCAAGGCGCCCTGTAAGGGCAAAAGCTTTAAAACTCGTGGCATTTTATAAAGCTTTTGCCCTTACAGGGCGACAAGTTTGCGAACATAATAACCCAGGGCGTTGCCCTGGGCTAAGAGCTTCTGCCCTTTCAGGGCGTGCTGAGAAGTTACATACATGGACCATCCTTTTTGTTAAAGACGGTTAAAAAAGGTGCTTTTTTCTCATCTTCGATTAAACCTTTTGTGTTTTGTAGGGTCTTATTACTGATTAGAATTCATAAACTGAACTTTTATTATATCGTGTGAGAAAAGTTCAATAGGATTTATTAGTTAGTATTTAGGTAGTAAGAGCATTCTCTTTGTGAAAAGGGGATGCTTTTTTTTGTGTTCTTATATTTTTTTCTTAACTTTGCAGATAATTAGGCCTTCATTCTGTGGATTAGATTTATTAATGATGCAGATTTAGGTCTTCACTCAATAGAATATCAAAATAAAACAACAATGAAGAAAACAATTTCCATGCTCGTGATAGCGGTTCTGGGTGCCGCCTGTTTCTCGTCATGTGGCGAGAAGAAAAAGAGCAATGTCATCATAGCCCCCAAGCCTGCTGCTCCAAAACCCAAGAAGACACAGGAATTGAGCAGTTATGAGCAGTCGCGCGACATCTCCTGGCTCGGCAAGACTTATCGTGTAGTGATGAAACGAGAGTCTGATCACAGTCTGCCTTTGGTGGAGAGTGAGGATCATACCAAGTACTATGACAACAAGATTACGATCAAGGTGCTGCGGGAGGACGGAACAGAGTTTTTCAGCCGCACTTTCCAGAAAAGCGATTTTACGGGTTATCTTGATGCCGAAACCAAGAAGACGGGTGCCTTGTTGGGTATCGTTTTTGTTGAGGTGAAGGGCGACGTGCTGCATTTTGCAGGCAGTGTGGGTTCACCCGATGTGACCAGTGATGAGTATGTACCTCTTGTAATCACTGTCAACCGGATGGGCGCTGTCAGTATAGCCAAGGACAGCCAGTTGGACACAGCAGGTGATGAAGACGAAAAAGCCTCGTCTGTTGAGGACGAGGCTGATGATGGGGTATGATGTATAAAATTGAGTGACTGTTTATAAAGCATCACTTACTTCAATAGTTTTTTGAAGTCTTTTTCAAAGCATTGTGGGTGTTTACCGATGAAGAGGACGTTGAGCAGACAGTTGGCTGCCAATTCCTCATCGTTCAGGTCAGCACCCTTTCCTTTTCTTACTTCCTTGCCCAAGCAAGCATCCCAAGTGGTGTTGAAACAACTGTCGTCGGCTCCCACAATCATACTGTTGCTCGAGTTAGGATCCTCCATCAGTTCATAGCGAATGGTCTTCTTGCTCATCACAGGCTGGATGCTGCACAGCATGTCGAATGCTTTCTGAAAGACGTCGCGATGCAGATTGGCGTTAGGGAACATCGTGCTGACAGTAGGAAAGAGTTCCTCAAAGTCGAACGACTGTAAGAGTTGATAAAGTTTCATCCTTGTTCTATGGTTATGTTTGCTTATTAGAACTTAGCCATCTTGATGGCATCAATGGCGCACTCGTCGCCCTTGTTGCCCAGCTTGCCACCACTTCTGTCTTTGGCCTGTTGCAGGTCGTTGGTGGTCAGCAGACCATAGATGACTGGAATTTCCTGTGAGGCATTGAGGCGTGCAATGCCATAGGTAACGCCCTGACAGATGTAGTCGAAGTGAGGAGTCTCGCCACGGATGACGCTTCCTAACACGATGACAGCATCGTAGCCCTGGTTAAGAACCATCTGTCGTGCTCCGTATATCAGCTCAAAGCTTCCAGGTACGGTTTTCACGTGAATGTTCTCAGGCAGGGTGCCATGCTTTTTCAGGGTGTCGACGGCACCTTTCAGCAAAGCGCCTGTTATCTCAGGGTTCCACTCAGCTACCACGATGCCAAAGCACATATTGCTGGCATCGGGTACCTTGGTGAAGTCGTATTCTGACAAATTATGAAGTGCTGTAGCCATAATTAGTTAGAAGCTCTTTCGATGTACTTGTCGATCTCTGCACTCTGAACGAGCATAGAGTTCACATACTTTTTCTTGATGTCCTGATAGATCTTCAGGGCCTCGTCCTTCTTGCCCTGGCTTTCCAACACCTCGCCGGCCTTGATAAGGAAGGTAGGAGAGAGGCTGTTGTTGGCATCGTCCTCAGCCTTGCTGTCTGCCATGTCGGCAGCCTTCTTGAAAGCGTCAACAGCCTTGTCGAGCTGGTTGAGGTGAGCGTATGCGTCGCCGAGAGCAGCCTGAGAAGCTGGGCTGATCATCTGGTCGCCTTCTGTTGAGAAAGCGTCGAGGCTCTTCTGAGCTTCTGCCCATTTGCCGAGGTTGGCGTAGCAAAGACCGGCATAGAGGTTGGCCAGGTTACCTGCCTTGGTACCGCTATACTCGTCGGCCAACTTAGCGAAACCTACGAAGCCGGCACCGTCGCCATTGACAGCCTGCTCGAACATCTCGTTGTTGAAGTAGGTCTGACCCTTGCTGAGCGCTGTGCTTGCCTTTTCCTCACGAGGACCGGAAATCTGTGAAATGTAGAGGAATACACCTGCAATAACAACAATGATTGCTGCCACTGCGATAAGGATGGCTTTCTTGTATTTCATGAAGAAAGCCTCGCGGTTGTTGATGTTCTCTGTTGCTTCGAGAACCTGTTCTGTTTTGTTTGTCATTTTTATTTTTTGTTTTTTATTATTTTTTCCTTCTTGTTCTTAGTGTGCCTTGCTCAATAGCCACTACACTTTAGGTTGCAAAAATACGTAAATTTATCCACATATTGAAATTTATAGCCTACTTTTTTCGTTTTTTGCGCTTTTTCTGCTAACTTTGCAGTTCAATAGTGGCATAATACGTATGATTTTACAGAATATCTCGATAATTAATTACAAGAACATCAAGGCTGCCAATTTGGAATTGTCGCCCAAGATCAATTGTCTCATCGGTCATAACGGTGTGGGCAAGACCAATTTCCTGGATGCCATTTACTATCTTTCGTTTTGTCGCAGTGCCTACAATCCTATCGATTCGCAGGTTATTGCGCACGATGAGAACTTCATGGTGATAGAGGGCAACTATCTTGATGAGCGAGAGAATGTCGAGAATATCTTCTGCGGTATGAAGCGTGGAACGAAGAAGCACTTCAAGCGCAACAAGAAGGAGTACAAGCGACTGTCACAACATATCGGATTGATACCGCTCATCTTTGTCTCTCCTTCTGATACGGTACTCATTGAGGGTGGAAGCGAGGAGCGCCGCCGCCTGATGGATGTGGTCATCTCGCAGTACGACCCTACGTATATTGAGGCATTGGCCAACTACAACAAGGCTTTGCAACAGCGTAATGCTCTGCTCAAGATGGAGGAGGAACCTGATGTGACGCTGATGGAGATATGGGAACAGGAGATGGCTCGCAATGGTGAGCTGCTCTTTCAGAAGCGTGAGGCTTTCGTCAAGGAACTGATTCCTCTGTTTCAGCAGATCTATCGTCATATCTCTGGCGACCGCGAGGTGGTGAGCCTGCGTTATGTCTCTCATTGTCAGCGCGGTCCGCTCCTTGATGTCATACAGCGCGACCGCTTCAAGGATAGGGCTGTAGGCTATTCGCTTCATGGTGTGCATCGTGACGACCTGGAGATGCTGATAGGTGATTTCCAGATGAAGCGAGAGGGAAGTCAGGGACAGAACAAGACCTTTGTCTTGGCTCTCAAGTTAGCCCAGTTTGATTTTCTGCGACGCACGGTATCGAGTA
>OIWM01003924.1_pt1 | contig 10207 bp, 10 predicted proteins | sample 1587451 | NCBI WGS metagenome assembly OIWM01 (sample SAMEA3888907, study PRJEB22519) | human gut metagenome | biome: human gut; feature: human-associated habitat; material: faeces | place: Denmark | collected 2011
AACACCAGCCTTCCAAGCTGGATACGTGGGTTCGATTCCCATCACCCGCTTTTTTGTTGCCCTAATTTTGGAGGGCAGAATCAAAGTTGTACAGAAATAGCGCGAAGCATTTTCCATAGATTCGGTTTTGATAAACCGGATAAGGAAAGTGCTTTTTTTCAATTATTTTTGTACTATTTTTTCGTCCTGTTAACGTTGTTTCTTATATGGAGTTGTGCTATACTTTAAGAAATATTTTTGGGGTTACACTGAGCAGTAACACATTTTGGGGAAATTACAGAGGAAGAGGTAGAAAGATGAATTTTTTGGAAGAAAGAATTGTAAAAGACGGTATTGTAAAAGAGGGCAATGTTCTCAAGGTTGACAGTTTCCTGAATCATCAGATGGACATTAAACTTTTGAATCAGATGGGTGCAGAATTCAAGAAGAGATTTGCTGACAAGAACATCAATAAGATTCTTACAATAGAAGCTTCTGGTATAGGAATCGCCTGTATCGTAGCAGAACACTTTGATGTACCGGTCGTATTTGCAAAGAAGTCTCAGAGCATCAATTTAGACGGCGAGATGTATGTAGCAGAGGTTGAATCTTTCACACATAAGTGTAAGAATAATGTGATCGTTTCACAGAAGTTCCTTTCAGAGGATGATCATGTACTTATTATTGATGATTTTCTTGCGAACGGATGTGCACTGCAGGGACTGATTCAGATCGTTCAGTCTTCAGGAGCTACAGTAGAAGGTATCGGAATTGCAATTGAGAAAGGATTCCAGTCAGGCGGAAGAATCATCCGTAATCTTGGATTCCAGCTGGAGTCACTGGCAATTGTGGACGGAATGGACGCTTCTACGGGTCAGATTTTCTTCAGAGAGCAGAATGTAGAGAACTAAAAGACCAATATTTTTAAAAAAGCTATAGTAAGCTTAAGAAAATCTTTTGAAACATATAAAAGCCTCCTTTAGATTTACAGAGTATTCTGTAGATATATAAAGGAGGTTATTTTTTTAGGAGGAAACAAAATGGAGATCAATCACGTATTAATTGTAGAGGATGATAAAGAGATCAGAGAAGGTGTACAGATTTATCTGCAGAGTCAGGGATATAAGGTGTTTCAGGCAGCAGACGGCATTGAAGGATTAGAAGTCCTTGAGAAGGAAGAAATCCATCTGGCAATCATTGACATCATGATGCCACGTATGGATGGGATTCGTATGACGATGAAGTTGCGCGAGAAATACGATTTTCCTGTAATCATGTTGTCAGCAAAATCAGAGGAAGTTGATAAGATCACAGGGCTCAACATCGGAGCGGATGATTATGTGACAAAGCCGTTTACACCGATGGAACTGATGGCCCGTGTGAATTCTCAGCTGAGACGTTACCGAAGATTTCTGGAGAAGCTCACACCACAGGAAAATGTACATGTGATCGGAGGACTTGAGATTAATGAGGATACGGTAGAAGTCACAATGGATGGCAATCCGGTGAAATTAACTCCGATTGAGTACAAGATTCTGCTTCTTTTGGCAAAGAATCCGGGAAGAGTCTTTTCATCCGAAGAGATTTACGAAAGAGTATGGCAGGAAAAGGCAATTAATACAGATACGATCATGGTACACGTAAGAAATATTCGGGAGAAGATTGAAATCGATCCGAAGAAACCAAAATATTTAAAGGTGGTGTGGGGTGTTGGATACAAACTTGAAAAGCAACCGTAAGATAAGAACAATTATAACGATAGTAATTCTTAGCTTATTCGCAGCAGGTGTTGTGGAAAGTTATTATGTGGTAAGAAAAGATATCGCATCAACATTTACAGTAGAAGATGATGTTGAAGAGTGTATTGAGCGAATGGACTATTCCCTTGCGACAGGAAATCGCCTTCTCTATAGCGAGGTCACAGATGCGATGGATGCATCGGAACAGATGGAATTAATGTCAGACAGTGCATTCTCTCTTTTTAAAAAATATATGGATTATCAGATCTTTGACAAAGAAGGGAATCCCTTGCTTGAAGGAAATGACGACCAGACAAACGAGGCTTTGAAGTCAGATAATTCTTATGTTCTCAAAATCGAATATAAGTATGGCACATCCGGAACAATGTCAAATGTAACAGTTAGCGGTACGAAACTGTCACCGGAAGAAGCGTACGATGTGGAGAAAGATCTGTCTTATTATTGTATGGATGCAGATCTTGAGGATCAGATTGACGATGAAGAGCAGACAAACGGAATCAGTATCGTTTATGGGATGACAGATGCAAATTATGATGAATTCATTTCTGCAAATCAGGAGGAAGACGAGTATGTGGATTATAATTATTCCATGTTCTGGAGTTCCGCTGCACTCTTCTTTTTAGGAGCTTTGCTTGCAGCATTACTTCTTCCATGTATTCCAAAAGTTGGAAGATATGAAGGGAAAATATTCCGCATGCCATTCGAACTTGCGGTGATTCTGGGGATTTCTGCATTGGGTATAGGCTATGGGGCATTTGCAGGTTTAGTATACTGGTCTTTTGAGAACTATCACCCGTCAGGAAATATTATGTGGAATACAATCAGTATGCTGGGAATCAACTGGGGTATCTGGTTCTGCCTGCTGGGAGTTTTCTTCTGTGTGGCAGAGAGTCTTCGACTTATATTTACAGAGGGAAGAAATTACTGGGAAGAACACACAATAGTAGGAATGCTGATCCGTTGGGGAAAGGAAAATCGTGGAGAAGTACATGAAAAGAGACATTTATTGAAGAAAGCATGGAAAGATATGAAAGCATTTTTGTATCATCAATACGAAGCAATTCTTCAGATGGACCTGCGGGATAAAGGAAATAAAGGAATCCTCAGAATCGTGATCCTGAACTTTCTTCTGCTCTTAGTAGTGAAATTATTTTCTTACAGCATAGGACTGATACCATTAATTGTTTATTCTATCATTTTATTCTTTGTAATGAAGAAAGTGCTAAATGGAATCAAGAAGAAATATCAGCTTCTGCTTAAATCAACAAATCAGCTTGCAGAAGGACAGCTAGATCTTCCAATCGAAGGTGATGTCGGAATCTTCCGTCCGATTCAGGATGAATTAAAGAAGATTCAGAGCGGATTCAAGAAAGCGGTGGATGAAGAAGTGAAAAATGAGCGTATGAAGACAGAGCTTGTGACAAACGTCTCTCATGATCTCCGTACGCCGCTGACAGCAATCATTACTTACATTGATCTTTTAAAGAATGAAAAAGACGAAGAAAAGAGAAAAGAATATACAGAAGTACTTGAGAGAAAATCTCTTCGTCTGAAAGCCCTGATTGAGGATCTTTTTGAGATGAGTAAGGCAGCAAGTAAGACTATCCAGATGAATTACATGAAAGTGGATCTCGTAGGACTGATCCGTCAGGCGGAGCTTGAGAATGAGGAAAAGATTAGAGAAGCACATCTGGAATTCCGTTGGAAACTTCCGGAGGACAAAGTAGTTCTCTGGTTGGATAGTGAAAAAACATATCGAATTTTTGAGAACTTGATTGTTAATATTACAAAATACGCAATGCCGCATACGAGAGTTTATATAGAAATGAATGAGCGGCCGGATGACGTGCAGATTTTTATGAAAAATGTTTCCGCAGGGGAATTGAATTTCAATACAGAGGAGATCACGGACCGTTTTGTAAGAGGAGATTCTTCAAGAAATACCGAAGGATCTGGACTTGGCCTGGCAATTGCCAAGAGCTTTGCACAGCTGCAGCATGGAAACTTGAATATTACAACAGAAGCAGACCTGTTCAAGGCGGAGATTATACTTCCTAAATTAGAAATGAGCGAGAAAAAAGAAGATTAGGGACTGGAAAATGTTGTAAAAGAATAGTATTCTTAGAATAGATGGAACTTTACAGAATATGTTAGGAAGAATGATTTAGGAGGAATAAACCATGAGATATGAAATCAAAGGTGATACCCTTCCGGTAGTGGTCTGCTATCTGGAGAATGGAGAAAGAATGATTACAGAACGCGGTTCTATGAGTTGGATGTCTCCGAATATGAAAATGGAGACAACTTCCAACGGAGGAATCGGAAAAGCATTTGGAAGAATGTTTTCAGGCGAGGCACTGTTCCAGAACCGTTATACAGCAACGGGAGGTAATGGGATGATCGCATTCGCATCCAGTTTTCCGGGACAGATTGTAGCACGCCAGATTGCACCGGGACAGGAGTTGATCGTACAGAAGTCAGGATTTCTCGCTTCAGAAGAAGGTGTTGATCTTTCTATTTTCTTCCAAAAGAAATTCGGAGCAGGATTCTTCGGCGGAGAAGGGTTTATCATGCAGAGACTTTCGGGAAATGGAATAGCATTTCTTGAATTTGATGGACATGTGGTAGAGTATGAACTGAGACCGGGACAACAGATTGTAGTGGATACCGGATATCTTGCAGCAATGGATGCAACTTGCAGTATGGAGATTCAGACAGTACCGGGACTTAAGAATATGGTATTCGGCGGTGAAGGTGTGTTCAATACAGTTGTCACCGGACCTGGACATGTATGGCTTCAGACAATGCCAATCTCCAGCGTGGCAGGAGAACTTCTGAGATATATGCCGGCTGGAAAATAAAGGATGAAAAAAGGACAGGATACTTTCGAATGAAATGTCAGATAAAATGAAAGTGTCTTGTCCTTTTCACTGCGTAAACAGTAATGTTTTGCATATCAGATAGTGCTAATTATTTACTTTCTCAAGATTGCGCAGATGCAGATATACGGTATTCTTACTGATTCCCAGCGCTTCGGCAATCGTGACGACGGCATCCTTTAGATTAAAGATTCCCTGCTGGTAAAGTCGGAAAATGATTTCTTTATTCTTATTTGTGCTCGATATTGCTGAATCCATCAACACTTCTTGACGAACGGTTTGAATGGTCTGCTCAAGAAGATCAGAACTGCTCTGGGAAAATGTCTCATGAATCTGACCGGAGAGTGTGAGACCGTCAGAATCAGATGGAATCGGAACAGCAAAGTTGCAGAAGAAATCTGCCATTGTTGTATTCATATAAAAGTTGATACAGAGCAGTCCGATAATTCTGTCCTTCTCTCCTTTGACAGGAATTGTAGTTGACTTCAGCGGTTCTCCTTTTACATTTGTGGAAAAATAAATAACACCATGGTCATTTTCTTCATTTCGACGGATCTGCTCGAGCATCTTCAACGCAAGGTCGGTAATCGGTGCACCTTCGGTACGTCCTGTGTGATATCCGTTGATGACCTTGATTGCAGAGTGTTCATAATCTTCCAGACTGTGAAGGACAATCTCGTATCCATTTCCAAGATAATTGGAAAGTCCATCGAGTGTCTGACAGTATGAGTGCAGAATCTTTTTGTCAAGTGAAGTTAATTTTAAATTTCCGGTTGGCATAATCATGCGTCCTTTCTGTCTGTGTGAAAGATATCCAGTTTTGTTCGGTCAAAACAGACAAATAGTATATTGATGGTTTTATTTTATCATGGATATGCTGGTTTGTGTGAAAAAGAAGTCAATGAAAAATAGTTAAGTGAATGAAATTTTATTGACTAAACGATTTTAACGTTATATAATTTCATTAAGAACTTATAATTTCAATAAATCAGGAGGTAGAATTCAATGAAAACAATTTCAACACCAAAGGCACCAGCTGCAATCGGACCATATTCTCAGGCAAAGGTAGTTAACGGAATGTTATACGCTTCAGGCCAGATCCCGATCAACCCGGCTACAGGTGATGTAGATGCCACAACAATCGAAGGACAGACAGAGCAGGTTATCGCTAACATCGCTGCTGTTCTCGAAGAAGCTGGATCAAGCTTTGACAATGTCGTAAAGACAACATGCTTCCTTGCAGATATCGCTGATTTCGGAGCATTCAACGGAGTATACGAGAAATACTTCACAAGCAAACCAGCTCGTTCATGCGTAGCAGTTAAGGATCTTCCGAAGGCTGTTCTCGTTGAGATCGAGATCTTAGCTGTTGTAGAGTAATTCTTATAGCTAGTAGAGAAAATGAAAAAATGACACTGCGCTGTGAGGCGAGGTGTGAATAGAAAAGGAGTCCATGGAAATGCGATATGTCGCCATACCATGGACTCCTTTTTACTTATTCAAGGAATCTCCCCGGTCTACAACAACATGATATCCGACAGACTCCATTCTTTGGGCCAGGCAGTTCTTGCACTGTGCCGATTCATCACCGGTGCAGATCTTGTTATCATAAAGCAGATAATCTTTGCGAACTTCTGTTGGAGAAAGGTTTGGCATAACGACATTAGCTCCTGCGAGAATTCCCTGTTCCCTTCCAGTTGGAGAAATCGTACCGAGAGCGGTTGTTGCTGGGAGGAGTACTTTCGGCAGCATAAGACGGATCAGTCCAAGCAGGTAAAGTGTCAATTCCAGTGTTCCGGCAGGTTCACTAGCGAACGGTGTATCGTGGTGAGGGATAAAAGGACCAATCCCAACCATATGCGGATTCAATTCTTTTAAGAAAAGCATGTCATCAACAAGATTCTCAGTTGTCTGGAAAGGTGCACCTACCATGAATCCGGTTCCAATCTGATAGCCGATAGACTTTAAATCCCACAGACAGTTTTGACGGTGACGCGCACTTAAGGAAGCAGGATGAAGCTTACGGTAATGTGCATCATTATAAGTTTCATGACGAAGTAAATAGCGGTCAGCACCGGCATCAAATAAAGTCTGGTATGCATCATGTTCCATCTCTCCAACAGAAAGCGTGATCGCACAGTCCGGCCAGTTCTTATGGATGTCAGAGACAATATCAGCCAGACGCGGAACCGTGAACCAGCCATCCTCTCCACCTTGAAGAACGAAGGTGCGGAAACCAAGTTCATAACCGGTTCTGCAACAGTTAAGAATCTCTTCTTTGGTAAGACGGTAGCGATGTGCATTCAGATTACTTTTGCGGATACCGCAGTAATAACAATCATTACGACAATAGTTAGTGAATTCAATTAGTCCGCGGACATAAACATTATGTCCATAGTGAGTGATTCGTACTTCGCGCGCATTTTCAAATAAATAGTCGGCAAGTTCAGGGGTTCTTCCGTCAATTAGCCGAATCCATTCATTTTTAGAGAGAGTCTGTGTATCTCGTAATTTATTTATCAATTCTTTCAGATCAGAAGTCTGTGATGTTTCATAATTACTCATTCGTTCTCGAAGCCCTCCTTCAGAAAAGTTATTCCCATTATAACACGGGAAGCAGGAACTGTTTACCGAAAAGAACTGTACAAGGTAAAAAAATATGTTAGAATAACGGTAGTGTACAACATAAATTGCTTCAAGGGAGTGATCAGATATGGCAGAAGTTAGAAAGCACATTGTTTTTCATGGTCGTGTACAGGGTGTTGGATTCCGCTATACAGCGAAATATCTGGCGAATTCACTAAATCTGGTTGGCTGGGTTCAGAACGAATGGGATGGAACCGTTACAATGGAAGTTCAGGGACGCGAATGGCTGATCAATGAACTGCTAAAAGGGCTGAACAGGAATCAGTTTATTACAATCGACTGGATGGATACAGAAGAAATTCCATTAGAGGATGAGAAAAAATTCTGGGTGAGAGACGGATACATGTAGATAAAAGGTTACTGGACACGGTTCTTAGAACAGTAATGATAAAAGAAAGGGAGACTTAAGATCATGAAATTAGGATTTATCGGAACAGGAAATATGGCAGGAGCAATCATGGGCGGAATCATCAAAAAGGGAATTATTGCCCCGGAAGAGATCATCGGTTCAGATATTATGGAAGCAGGACGTGAACGTGCGAAAAAAGAGCATGGAATTCATGTGACAGCAGATAATATAGAAGTAACACAGAAAGCAGAAGTATTAGTTCTCTCTGTAAAACCACAATTCTATGCACAGACAATTGCTGAGATCAAAGATGTAGTAAGAGAAGACCAGCTGATTATTACAATCGCACCGGGCAAGACTCTCGCATGGCTCGAAGAGCAGTTTGGAAAGAAAGTTAAGATTGTAAGAACAATGCCGAATACACCAGCATTAGTTGGAGAGGGAATGACAGCGGCATGCCCGAATGATGCAGTGACAGAAGAAGAAAAGAACTATGCACTGGAGCTTCTTAGTTCTTTTGGTAAAGTAGAAATCGTGCCGGAGCATTTGATCGATGCAGTTGTTGCAGTCAGCGGAAGTTCACCGGCATATATCTTTATGATTATCGAGGCAATGGCAGACGGAGCGGTAGCTGAGGGAATGCCTAGATCACAGGCGTATCAGTTTGCAGCACAGGCAGTACTTGGAAGTGCAAAGATGGTACTCGAGACAGGAAAGCATCCGGGAGAACTGAAAGATATGGTATGTTCACCGGCAGGAACAACGATTGAGGCAGTACGTGTACTTGAGAAATTTGGACTCAGAAGCGCAGTGATCGAGGCAGAGAAAGTCTGTGCAGATATGTCCAGAAATATGTAAGAAGTGATTGAAACATATTACAGTTTAGCGTAAATGAAAAAATGAATTACAGCAATCAGAAAATGTAGAAACAGTTTGTTGGGAAAGGAAAAATATGGGAATTTATGATATTGGAATCATCGGTGGCGGAACTGCAGGGATGACTGCGGCTATCTATGGCCAGCGTGCAGGAAAGCAGACCGTACTCTTCGAGGGAACAACCTTCGGTGGTCAGATCACATCTTCTCCGAATGTAGAAAATTATCCGGGAATTGCAAGTGTGAGCGGCAGTGAATTCTCTATGAATCTGATGGATCAGGCAGTAAAGCTGGGAACACAGACCATAATGGAGCAGGTGACAGGTATCCGTGAGGAAGCGGATTATAAAGTGATTGTAACAACAGAAAAAGAATATGAATGCAAAAGCATTATTCTTGCCACTGGTGTGACACACCGCCATCTTGGAGTTCCGGGAGAGGAACGTCTGACAGGTGCAGGAGTTTCATACTGTGCGACTTGTGATGGAATGTTTTTCCGGGGAAGAGAAGTTGCAGTTGTCGGAGGTGGAAGTACAGCACTTCAGGATGCAGAATTTCTGTCAAATTACTGTAGCAAAGTTTATCTGATTCACAGAAGAGACGAATTCCGGGGAGAAGATCAGATTGTAAAACGTCTGCAAGAGAAAGAAAATGTAGAGTTTATCTTAAATACAACTGTTCAGGAAATCCGTGGAGAGCAGATGGTGGAAAGTCTGCGGGTTTTGAATAAAGTAACAGGAGAAGAATCAGAACTTGCTGTTTCCGGAATTTTTGTAGCTGTTGGACAGATTGCACAGAATGAAAAATTTGCTGATGTTGTTCAGTTAGATGAGGGTGGATTTATTGTTGCCGGAGAAGATTGCAAGACGTCAGAAGCGGGAATCTATGCAGCAGGAGACTGCCGGACAAAAGAAGTGCGTCAGCTTACAACAGCGGCAGCGGACGGTGCAGTAGCTGCACTTGCCGCATGTAAATATATAGCAGATGTTGCTGAAAAATAAGATTATGATGTTTTAAGTATGTAATTGCAATTCGTAATCTACAACCAGACAGAAAAGAAAAAACAAGTACCACAATTAGTAGTTACTGATTGTGGTACTTGTCTGAGTTAGAAACAAACATTCAATATTAATCTACGAACATCTTCATTCCCATCCATTGTTTCATATGTTCAATCATCTTTTCATCAGGTTCAATATAAACACAAGTCATTTTCTGATTGATCGGGATCATGATTGCGAAAACCTTTGCATTTGCATTTCCAGATGAAAAGTCGCAAGTTGTTTCCGGATGATAAGAATCCAGTCGATGAGATCCTTTTGGTGCAATAATCTCAGCATTCTGAATATCCAGGTTTATTTTGGATTTTCTTTTCTCTTTGCTGTAAATTGCATCAATATCCAGATCGTGATTCAGAAGGGAATATTCATACTCCACATTTAAGAGTGGAAATGCAAAATAATAAGCAAGTAAAGCCAGGATTGCTGCAAGAGCAAAAGCAAAGAATCCAAGAAATGGCATTCCTCCGATTGCGATTGCAACGATCACAACAATAATAAGAACACGGATAACAAAATCCATTGGTTTTGATTTTCTGGCTACAATATGTTCACATAATGCGTCATTCATAAGTTATAAGTCCTTTCTTATATATTATATATTATATATTATAGTAACTGTTCAGAGCCAACCTCCAAAATGCTACGCATTTCGTCGGTG
>OIWM01003926.1_pt1 | contig 10206 bp, 10 predicted proteins | sample 1587451 | NCBI WGS metagenome assembly OIWM01 (sample SAMEA3888907, study PRJEB22519) | human gut metagenome | biome: human gut; feature: human-associated habitat; material: faeces | place: Denmark | collected 2011
TGGCATCTGCCGCACCTCGCTCGCCGTATCGGCACTTAGAATTATGCGGTATTGCTCAAAGACAGGTGGCAGTGCGCGAAATAGGCACCGCCGCGGCCTGGACCCGAAACAGCAAAAAGAGGAGTGTGAACCCCCATGGATATAATGGAATTTTTGAAAACCCGCCGCACCTACCGCCGCTTTGAACAAAAGCCGGTGGAACCTGCCATTGCCCGGGAAATTATGGAGGCCGCCCGCATTGCCAGCTGCGGTGCCAACCGCCAGACGCTGAAATATGTGCTGGTGCAAAGCCCGGAGATGGTTGCCAAAATGCAGCCGCTGGTGCACTGGGCTGCTTACCTGCCGCCGGAGCAGGGCCAGCCCAAACCGGATGAGACCCCGGTACTGTTTGTGGCTGTCTGCCAGGATGAAAGCCTGCCCGGCTGCAATGATACCGATACCGGACTTGCCCTTGCCAACATGACGGACGCCGCCTGGGCGCACGGTGTGGGTAGCTGCATCATGGGGGCGATCGACCGCCCCGCCATCAAGGAGCTGCTGGGCCTGGGCGAAAATCTGCGCCTGCACAGCGTGGTGGCGTTCGGCTACCCCACCCATAAAAGCCACCTGGTTGCCATGCAGAACGGCAATGTAAAGTATTACCTGGACGATGCCCGCGATTACTGCGTGCCCAAACGCCCGATGAAAGAAATTTTGCTCAAGACCCTTTGATTTTGATATAAAATAAACCGCCCGTGCGCTCCCCATAAACGGAACGCACGGGCGTTAGTTTTGCTCTTATTTTGCTTATCGCTTAATAGGCCATGATGTCCTTTACACTGCCGGACATGGAGAACAGCTTGGCGGACAGGTGGTCCAGGTAGATAATACCCAGCTTCAGGCCGGTTTCCTCGTTGTACATATCGGCCAGCTGCGGCATAATCTTGAATGCGGCGGCCTGTGCTTCGGGGGTATTGTCAAAGTTGGCAGTACCCTGCACGCGCAAAAACTCGCCCTTTTCGTTGCAGGCGCAGATTTCCAGGTTGGTGTTGTCCAACAGCTGCTTGTATGCGGCCTTGTGCTTGCCGATGCCCAGGCACAGGTGGTCCTTGTACCACATGGCAAAGCCCAGCGGGCGTACGCGCGGCAGATAGCCATCCACCGTGGCAAGATAAAAGGTCGGGTTGTCCTTCAAAAACTGCATAATTTCTTCGCTTGGGGTCATGGTTGCTCCTCCAATCATCCGCGTGTTATCAGGTTCGGCTGCAGGGCAGCCGGGTAATTATTACAGGGTTTTCAGTGCGGCCACAATGCGGGCGGCTGCTTCCTTGGTCTTGGCGGCATCGCCAAATGCGGTCAGGCGGAAATACCCCTTGCCGCACTCGCCAAAGCCCTCGCCAGGGGTGCCAACAACATTGGCGGTCTCCAGCAGCCAGTCAAAAAACTCCCAGCTGCCCATGTTGTTGGGGCAGCGCAGCCAGATGTACGGGCTGTTCTTGCCGCCGCAGTACCACACACCGGCTTCGTCCAGTGCTGCTGCAATCACGGCAGCGTTCTGACGGTAGTAGTCCAGGTTGTGTTGGATCTCTTTCATGCCTTCCTCGGTGAACACGGCCTCGGCGCCGCGCTGCACCACATAGGCAACGCCGTTGAACTTGGTGGTCTGGCGGCGCAGCCACATCTTGTTCAGGCTCTGGCCGTCAGAGACAATGGCCTGCGGCACAACGGTGTAGCCGCAGCGGGTGCCGGTAAAGCCTGCGATCTTGGAGAAGCTGCAAACCTCAACGGCGCAATCCTTAGCACCCTCAACCTCATAAATGCTGCGGGCCAGACCCGGTTCGCTGACAAAGCATTCATAGGCGGCGTCAAACAGGATCAGGGCGTTGTTGGCCTTGGCCCAGCGCACCCACTCTTTCAGCTGTTCCACGGTGTAGGTGGCGCCGGTGGGGTTGTTGGGGCTGCACAGGTACACAATGTCGGCATGAACATTGTCATCCGGCATCGGCAGGAAGTTGTTCTCGGCGCTGGCGGACATGTACAGGATCTTGCGCCCGGCCATCACGTTGTCATCCACATAAACGGGGTAAACGGGGTCCGGAACCAGCACGGTATTGTCCACATCAAACAGATCCAGCAGGTTGCCTAGGTCGCTCTTGGCGCCGTCGGATACAAAGATTTCGGCCATGTCCAGCTCCACGCCGTGGCCGGCATAGTATTTCTGGATAGCGGAACGCAGGAATTCATAGCCCTGCTCGCTAGGGATATAGCCGTGGAAAGTCTCTTTCTTGCCCTGCTCCTCAACGGCTTTCAGCATGGCGTCGGTCACGCTTTTGGCCAGCGGCAGCGTTACGTCGCCAATGCCCAGGCGGATGATATCCTTATCCGGGTTGGCTTTCTGGTAAGCAGCAACCTTGTGCGCAATGGTGCTGAAAAGATAGCTTTCGTTCAGCTCGGAATAATGCTTGTTCAGTTTCATCTTTCGCTCCCTCTGCATTTCAACATGGTGGTTAGGAATATTTAATACTATGGAATGTATGTCTGTATGGTACCATAAAACGCCGCTACATTCAAGAAAAACCGCGAAAATCTACCCCTTATGATAAACAGTATTTTCGCCAGATTTCTTTAATTTTATATGGCTTCATATGGTTCAGTGTGTTACCGTCAACCTCGCCATACCTCCAATTTCTAATTTGAGAAAACTCCTAACTCCTAACTAACTTTACACTTCCACGCAACCCACAAACGCCGTCTCTGCTGGGCCGGTCATCAGGATGTTGTCATCCGCTGTGATGGTGATGGAAAGGATGCCGCCCAGCAGGTGTACATCCACCGGAACATTGCGGGGGCACACGCCGCGCAGCACCAAAGCGGCCACCGTGGCGCAGGAGCCGGTGCCGCAGGCGAACGTCTCGCCGCTGCCGCGCTCCCAAACCCGCATCACTACGCTGGTGGGGCTTTCGATATAAACAAACTCGGTGTTGACCCCTTCGGGGAACGCCGGGTGGTGCTCAAACTCCGGGCCGATTGCGGCCAGGGCGTGGCCGGTGGGCAAGGTGTCGCAATCCGGCCATTCAATGATGCAGTGCGGGTTGCCGGTGCTGATGCAGGCGGCATCCCAGGTTTTGCCCGCTGCCGTCAGCGGGGCGTGGACCAGCGGCCCGGCCCCCAACCCAACGGCGGGTAGGGTGTCCGCCATCGCAGAAAAATGTCCCATTTCGGCCTGCCACAGCCCTTCGCCTTTGCGGTGCAGCGTTTTACGGCCCGCCCTCAGGGTGTCGATCTCGATCACATCCTTCGGCACGCCGTGCGTGTACAAAAACTGCGCCACACAGCGCACCCCGTTGCCGCACATTTTGCCCTCGGAGCCATCCGCGTTGAACATCCGCATGGTGGCGTCGCCGTCCGCCGTCAGCGGTGGGCAGATGCAGATAATGCCGTCCGCCCCAATGGAAAAATGCCGGCGGGAAAGTTTTTGGCTCCAGGCGGCAATCTCCGCAGGCAGGCCGGTTTCGCGGCAGTCAAGATAGATATAGTCGTTGCCGCAGCCGTGCATTTTGGTAAAGTGCAGTTGCATAAAGTGCCTCCTTGTTGTGCGGTGGGGAAAGAATCAAATAAAAGAATAAAGAAAAAAGAATAATGGTTGTGTGATGCCCATGGCGTCACATTTTAATCAGGCCAACCACTCCGGCAAAAAGCATTCTAGCCAGAGCAGCCCGCCTGTTTTATTCGCGCCGCGGGCGGCGCACCAACATGAATTATTATTTATTACTTCTAATCCTATATTATAGCATCCCGCTGCACCGGCGTACAGGGATGTGAAAGCTCCTGGATAAAAAAGTTGCCGGGAAACTTGACAAGGCTGTGCAGATACGATATAAAAGTACTATGACATTCTGTATATGTGTGCCCTGCGTGCTGATACCGGCATGGCAGAAATACGATATTGATACGGGTAAGGAGTAAAAGCTATGGAATCCGAAGTTTTTGAGCGCATCCGCGATTATCTGGCTGACCAGCTTGACATCGAGGCTGAAAAAATCACCCCCGAAAGCGATATTATCAATGATTTTGGTGCAGACAGCCTGGATGTGATCGATATGATCACTACCTTGTCTGACGAGTTCGGGGTCGAGATCCCGGACGAGGAGATCGAAAATTTCCACACCGTGGGCGATGTGGTTGCCTATGTGGAAGAGCATATGCAGTAATGCGGCATGGCAGCATGCAGTTTTGTAAGAAAGTGTGAGGGGAACCAATGGCAAACGATAAGAAAAAAATGGTCGAAGCAATCACCGCGCAGGAAGTTGATTTCGCACAGTGGTATACGGATATCTGCACCAAGGCAGAGCTGGTTGAATATTCCAGCGTCAAGGGCTTTGTTGTGCTGCGCCCCTATGGCTATGCAATCTGGGAGAACATCCAGAAAATTCTGGATGGCCGCTTTAAGGCAACCGGCCACGAAAACGTGGCCATGCCTGTGCTGATCCCCGAAAGCCTGCTGAAAAAGGAGGGCGAGCTGGTAAACGGCTTTGCCCCCGAAGTTGCCTGGGTCACTGCAGGCGGTTCTGACCCGCTGGAAGAGCGCCTTGCTGTGCGCCCCACCAGCGAAACGATGTTCTGCGACCATTTCAGCCATGTGCTGCATTCTTACCGTGACCTGCCTATGCTGTACAATCAGTGGTGCAGCGTGGTTCGCTGGGAAAAATCTACCCGCCCGTTCCTGCGCACCCGTGAGTTCTGGTGGCAGGAAGGCCACACCATCCACGAGACTGCCGAGGAGGCCAAGGCTGAGACCGAGCAGCAGCTGAACTGCTATGCCGACTTTGCCGAGCATGATCTGTGCATCCCCGTGCTGAAAGGCCGCAAGACCGATAAGGAAAAGTTTGCCGGTGCCGAGGCTACCTACACCATCGAAGCCATGATGAAGGACGGCAAAGCCCTGCAGAGCGGCACCAGCCACTATTTTGGCGATAAGTTCAGCCGCGCCTATGACGTTACCTTTACCGGCCGCGACAACACCCTGCAGTACCCCTTCCAGACCAGCTGGGGCGCTTCTACTCGTTTGATCGGCGCTATCATCATGACCCACGGCGATGACGACGGTCTGATCCTGCCCCCGGCCATTGCCCCGGTGCAGGTGGTCATCGTTCCCGTTGCCGCCCACAAACCCGGCGTACTGGACAAATGCCGCGAACTGGCTGCCGAAATCGGTAAGTATGCCCGCGTGAAGCTGGACGATTCCGACAAGCAGCCCGGCTGGAAGTTTGCCCAGTGGGAAATGAAGGGCGTGCCTGTTCGCCTGGAAGTCGGCCCCCGCGATATCGAGAACGGCCAGTGCGTGCTGGTCCGCCGCGATACCCGCGAAAAGCAGTTTGTGAAGTTTGAAGATCTGGCCACCGCAATTCCCGCCGCAATGGAAGCTCTGGCCAAGGATCTGTATGACCGCGCTTTGCAGAACCGCGAAAACCGCACCTGGAGCGCCACCACCATGGACGAAGTGAAAAAGATCGTGTCCGAAAAGACCGGCTTTGTCAAAACCATGTGGTGCGGTGACCTGGCCTGTGAGGAAGCCATGAAGACCGAAGCAGGGCTTTCCAGCCGCTGCATGCCGTTCGAGCAGGAACACCTGTCCGACGTATGCCCGGTCTGCGGCAAGCCCGCCAAGAGCATGGTTGTCTGGGGCATCGCATACTAAGCCAATCCCGGCAGTGCTGTTTTATGCGGCACTGCCGGTTTTTGTATGGGGAAACGGGTGCTTTTTGGGAAACTCAGGGTATATATAGGGCACCGCTGTTGTGCCACGATCGGTGTGTGGCTATTTTTGATTTTTGTTGCCCATTACAAAATAGTCCGTAGGGAACGGTCTATCTCCGGCCTAAGAGCCGGGATTAAAATCCCGGTTGGCCTCCGAAACGCGCCTGCGGGCGCAGTGACCGTTCCGGGACTTTGTGAGAGATGTCTTTGTGATTTTGGTATCAATCCTAATTTCTAATTAACGCCTCCCCCCTAACTTCTAACTAAAAAACTATGCTTCTTCTCCCTACATTGCTGCTCTATGCTCTGGGCTTGCTGCTGACTGGTATCGGCAGCAGGCTGGCTTCGCGTTGCGCAACGTGGTGCGGGGCGCTGTGCGGGCTGCCTATGTGGATGGTGGGCGGCACGCTGGTGGCGGTGTGTACGGCGCTGCCGCAGCTGGTGCTGGCGTTTCTGGCGGCAGGTATGTCCGTTACTGCGCTGGCCGTTGGTACGGCTCTGGCGGGCGCTGTCACCCAGCTGGGGCTGGTACTGGCGCTTTGCCTGCTGCGCTGTAATGTCACGGTGGACCGTGGCGAGCTGCTGCGCAAATGCGCCCTGCTGCTGGTGGCCTGCGGCGTGGTGGCCCTGTTTGTGCGGGACGGCACCCTGAGCTATACCGGTACCGGCCTGCTGATGGGCCTGTTTGTTCTGTTTGTCATGCAGAGCATTGCCTACCAGTACCGCTTTGCGTTCCGGGAGGGGCTGGAGCTTATCACTGTCCAGAAGGAAAAAGGCGAAAAGACCCCGCCGGAAGACCCATCCGGGCGGACCGTCCTGTTCCCGGCTATGAGCATCCGCACCAGCCTGCGCAACCTGGCCGGGGTGGTGGGCGGCATGGCAGTGCTCTGCGTGGGAGCGTGGGCCCTGCTGAACAGCGCCGTGGCGCTGGCCAACCTGACTGGCACCATTCAGGCCCAGTGGGCGGCAACCCTGATTTCCTTTGGCCTCTGTCTGCCCCTGCTGGTGGAAGTGTTCGACCATCCCCTTGGCTCTGCCTGGAAGCGATTTGCGGAAAAATGCCGCATCTACCCGCCGCAGGCATTGCCCATGCAGGTGCTGAACAGCGCCATTTTGAGCATCACGCTGGTGCTGCCTGTTTCCAGCCTGATGTACCGCCGCCGCTTGCCGGTGGGTGAACAGTTCCGCCAGTATGATATCCCGTTCTGCGTTTTGATGGCATTGATCCTGCTGCTGCCGCCGCTGGTCAAAAAGCGGCTTTACCGCTGGCAGGGCAGGGTATGCCTGATCCTTTATGTTATGTACCTTGCCGCCGTGCTTATCATGCCGCGGGCAGGCGCATAACAGCACAAACATATAGCAAAAAATCAATACCGCCCGGCGGGAACATTGCAGTTCCACGCCGGGCGATATTTTTGTAATGTGTTTATTGGTTGTTGTCTGTATGATACAGAACATCCATCAGATAGGTCTGGTTGGCAGCCAGGTCCGGTACCAGTACCTGCATGCCGCGGATTACCGCGCCGGTATAGGTGCCCTCTGCCGGGATGCGGTAAGAGTGCTCACTGTCAAAGTTCATCTGCAAAGCTTCCATCGCATACCCCAGAATTTCGCCGGAGGTCATGTCGGTGGTCAGCAGTGGCAGAACCTGGTTAATAAAGTTGACGATGGAAACAGCATCCATCTGTTTCACTTTATTGATGATCGCCATCAGCACAGCACGCTGGCGGTCGGTGCGGGCATAATCGTTGCCCAGGGAGCGGTTGCGTGCATGGATCAGGGCCTGCTCGCCGGTCAGGTGGTTTACCCCTTCATGCAGGTTCCAGTCCGTGCGGAGCTGCTGTGGGTAGGTTACATCTCGCTTTCTGCCGCAGATATAATCTGCCTCGTCCTGGGTCAGTTCTAGGTCAATGCCGCCAATGCTGTCGATCAAGGTCTGGAACTCGCCAAAGTCAACTTCCACATTCCCAGCAATCTCTACACCAAAATTGGTGTTCAGCGTGCTGTCCAGCAGATCCATGCCGCCAAAGGCATAGGCTGCGTTGATGCGGTTGTCGCTGTAGCCGGGAATCTGTACATACAGGTCCCGCATAAAGGAGGTCATGCTGATCTGTTTGGTCTTTTTGTTCAGCGTGACCATGATCATGCTGTCGGACCGCTGGCGGTCCTGGCCTTCGCGGCGGTCCTGGCCAATCAGCAGCAGGTTCACAATGTCTTTGTCCTGCATCACGCTGGTGTCGGCCCCGTTCCAGATTACATCCTCCGGGCTCAAGGTATCATCGGCGTTTTCGTCCGATTCAAAGGTCTCTTCCTGTTGGGAGACTGCCTCGGTGGCCGATGCACGCTGGATGTGCCCCAGCATGCCCTGCAAAGCGGCATAGCCAACGAATATCAACAAGAGGAGTGCAATGCCAAGAATCAGCAGTACCCGCCCCCACAGCGGAATAGCCGCCCAGCGCGTGGCAGGCTTTGCGGCCGCTGCGGGCTGTTCCGGCGTTTCAGTCGGGGCCGGAGCAGAAACCTCAGGTGTGCCTTTTATTTTGCTTTCTTCTTCACGTGTAATTTTCATCTGTTTTATACTTTCCCTAAAAGTGTTTTCCCCAATTACAGTGCTTCGATCATATTTGCTACAATGGCAGTGGCAGTTTTGATGTACTCGCCGATGCTGAACTTTTTCACGACAAGAACTTCATAACCGCTCTCGTCCGCGTTGTCGCTCATGGCGCGCAGGATGACGCAGGGTACGCCGTTGCGGGCGGCAACCTGGCTTACAGCAGCGCCTTCCATCTCCACGCAGTCGGGCTGGCATTTGTCCTCGATAGCCTTTTTGGTGGCGGCATCGCCAACAAAAAGGTCACCGGTGGCAATCTTGCCGGCAATGGCCTTAACACCACAGGCGTTGCAGGCATCCAGTGCAGCTTTGACCAGGGCCGGGTCGCCGTGGTACTCTGCGGTGAACGGTGCGCTCTGGGCAATCATGTCGTTCTGGGCGTCGTGATATACCACGGTTTCGCCCACGCAGACATCACCAATGCCGATCTTGCTGGTCATGTTGCCTGCAATGCCGGAGAAGATGATCTTCTCGGCACCGTACTTGGTAATTAGAACCTGCACGGTGGAAGCGGCGTTTGCCTTGCCCATACCGGCGCAGCACACAACGACCTGGCGGCCGTTCAGCATGCCCTGGTGGTACTCCACCCCGGCGTAAGTTTCTTTGGTCACCTGCTCCAGCTTGGCACACAGCTGGTCAACTTCATCGGGCATAGCGCCCATAATGCCAATGATCATGGTATTGCTCCTTTTTATCAGACGTTGAAGAGGAATTCGATCACATCGCCATCATTTACAACGTATTCCTTGCCCTCGGTGCGCTGCAGGCCCTTGGCCTTAACCGCAGCATAGTCAAAGTTGTTGTCGGCCAGTGCGTCATAGCTGATGACCTGGGCGCGGATAAAGCCGCGCTCAAAGTCGGAATGGATTTTGCCGGCAGCCTGCGGGGCTTTGGTGCCGCGCTTGATGGTCCAGGCGCGGCATTCCTTTTTGCCGTCCGTCAAAAAGCTGATGAGGCCCAGCAGATCATAGCTTGCCTTAATCAGGTTATCCAGGCCGGTGGATTCAATGCCCATCTCGTGCAGGAACGCCAGCTTTTCTTCCTGGCTGGAACCGGCGATATCTTCCTCGGTCTTGGCACAGATGGGGATTGCCTGTGCGTTTTCCTCTTTGGCGCGGGCGGCAACCAACGGATAGTACGGGTTCTCGTCCAACCCGCCCAGCAGGTCATCCTCGCCCACGTTGCAGGCATAAATCACCGGCTTGGCGGAGAGCAGACCCAGTTCTTTGCGAGCAGTGTTCTGGCTGTCATCATCCGGGTCAAAGGCAAAGGAACGGGCGGGCTTGCCGCCTTCCAGATGAGCGGCAAGCTCTGCCAGCCAGGCAGCTTCGGCAGCAGCGGTCTTATTGCCGGTCTTGGCGGCTTTCTGCTGGCGGCCCAGGCGGTTGCTGACAACTTCCAGGTCGGCCAGGATCAGCTCCAGGTCGATGGCGTCAATATCGCGGATGGGGTCAACGCTTTCCGGCTTGTTCACATCCTCCACAACATGGATGATGTTGTCATCGTCAAAGCAGCGCACCACATGTACAATGGCATCGCACTCGCGGATATGGCCCAGGAACTTGTTTCCCAGACCAGCGCCCTGGCTGGCACCTTTGACCAGACCGGCGATATCCACAAACTCCACAATGGCGGGGGTCTTTTTGTCTGTCTGCCAGATCTCGGCCAGTTTGTCCAGCCGGGCATCAGGAACCGGAACAATGCCGGAGTTCGGCTCAATGGTGCAGAACGGATAGTTGGCTGCCTGAGCATTCTGGGTGCTGGTCAGCGCATTGAACAAAGTGGATTTGCCAACATTGGGCAAACCGACGATACCTAATTTCATATATACTCATTCTCCTTCGATTTTTCCTTGATTT
>OIWM01003930.1_pt1 | contig 10199 bp, 7 predicted proteins | sample 1587451 | NCBI WGS metagenome assembly OIWM01 (sample SAMEA3888907, study PRJEB22519) | human gut metagenome | biome: human gut; feature: human-associated habitat; material: faeces | place: Denmark | collected 2011
CGGTGAGGCTGTCACAACTACGCAGGAGGCGACACAGGAGACTCAGACAGAGGCTCCACAGGTAAAATCGGATGCGAGTGTTGATTTCGAGGATGGTCAGATGGGCTTCGTGCAGGCATACAGCGCACCTGCAAATGCCGCTGATGTGGAACTCAGTGTTCAGGATTTCGACGGAAGCAAGGCTCTTGTAATCAAGAACCTTACCGGAAAGGTTCCGTTTGTCGGAATCGATGTAAGCAGTCTTTGCGGAGCAGGTGTAGCTGATATTGCAGCGGTATCAATGAAGCTTGGTGTTTCCTATGAGGACGGAAGCTTCAGTGCATGTGCCGGAAAGATAACAACCTGGACAGGTACAGACCTCGTTCAGACAGGTTATGACTGGGCAGTGTACATGGAGAGCAAGAACCCTAAGGTTGCAACAGTCGATGTATCGGGCGTTCCTTTTACAGCGGATGCCAACAACATCATTGTTCTCTCACTTGAGACAGATAATGGCTTGGATGCCGGACATGGAAATGCAACTCTTTATGTTGATGATATCACCTTCTACGATAAGTCCGGTAATGTACTCACCGCTGATAAGACGGTTGCATTCGCGGAGCCTGCAGGATATTCAAGCAGCGGAAGGGATTCATCCAACCTCTATGCAGTTAAGAACGCAGTTAACTTTGAAGGCTTCCAGACAAGCGCAGACGCATGGGCACAGGCAGGATTTACAATGCCACAGGAGATTCTTGATGCACTTGTACCTGGCTCGGTTGTTGAGATTGAGTACAAGTCCGAGACAGGAAATATGTGGCTCGTAATGAATGAAGCACAGGCAGGCTGGATGAGAGTAGGTCAGGCAGGAACAGAAGACCCTGCATACCAGAACAACTCACATAACATTGCACAGGTTACTTATGAGCAGCTTGCAGCGCTCTGCACAGATGATGTGAGCACATGGGGAACAACAATGCAGTGTGAGTCCGACGGAGCCTGGGAAGTATACTCAGTTAAGGTTGGACAGCAGGCTGAGAACTATGCACTTGTAAACCCTGTTACATTCGAGGGCTTTGAGACTAAGGGTGATGCGTGGGCACAGTCCGGATTCACAATGCCACAGGAGGTTCTTGACGCACTTGTACCTGGTTCGGTTGTTGAGATTACATACAGCTCCGAAACAGGAAATATGTGGATAGTAATGAACGAGGCACAGGCAGGCTGGATGAGAGTAGGTCAGGCAGGAACAGAAGACCCTGCAGTATGCGATGGTCAGAAGTGCTATGTTACTTATGAGCAGCTTGCAGCACTCTGCGGCGATGATGTAAGCACATGGGGAAGCACAATGCAGTGGGAGTCAGCCAGCGCATGGGAAGTATATGGTGTATGGGTAAGTGCACCGGTTACATCTGCAGAATAAATTTGGAGGATTCAATATTATGAGAAAATCATTAAAGAAGGTTCTTGCGACAGGACTTGCCGCAACAATGGCATTATCCATGACAGCCTGCAACAATGGCGGTTCTACTAACGATACAACAACTCAGGGAAACAATGATTCAACAACACAGACATCACAGCAGCAGTCACAGGAGACATCAACCAAGGACAGCACTACAACTCCAAGCGGTACACCGAGACATCTTACAATCGGCAGCTGGTGGGTTCAGTACTATGACAGTACACATACCTCGGTTGAGGATGACCCTAGCTATGCAGGTGACCTCGCAGCGGAGCTTAAGTTCGCCAATGTAAAGAAGATTGAGGATAAGTACAATGTAACCTTCGCGTGGGAGAATCTCACATATGCAGGTACAAAGGAATCCATCAATACATCTGTTCTTGCAGGTTCACCGGACTGTGATATCTACCTTGTAGATCTTGGTATGGCTATACCGGCAGCCATGAATGGTCTTGCAACTGATTTAAAGACAGTCCTTCCTGCCGATGATGACCTCTTTACCACACAGAATAATATCAAGTATCTTGATCTTGGTGATGGCAAGGCCTGTATCTTAAAGAGAGTCGAGGCACAGAGCACGGTTGAGGCTACATATCCGCTTGCCTTCAACAAGCAGCTTCTCGAGGACAATAACCTTGAGGATCCAAGAGAGCTTTACAAGAGAGGCGAGTGGACATGGGATAAGTTCATTGAGTACTGTCAGGTTCTCACACAGGACACCAATGGTGACGGTACTGTTGACCAGTACGGCTTCGGCGGTTTCGGCTTCGAGACATTCGAGCAGCTTATGATGAGCAACGGCGGTTCAATCGCAGCAGGAACAACAGAGACACTTTCAAGTGCACCTGTAGGAGAGGCTCTTCAGATGCTTCAGGATATGTATATCACATACAATGTATGCTATCCTTATGACAACGATTCGGACACAATGAGATTTATTTATCGTAATGGTAATATCGGCTTCTGGCCTGGTGCAGCATGGATTGCAGCCTCCAACGCAGACTATGACTACAACGGCGCACAGGGTGTTACACTTGAGTTCGATACATGCTATGTTCAGTGGCCTGTAGGCCCTTCGGGAAATCAGGAGACTAACAAGGGTAAGATTACATCTGGTGAGTTCTATATCATTCCTGCAGGTGTAGAGAATCCGGAGCTTGTATATGACGTACTCTATGATATGTGGAACTGGTATGACGGAGATACATCAATCCGTGATGATGAGGAGACACTCTACTGGTGGTATGCGGTAACAGATAAGGACCCTGAGATCCAGGATCAGAACTTCGATGTAATGTTCGACTGCGGAAGCAGGGAGCAGTTCGACTTATGGAACTCAATGGGCATAGAGTATGATCTTGAGAGCCTTATAAATGGTACTGTGACAGCAGCACAGTTCCAGGAGACATACAAGCAGCAGATTCAGGATGCGCTTGATGCATATTTCAACTAAGTTAATCAAAATTTAATTGTTTTATTGCCACGTCTCTATTAAAATACTTGATGGGAGGACTGTAAAAGGTTCTCCCATCAGGAAATAGAACAAGGACGGTGTAGAGGGTATGGCATCATTTTTCAGTATTGACTCTGCGTATGGCAGATTTATGAACAAGGTAGGAGATATTATTCTTCTCAGTGTATTGTGGCTGGTATGTTCACTGCCGGTTGTGACAATGGGAACAGCTACATGTGCGGCATATTATACGGCGGCTAAGGTATTAAGACATCACAGCGGATATGTGTCAAAGGAATTTTTTCGGTCCTTTAAGCAGAATCTCCGCTCATCGATAGTTTTCAATATATGCTATCTGATATTTCTGGTGTTGCTGGTATTCAATTATATATATTTTTCCGGCAGTGCTTCGGAAATATCATTTTACCTTAGGTGTGTGTATATAGTGTTTGGCTTCATGCTGCTTGGGATTATGCTGTACACCTACATATTGCTGTCAAGATTCGAGCTTGGATGTGGCAGGCTTTTTCACATGGCATTCATTATCAGCTTCAGGCATCTGCATATAACGGCAGCACTTGTGCTTATGTGCGTTGTTGCAGCGGTACTCATATATCTTATGCCATGGGCTGTATTGATACTACCGGGGCTTGTATTCTATGGAATGACATTTCTTGCGGAACGTGTGATGAAGAGATATATGCGTCATCCTGAGAGTGAGAGTACAGAAAGTGATATGTGGTATTATAAGTAATGGGAATGGTGATTTATGGCGAAAAATGTGACGATGAGAGATATTGCAAAAAAAGTCGGTGTAAGTACGGTGACAGTCTCAAAGGCACTCACGGATAAGGATGGTGTAGGGGCTGAGCTTCGCGCGATGATAAAAGCGACAGCCGATGAGATGGGATACACATACACCGGAATCGGTGACGGCTTCCGTCGCGGGCGCAGCTATAATATCGGAGTTATTGTAGAAGAACACTATGTGGACAATTCCACCACGGTATTTCCATTTTATATGAAGATGTACAACAGCATAAATAAACAGATGGCGCAGTTTCATTATTCGGTAATTATGGAAGCTATAACATCAGCAATGCTCACAGACCATATAATGCCCGACATTGTGGCAGAGAAAAAGGTTGACGGGATTATCGTGTTAGGACAGATTAAGTCGGATTATCTCAAAATACTGAGGGAAAACGGGCTGCCGATGGTATATCTTGACTTTTATGACAGAACCATGGAAGTGCCAAGCGTGATAAATGACAATGTCTACGGCACGTACATGCTTACCAATTATATAGTAGGCATGGGACATAAGAAGATTGCTTATGTGGGCAGCATTGACGCAACGGCAAGTATTCTTGACAGATACCTTGGTTACTATCGTTCGCTTATAACACACCAGCTGACAATGCCTGATGGTTATATCATACCCGACCGCAATGAGGAGGGGTATTTTATAGACCTACAGCTTCCAAAGGATATGCCGACAGCATTTGTGTGCAACTGTGATGGTACAGCCAATCTGCTTATGAGGCTTCTTATCAGCAAGGGATATCGCGTGCCACAGGATATATCGGTGGTTGGATTTGACAATTACTCAGCTGAATTTGATTACAATCTACCGAAGCTGACCACTATTGAAGTGAATATTGAAGAAATGACAAAAAATGCAGTTGAGATGATAATAAGACTTTTGAAGGGTGAAGAAAATTTAGGAGGGCGTAAGGTCATAAGCGGTAAGCTGATTATACGCGATTCTGTTGCGCCATGTCCTGAAACATCCCGCTAAAACAAAATAAAAAATATGAGGCAGTATGTGCAGTGCGTTACGCACAGCTATATTATGCCGGGAGGTATATATGTCAAAACTTAAAATGATTGCACCTGCGGTACCTAATGTGCCATGGCAGGATAAGCCGGAGGGTCATAAGGGCGCACCGGTGTGGAGATATTCGGAGAATCCTATTATTGACCGCAACCCGCTTGAGAATGTTGCGAGAATATTTAACAGTGCGGTAATGCCTTATGAAGGAAAGTTTATCGGTGTTTTCAGAGGAGAGCAGACAAACGGTATTCCATATATCTATCTTGGAAGAAGCGATGACGGTATCCACTGGAATTTTGACAAGGATAAGATTCCTTTTAAGGATGAGGATGGCAATGATTTCATGCCTATATATGCGTATGACCCAAGACTTGTAAAGGTTGAAGACACATACTACATTATCTGGTGTCAGGATTTCTATGGCGCAGCCATAGGAATGGCTAAGACCAAGGATTTTAAGACCTTTACAAGACTTGAGAACCCATTCCTTCCATTCAACAGAAATGCAGTGCTTTTCCCAAGAAAGATTAATGGTAAATTCGTTCTTCTTTCACGTCCATCGGATTCGGGACATACTCCGTTCGGAGATATTTTCGTGAGTGAGAGCCCTGATCTTGTATACTGGGGCAGGCACAGACATGTGATGAGCCGTGGAAATGAGTGGTGGGAGTCACTTAAGATTGGCGGAGGTGCAGCTCCTATTGAGACAACGGAAGGCTGGCTTCTGTTCTACCATGGCGTAAGCGGAACATGCAACGGATATGTATATTCAATCGGTGGAGCAATCCTCGATATAGATAACCCGTCAAAGGTTCTTTATCGTTGTGAGAACTTCCTCCTTACACCGGAGCAGTGGTATGAGGAGAGAGGCTTTGTTCCTAATGTTACATTCCCATGTGCCACGATACATGATTCCGAATCAGGAAAAATTGCAATCTACTATGGCTGTGCGGACAGCTATGTCGGACTTGCATTCACAACTCTTGATGAGATTGTTGGCTATATCAAGGAGCACAGTGTGGTAAACACTACAGATACCGAAATCGGAAAGAGATAGCAGCTCTGTTTCACAATGATTGTGGAGGTGGAATATGCAGGATATAATAAGGAATATTAGAGCAGGGATAAGCATAGGAAATACACTCGATGCGTTTGAAAAGGATATAAAGATATCTGATGCGCCGGAAAAGACCGAGACCTCATGGGGAAATCCGGTGATTACGCAGGAGCTTGTGGATGCGTATATTGCTGCAGGGCTTAACATTATCAGGATACCGGTTACATGGACGGGACATTTTGGTGGCGCACCGGATTACACTATAGACGGCGCATGGCTTCGTCGCGTGAGAGAGGTAGTTGACTATGCGTACGGCAGGGGTGTCTATGTGATACTCAATCTTCATCATGAGGGCTGGAATTATCCATATTACGAAAATGAGGAGAGAGCCTGCATTATAATGACTGCTCTCTGGAGCCAGCTCGCAGCAGAATTTGCCGGGTATGATGAACACCTGATTTTTGAGGGTCAGAATGAGCCGAGAAAGATAGGTACATCACTTGAGTGGAACGGCGGTGACGAGGAAGGCTGGGAGGTAGTAAATTCCACCAATGCAGCTTTTGTTAAGGCCGTACGTCAGGGAACGGAATATAATAAATCAAGATATCTTATGATACCGGGCTATGCAGCTAACTGTACGGTGGGTATAAGGCATATTGATATTCCGGATGACGACAGAATTATCATCTCGGTACATGCCTATGAGCCTTATGACTTTGCACTCAATACAGAGGGGCGGTCACAGTGGCAGCATGATACACAGATGATAGACAGCCTTATGACGGAGCTTAGGGAGCGCTTCACCGGAAAGGGAATTCCTGTTATAATCGGTGAGTTCGGTGCCATGAACAAGGACAACGAAGCTGACCGTGCAGAGTGGGTTGAGTATTATATCAAGGCTGCGGCAAAAGCCGGAATTCGTTGTATATGGTGGGATAACGGACTCTTCGAGGGAGAAGGGGAGCGTTTCGGATTATTTGACAGACATACCTATAGGTGTGGTTATCCAAGGGTACTTGAGGGTATACAAAAAGGAATTGAATAGAAGTCTGAATAGAAGTTTGAATGGAAGTATTTAGATACTGATAACAGAACCGCGTGCAATGATATCTACGGATAATATTGTGCGCGGTTTTGCCTTGTGCTGTGCTTTCGTTTCTGCAGGCTTGCTATTATGCTTGCTTGCTGTTGCCTTTAAAATTGTGTTATGGTATAATGTGCGTAATAAAAATGAGAGTGTTTTTGGCTGTAGGGGTATTGAGGCAGCTTTTGGAGGATATATTACATGAATAAGAAGGTTCAGTATAAGGGTCAGTTCAGAGTCTATATTATGTGGCCGTTATATGCTGCAATATTACTTTTGATATTGGATATAGTTTTATTTACGCAGAATATAACGTGCGGCATAGTCGGAGTGGCATTTACATTGGTGTATGGTGTGTGCGCACTCATTTTTCTTCTGAGAAAACAGCCGCTTCTGACAAAGGCGATGGTAGAGTTTGCGGCAGACTACGCACAGGTGCAGAAGACCCTGCTTGAGGATTTTAAGGTTCCGTATGGTCTTATAGATGAGTCGGGGAAGGTAATATGGCTTAATCATGAATTTAAGAAGGTTCTTCAAAAAGCCAATGTATACCGGAAGAATATAACAACAATATTTCAGGGAATAGACAGCCGGATTTTTGATACGGATGAAAATGAATTTTCGGCAGATATAATTTATGACGAACGCAATTACAGGGTAGATTTTAAGAAGCTCGCCATAGACTCGCTTATGGAGGATAATTCCCTTTTAAATGTAAAAAATGTGCCTGCATTGATGGCGGTTTATCTTTTTGATGAGACGGATATAAAGAAGTATATCCAGCAGCTTCATGATGAGAGAATTGTTGTAGGGCTTATCTATATAGATAATTATGATGAAGCGCTCGAGAGCATAGACGAACTCAGGCGTTCGCTCCTTGCCGGACTGGTTGAGAGAAAGATAAGCAAGTATATTACCAATGGCAATGGTATTGTCAAGAAGCTTGAGAAGGATAAGTATCTTTTGGTATTCAATTATAAGTACCTTGAAGAGCTTAGGGCGGATAAGTTTTCTATTCTTGAGGAGGTCAGGACAACAGATATCGGAAATTCGATGGCGGTTACGCTGAGTATAGGTGTTGCAGCAGGGTACGATAATTTTAACAAGAATTATGAGATGGCGCGCGCTGCGATTGACCTTGCACTTGGGCGTGGAGGTGACCAGACCGTGGTCAAGGAGGGCGACCAGACCACCTTCTTCGGAGGAAAGAGCACCACTGTCGAGAAAAATACAAGAGTCAAGGCGAGAGTCAAGGCACATGCGCTGCGGGAGGTGATTGAGAGCCGCGAGCATGTGATTATCATGGGACACAGCATCAGCGATGTGGATTCCCTCGGTGCTGCGATCGGCGTGTACTGCGCAGCCAGAGTGCTCGGCAAAAAGGCGCAGATTGTTTTAAATGAGGTGACATCTTCCCTGCGTCCGCTTGTGGAAGGATTTTCCGAGGAAAAAGGCTATCCGGCGGATCTCTTTATCAAGAGCGAGGAAGCAATTCTTCTGACGAACCGCGATACGCTCGTGATGGTTGTGGATGTGAACCGGCCGAGTTATACAGAGTGTCCGGAGCTGTTAAAACGCACGGATACGGTGTGCGTGTTTGACCATCACAGACAGAGCAGCGAGGTCATCGAGAATCCGGTGCTTTCCTATGTAGAGCCGTATGCGTCGAGCGCCTGCGAGATGATCGCGGAGGTGCTGCAGTATTTTTCCGAGAATATCAAGCTGGAGCCGCATGAGGCAGACTGTATCTACGCTGGTATTCTGATCGACACGAACAACTTTATGACCAAGACAGGTGTGCGCACCTTCGAGGCGGCGGCATATCTGAGAAGAGCCGGAGCCGAAGTGACGCGCGTGCGCAAGATGCTGCGCAACGACATGGCGGCCTACAAGGCAAGAGCGGAGGCGGTACGCCACGCGGAGGTTTACCGCGGTGCATTTGCGATCTCCGTGTGCCCGGCGGATAATGTGGAGAGCCCGACGATTGTGGGCGCACAGGCGGCAAACGAGCTGTTAAATATCGTCGGTATCAAGGCATCGTTTGTGCTGACCGAATATCAGGGCAAGATTTATGTCAGCTCACGGTCGATTGACGAGATCAATGTGCAGCTCATCATGGAGCGGCTCGGCGGCGGCGGTCATCTGAATATGGCGGGATGCCAGCTCGAGACCGTCAACATGGAGGGGGCGAGAAACCTTCTGAAATCAACCTTAACAGAAATGCAGGATGGAGGAGAAATCTGATATGAAAGTTATCTTACTGGAAGACGTAAAAGCACTTGGTAAAAAAGGACAGACTGTAAACGTAAGTGACGGATATGCAAGAAACATGCTTCTGCCGAAAAAACTCGGCATCGAGGCAACCGCAAAAAACCTGAATGAGCTGAAACTCCAGAAAGCACACGAGGACAAAGTGGCAGCAGAGCAGCTCGCTGAGGCACAGGCTTTCGCGAAAGAGATTGAGGACAAACAGGTTACCGTAGCAATCAAAGTCGGCGAGGGCGGAAAAGTATTCGGAAGCGTATCGGCAAAAGAGATCGCTGAGGCAGCAAAAGAGCAGCTCGGATACGACATCGACAAAAAGAAAATGCAGCTTCCGAACCCGATCAAGGTTCTTGGAACGACAGAAGTGCCGATCCGCCTGCATACCAAAGTAACTGCAAAGCTGAAAGTTATCGTAAAAGAAGCATAATTCTATGGAAGAAGCACTGATTAAACGAATCCTTCCGCACAGCATCGAGGCGGAGCAGTCGGTCATCGGTTCCATGCTGATGGGGCGCGAAGCCATCATGGCGGCATCGGAAATCCTGACGAGCGACGATTTTTACCAGCACCAGTACGGCGTCATTTTTGATGCCATGGTGGAGCTGTTCAATGAGGGAAAACCGGTGGATCTGATCACTTTGCAGAATCGTCTGAAGGAGAAAGAACTGCCGCCGGATATCAGCAGCATGGAATATGTCCGTGACCTTATCGCAGCAGTTCCGACTTCTGCCAATGTGAAATATTATGCCAATATTGTCAGTGAAAAGGCAGTTCTCCGCCGGCTGATCCGGACTACGGAAGAAGTTGCCAATGCCTGTTATCTGGAAAAGGACAGTACGGAAACCATACTTGAGGAATCCGAGAAAAAGTTGTTTAATATTTTGCAGAGAACAAATGGCAGCGATTATGTGCCGATCCAGCAGGTTGTGTTGAATGCAGTCAGCAATATTGAGAAGGCTTCCAAGCTGAAAGGCTCCGTCACCGGAATTCCTACCGGATTTGTAGATCTGGATTATAAGACCTCCGGTATGCATGCGTCCGACCTTGTACTGATTGCGG
>OIWM01003954.1_pt1 | contig 10143 bp, 8 predicted proteins | sample 1587451 | NCBI WGS metagenome assembly OIWM01 (sample SAMEA3888907, study PRJEB22519) | human gut metagenome | biome: human gut; feature: human-associated habitat; material: faeces | place: Denmark | collected 2011
TCATATTTAGTATGATAATTGTCGAGACGTAGCCCGCCGTTGACCTCAATCCGTTCGGTCAGCGTCAGCGTATCGAAGGCATAAATCCCGAAGGTATCAGTCTGGCCGTTGGCATTCGCTCCGTTTCTGTCCAGCCCGCCAATCGACAGGTTGCTCACCGGATGGTAGAGATTCACCGCCGGCGCGGTCATGGCGTTAACGCCATAGTTGGTCTGGTTTTCCCGGGTAAACTCCACGCCGGCGCTGACGTCATGGCCTATCGAGCCGGTATTGAAGGTCGAGGTGATATTGGTCTGGTTGGTCAGAATGCGGTTGCTGACATCTTTGGTATTAACCAGACGCGACCAGCTCCAGGTGTTGACGTCATTGATATCGGGGGCGGTGATATTGCTCGCGCCGCCCATCACCGCGGTCAAAAGATACTCCTGTTTCACCCGTGACCAACGGGTGGTATTGCGCACGGTGGTATTGTCCGTCAGATCGTGTTCGAAGCGCAGGGTGCCGCTGTCGGTGGTGGATTTATCATAATCGGAGTCGGTGCCATAGAAATTGTTGGTATCCACCTTCCCGGCGGAATTGAGCGCGGCATATTTCGGCGAAGGTGCCGAATAGCCCGGCAGGCCGACGGTGGGGATCCCGCCATCCGGGGTGTTGTTCTGCCGGACGTGCAGATAGTTCAGATACAGACGAGTTGGGGTATCGAGTCCGAAGGCCAGCGATGGCGCGATGCCATAGCGTTCGTTTTCAATGCGGTCCCGACCGGCGTCATGAGTTTTTTCCCCCATCAGGTTCAGACGGAACGCGGCGCTGTCGCTAAACGCCTGGTTCAGGTCGAGCGTTCCCCGACGCGACCAGGCGCTGCCGATGCTGGCGGATCCGTCGATCCCGGAGTCAAGGCGCGGCTGCTTGCTGATCATATTGATCGATCCTGAGGGCGCGCTGCGGCCATAGTCCGTGCCGGCGGGTCCTTTGATGACTTCCACCTGCTGGGTATTGAAGGTATCGCGCGTCACACTGCCGATGTCGCGGATGCCGTCCACATAGATGCTGTTAGAGGTATCCACGCCGCGCATGTAGATGGCATCCCCGGTGGTTGAACTGCCATTCTCGCCGGCATAAAACGCCCCGACGCCGGGGACGTTTTTGAGGGCGTCAGTCAGGTTGGTGACGCCCTGATCTTTAATCACCTGTTCCGGGATCACGGTGATGGTGCGGGTGGTATCGACCAGCGGTTTATTGAACTTGGGATCGGCGGAGGCGCCGGGAGAGTAGAGTGAGGGCGGAGTGGCTTCCACCACCAGCGTCTCTTCATTATTTTTGACTGATTTTTCGGCTGCCATGCCGGTTGCCGGCGCGGCTCCCAGACACAGACCTGTAAACAATGCCAATGAGTTGAAACTGCCAAACGGCAGAGAAGCGTTTTTTTCCATGATAAATGCAGGCTTATTTTTTGTTATGAGCACATACCACACCGCGCAAAAGCGACGTTTTTCGTCGTCTGGCTTGCGCTGACCCGGTGTGATTCTATAAATGATAAAAAGAATAGTTATCATTCGCCTTAATATTTACATAGAAATGTTGACGTTTAAACATATTTCTTCATCGCGATTTACATAGTTCATAAATTTTGAACGAAAAGGGCGGGGATGAAGCAAAAGAGCGGCTGGAAGAGGCCGGTGACAGGCCGCTCCGCGAGGTGACATGCGCCAGGGCTAACCCGGCGCTTCGTGGTTTTTGGCATAAAAGATGCCCTCCTTCTGCGCGAGGAGAACGCCGTTCTGGAAATTGGTGTAATGAAAAATAGCGGCCCACCGATCCCTCTGCAGGCACTGTTCCGCGACCGCGTTATTGGGGGGACGACCAGCGAGCGTTCTCCCGCCGCGTGACGGAGAACAATGCCGCGCCGTATGTCGTCTGGAGCAAGCGCCGGGCCACTGCTGGCTGCGGCAACAGGTGCGTGAGGTGTGTCGCCAGTAAAAAAAAGCCCGCACAAGTGCGGGCAAAAATACTGGAAGCAATGTGAGCAATGTCGTACTGAATACCTGAGTTATTTACTCAACTATTCAGTAATGAGAAAGATAATATTTCTCATTTAAGATATCAACCCCATCTTTTGTGCGGAAGCGATTTTTTATCCGAGGGTGAAAACCGTACGCTTCTGACTGTCGTCCCGCGGCCAGGCCGCCGCGATCTCCTGCAGCGGCCGCGGGGTGGTGGCGATGGTGAATTTACCCGGCACCGCCGCCTGCAGCATTTCACCTGTCGCCGCCAGCAGCTGCGGCATCGACAGGCTACCGATACCGCTGCCCATCAGCACGAGCGGTGCGGAACGCAGAACTGCGCCATTTAACGCGATATCGGCGCCAGCCAGGGACCCCACCTGCACATAGCGCACCGGTCTGCCGGCTGGGGTATATTTCGCCAGGGCCGGCAATAACACTTCCGCGCTGTGTCCCCACAGGTAATCGATGACCACGTCAATCTGCGCAGCGCTGGTCGCTGAAAATTGCCCGCTCAAGGTTTTATCATCAGCGGTTAAGTGAATACACTCATCGGCGTCCAGCGCCGCCAGCGTCTGCGCATTCCGTCCGGTTGCAATGATTTTTTTCGCTCCCAGATAGCGGGCAATCTGCACCGCCAGCTGACCGGCGCTGCCGGTGGCGCCGTTAATCAGCACCGTTTCACCGGCCTGGATCTGGGCGCGAGTCACCAGAGACGCCCACGCGGACATGCCGGGATTGGCCATCGCCGCGGCGCTTTTCATCGGGCTGTCCCCGGTCCTGAAGTCCGGGGCACCGGCAGGCAACTCTGCAGGGCAACCGGCGCCTGCTGCGCCATACTGCCGAAGGGGGCGGTGGGGAAGGCGAAATAGACGCGCTGGCCCTGAGGTGTGGTGCCGACGCCATCGATACCGGGCACAAAGGGCAGATTGCCGTCGAAGCTGTAATGGCGTCCGGATGCGCGGGCCTTAACCACATGGCTCAGCGCGGCGGCGCGGACGTCAATGATCGTCTGGCCGGGCGCGGGCTGCGGGTCGATAAAATCGGCCCAAACCGGGCCTTCTGCGAGGTCAAAAACCACGGCTGCTTTCATAAATTATCTCCTGTCGGGAATTATGTGTAAAATACACATATTGTTTTGCAGCACTATACGCGGAAAATTAATATATGCAAGATGCACATAATGACTACGACATTACCGACTTTCACGGCGCGCTACTGGATATCATCAGCGTGATGAACCAGCCGCTGCGCGACGAGCAGATCCTCCAGGCGGCCGGCGTCCAGCTGGAACAGATGCTGTTTCCGCTGCTGGTGGCGGTAGGGCGCCATGGCCCGGTAGGGGTGGTTGAGCTGGCGGATCATTTAGGGCGCGATTACACCACCGTCAGCCGCCAGGTGAAAAAACTGGAAACCCAGGGACTCGCCTGTAAGCAACCTAACCGTCATGACCGACGGATCAGTGAAGTGACGCTTAGCGCCAGCGGACAACAGATGATCGACAGTATTGCGGTAGCGCGGCGGCGGTTAATGAATCAGGTGCTGGCGCAGTGGCCGGAAGAGGAGGTGCAAGCGCTGTTTCGCTTAACGCGCAAATACGCCGACAGTTTGCAGCAACCGAGCTAAATTCTCGCGTGCTGCCGCCCTGGCGCAACAATCATCTTGTTCGTCACAAATCACGGGTCAGCTCGTCGATGTTGTCGGAAAGTATCTCCAGCAGGGATCGTACATAGATATTGTTATTTCCCTGATGCCACATCGCGCTGAGGGGAAGGCCTTCGATATGTTTTTTGGGCGTGAGCGCAAGGTATTTCACGCCGTCCGCATTCATGTCTTTATAGGACGCAGGCACCAGAGCAATGCCGAGTCCTGCGGCAACAAAACTCAGGATAGTCTGCTTCTCTTCAGCATACTGCGCGATAACAGGCATGCTGCCACCTTCCTTGAAAATATTCATTGTCAGGTCATGGCTGTGACGCCGGGTGCGTCTTTCCGGCAAGATAACAGGCTCGTGCCGAAAGTCATCGATACTGACTTCATCATAACTGACCAGCCGGTGGTTAGTGGGCACGGCGAGCACGCAAGTTTCATTGGCGATAAATCGCGTTGTCAGCATGGCATCAATGTGTTCCGGCGGGCGCACAAAAACCACATCCAGCCACCCTGAAATGAGTCGGGGGATAAGTTTGTGAGATTTATCTTCTGTAAGATGAATATCTGCTTCAGGAAAACGCCTGACGAAAAGATTAAGCAATTCAGGAAGTAATCCTTTGGCTGCGCTGTCGATAGCCCCGATCCGCAACGTTCTTTTCTGCAACAGGCTATTTTTCCGGAATCGCTGCCGTAGCGCATCGAAATCAGCAATGACCGTTTTGGCCTCATTTAAAAAGGCGGCGCCTTCAGGTGTTAGCGACACGTTGCGGGTCGATCGATTCAGTAGCCTGATCCCCAAATCATCTTCCAGCAGTTTGATGAAGCGACTCAGTGACGCAGGCATCATTTCGAGTTTACGGGCAGCCCGGCCAAAGTGAAGCTCATCACCTAATACCACAAAGCAACGTAGCTGATTTATATCCATTTTTTCACCAAAACCTGATTATACAAATTATTTATATAAAGCTGTGCCGATGATAAAGCGGTTCAAAACTTCATACTGGGATTATTACAAAACGATAACAACCCTACATCACTATGGAGCATCCCGTCATGAAAAACGACCTCGAAAAGAAGGTGATGCGTAAGGTTACCCTGCGCATTATTCCTTTCATCATGCTGCTGTACTTCATTGCCTTCCTTGACCGCGTCAACATTGGCTTTGCCGCCCTGACCATGAACCAGGACCTGGGGTTTTCACCCACCGTTTTTGGGCTGGGCGCCGGCATTTTCTTCCTGGGTTACTTTCTGTTTGAGGTGCCGTCAAACTTAATTCTCCATAAAGTGGGTGCCCGTATCTGGATCGCCCGCGTCATGATCACCTGGGGGTTCGTCTCTGGCTGCATGGCTTTTGTGCAGGGCACGACGAGCTTCTACATTCTGCGTTTTCTGCTCGGCGTGGCGGAAGCCGGTTTCTTCCCGGGTATCATTCTCTATCTCAGCTACTGGTTTCCTGCCGCCAGGCGTGCGCAGGTCACTGCCATCTTTATGGCCGCAGCCCCCCTGTCGACAGCACTGGGATCGCCGGTTTCGGCCGCTTTGCTCGAGATGCATGGCTTCCTTGGCTACGCCGGCTGGCAGTGGATGTTTGTACTGGAAGCTTTGCCGGCGCTGGTGCTCGGTGTTGTGGTTCTGTTCTTCCTGACGGATCGTCCGGCCAAGGCCAAATGGCTGACTGATCAAGAGCGTGCCTGGCTGGAAAACGCCATGCAAGACGAGGAGCGGGCACGGGCGGCAAAACAGAGCCATTCCAGCGCATGGCGGGGACTGGCGGATATACGCGTCCTGGCGCTGGCGCTGGTCTATTTCGGTACCTCCGCCGGGCTGTATACGCTTGGCATCTGGTCCCCGCAAATTATTCGCAGTTTCGGTGCTTCCTCGCTGGAGATTGGTTTCCTGAACGCTTTTCCGGCGGTGATCGGCGTCATCGCCATGATCCTCTGGGCGCGTCATTCCGATCGAACCAAAGAGCGCAGCTGGCACGTCATTGGCGCCTGCCTGCTGGCGGCGGCCGGACTGATATACGCCGGTAACGTCAGCACATTGTTTACCGTGATGCTTGCCTTAACGCTGGTCACTGTGGGGATTAGCGCATCAAAACCCCCTCTGTGGAGCATGCCAACCCTGTTCCTCAGCGGCCCGGCTGCGGCCGCTGGCATTGCCGCTATCAACTCCATCGGCAACCTCGGCGGTTTCGTCGGCCCGATGATGATTGGCGTGATCCGCGAGCAAACCGGTAGCTACAGCTGGGGCCTGTATTTTGTCGCCGGATTGCTGGCGCTCTCGGCCCTCGTGGTCGTGATTCTTTCTGCCAGAGCGAACAAATCGCCGACGGCAGAGCTTCCACATCCTCATACTCATTAACTGGAGAAGTAACGATGCGTCACTACAAAATTGCTGCCATCCCTGCGGACGGTATCGGACCGGAAGTCATTTCGGCAGGTATTGAAGTCTTGCACGCGCTGACGCGCCACGATCCGCAACTGAAATTTGATATAAAGACCTTTGACTGGGGGTCAGACTATTACAAAAAACATGGCGTGATGATGCCGGAAGAAGGACTGAACATGCTGAAAGCATTCGATGCCATTTACTTCGGCGCGGTGGGGGCACCGGATGTCCCTGACCACATCACACTCTGGGGCCTGCGGCTGCCTATTTGCCAGGGCTTTGACCAGTACGCCAATGTGCGACCCACCAAAATTCTGCCGGGCGTCACTTCACCGCTGCGCAACCGCGGGCCGGGCGATCTTGACTGGGTCATCGTGCGTGAAAACTCTGAAGGTGAATATTCTGGTAACGGCGGCCGTGCGCACCGTGGTTTACCTGAAGAAGTCGGTACCGAAGTGGCAATCTTTACCCGTGTTGGGGTAACGCGCATTATGCGCTATGCCTTCAGACTGGCGCAGTCTCGGCCACGTAAACTGCTGACCGTGGTAACCAAATCCAACGCCCAGCGCCATGGCATGGTGATGTGGGATGAGATTGCCGCTGAAGTGGCGCAGGAATTCCCGGATGTGCAGTGGGACAAAATGTTGGTCGATGCCATGACGCACCGTATGACGTTGCATCCCCAGACCCTGGATACCATCGTTGCCACCAATCTGCACGCCGATATCCTTTCCGATCTGGCTGGCGCGCTGGCGGGTAGTCTGGGCGTAGCGCCGACCGCGAATATTGATCCTGAACGCCGCTTCCCTTCCATGTTCGAACCGATCCATGGTTCCGCATTCGATATCACCGGCAAAGGGATTGCGAACCCCATTGCCACTTTCTGGACCGCGGTACAGATGCTTGAACATCTGGGCGAACGCCATGCCGCTGCGCTGATTATGGAAAGCATTGAGTATGTGTGTGAAAAAGGCATTCTGACGCCAGATGTCGGTGGCTCAGCCAATACCGCGGAGGTGACACGCGCCGTGGTGCACTACATTGACGCTAAAGCTGACATTGCCGAGACCGCATAACCATGAATAACGAACAGGCTGCAGAGATCCTGCAGGATATCTTTCAACATGCGGTCAACAGTGCCCGCGCCGGGCCGGTGACCCTGGCTAACCTGCCGGAAAAACCTCGCGGCCGTTGTGTGGTGATCGGTGCGGGTAAAGCGTCCGCGGCAATGGCGGCTGCCGTGGATGCGGCCTGGCCGGATGTGGCGGTGTCGGGCGTGGTGGTGACGCGTTACGGTTACGCGGTTCCTGCGGGCCGCATCCGCATTATTGAGGCGGCTCATCCCGTATCAGATGCCATGAGCGAGGTTGCCGCAATGCTGATTGTGGAGACGCTGCGCGGTTTAACTGCCGATGATCTGGTGCTGGCATTGATTTCAGGGGGAGGATCGGCGCTGATGGCGCTGCCCGCCCCGGGGTTAACGCTGGCAGATAAGCAGACCATCACCCGGGCCCTGCTCCATAGCGGGGCCAGCATCAAAGAGATGAATCTGGTACGTCGTCATCTCTCAGCGGTGAAAGGCGGAAAGCTGGCGACCATGGCGCAACCAGCGCGCATCGTATCACTGATTATCAGCGATGTGCCTGGCGATGATCCGACGGACGTAGCGTCTGGCCCCACCGTTGCCGATAACAGCGCACCACGTGATGCGCTCCGGGTACTGCAGCGGTATGGCATTGCGATCCCGAAGCCCGTTAGCGAACGGCTAAACCAGCCGGCCGGCCCGATGGAAAACGCCGCGACAGGCGAGGTCAGGCTTATCGCCACGCCGGCGATGGCGTTAGCGGCGGCGGGGCTGGCCGCACGACAACATGGGCTCACCCCCCTTATTTTGGGGGATGCGATAGAAGGTGAAAGCAGGGAAGTGGCGGTGGTCATGGCCGGTATGGCGAAATCGGCGAAGCAGTATGGTCACCCGATTTCAGGGCCTGCTGTACTGTTGTCAGGTGGCGAAACCACGGTGACAGTAAACAACACTCCGCCTGGAAAAGGGGGCCGCAATACCGAGTTTTTACTCAGTCTGGCCTGTGCGCTCCAGGGGGAACACGGTATCTGGGCCATGGCGGGAGATAGCGATGGTATTGATGGCACAGAAGATGCCGCAGGTGCGATCGTCTTCCCGGATACGCTTGCGCGCGGCAAGCTGAGCGGTCTTAATGCAGTGCAATATCTGGATGGCCATGATAGTTACTGCTATTTTCACGCGCTTAATGATTTGCTGATCACCGGCCCGACGTTAACCAACGTCAATGATATTCGGGCAATATTGATTGCCTGACTGTATCGCTCTCCTGTGCCAGGGAGAGCGATATTTTTCCCTTTCTACATTGTTCAAATCTTCGGTATCCGCCCGCCATCCATTTCCACGCTAAAGCGCATCGCCTGGCGCCAAGGTGTCGATCATCGTTCCGTCTGATGTGTTGGCGTGCAAGATGACATGGAGGGGAAGGTAACGCGAGGAGATCGCCGCCTGGCGCGATACCAGGCGGCTGATGGTCAGGCGGTTTTGGTCGCCGCCTTCAGGCTCTGGACGAAGGCTTTCAGTTCGTCGAGCATGGTCTGCGGCTCATCGAGGTGGCGTTCGATGATTTTGACGATGGCGGAACCGGAGATAGCCCCGGCGGCTCCGGCGTCAATGGCGGCGCTCACCTGCTCCGGCGCGGAGATACCAAAGCCCTGCAGCGGCGGCGCGGCGTGATATTCCGCCAGCTTCTCCACCAGGTGGTGCAGCGGCAGTGCGGCGCGATTTTCCGCACCCGTCACCCCGGCGCGCGACAGCAGATAGGTGTAGCCGCGGCCATAAGAGGCAATCTGGCGCAGTAAATCGTCATCCGCATTGGGCGGGCAGATGAAAATCGGCGCGATGTTATGGCGCATCGCCGCCTGGCGGAACGGGGCGGACTCTTCCACCGGCACGTCGGCCACCAGCACCGAGTCGACGCCGACGCGGGCGCACTGGGCATAGAACGCATCGATGCCCGGGCTGAAGACGAGGTTGGCGTACATCAGCAGGCCGATTGGGATCGTCGGATGCTTCTGGCGGATCGCCGCCAGCATCTCAAAGCACTGCGCCGGGGTCACTCCCGCGGCGAAGGCGCGCAGGGCCGCGCCCTGGATGGTCGGGCCGTCCGCCAGCGGGTCGGAGAAAGGGATCCCCAGCTGATATTGGAAAGGCCTGAAGAGATGGTAATATTATTGAAATTGGTTCCACTGGTCGTATCTTCTGCCTCCAGATATCCCGTCAGAGTATCTGCCTGCTCTTTATCCAGACATTTGGAGGAAAAATCTTTTACAAACTGCAAATACGCCTCTGTATTTAACTGCGTTCTGGAAACAACTCTTGTATAGTAATAAACTTCCCCCTCGCTGGTATCCAGCGTGATCTGAAGAGAATATTCCTGGTTCATACGAAGATCACTGCCAATTTCGATCTCTGTACTTAAATATCCGTTTTCTTCTTTGGTAAGATTCTTGATCTTACGGTTCTCCATAACCTTGCTTCCATCTGAAGTACGCACCTCATACGCAAGGCCTGTTACTGTATCTGTGTATGGATTGATCTCAAATGTCAGCTTTTTCGTCGTATCCAGAGGTGTAATACTGCCTCGCATGAAATCGGTCTGCATCTGCTGCCTGTATCCATACATTTTATTTGCCTGTGTACTTCCCAGCTTTACCATAACTTCCGGAAGCGTGGCGTCATTCATATCTGAACGGTTATCCGTAGACTGACTGTTCATCAGAAGTGATGTACAGGCCACTACTGCTACGAAGATCACCAGAAGTATAGCTCCTTTACGTAGGATCTTTTTCATGTCATTCTCCCTTCTGTGAGATCGACTCTTCCGGATAAAGAAGCCTGTCCAGTGTAGGATTTACATGAAGCGCCTTCATGGAATCCGCAAAACTTTCTCTGTTCTTTTTCTTTCCGGTTTTTACTGCGCGGATCAGGATATTCTTTGGTGTATGCTCCATATCAATAAACTCAAGAAGCTGTGTCTCATAGCCTTTACTTTCCAGAAGCTCTGCCCGCAGGCCA
>OIWM01003956.1_pt1 | contig 10139 bp, 9 predicted proteins | sample 1587451 | NCBI WGS metagenome assembly OIWM01 (sample SAMEA3888907, study PRJEB22519) | human gut metagenome | biome: human gut; feature: human-associated habitat; material: faeces | place: Denmark | collected 2011
TTTGCCTGCTGTGCGGGCGCGGGAGCGGGCGCTTCCTTCTTCTGCGCAGCTGCGGCAAAGACCTGCTCGATCGAATCGATCTGGTTCTGCTGCGTGATATAGTCAAAAATCACGTTCAGCTGGTCTTCCGTCAAATTCTGGGAGCTGCTTTTCGGCTTTTCATAGAACTTCCCGACGATCTCGATCAGCTTCTTGGCCGGCATCGCAAAATCGTCCGCGACTTCCTTGATCTTCTGTTTCACTTCAATACTCAATACAGCCACCTCCAGTTATTTCTTCCCTGTTTTGACATTCTTTCTGTGCGCCTGCGCCTCCTGCCGGCGCTTCAGGACGCGCTGCGTCTGCACGGTCAGCTGGGTCAGGATCTCATCATGTCCCGGATCGCCCAGTGCCTCAAGAAACGATTTTGCAAACGCGGGATCGGTAAACGCGCACAGCGCGCAGGCATTGCAGCCCAGTCCGTTCCCCAGCTCGTCTTTGGTGTACGGCGCGCAGATATACGGGCATTTGCTGCCCGAAACAAAGGAGCGTGCCCGGCGGAAGGTATGGTCGCCGGCGTCCTTTGCTACCAATAGAAGCTTCGCCTTGCCGCTGCGGCAGACGATGCCGACCGGCTCCTCGCCGATCTCCAGAAGCCGTGCGCGGCGGGCAAGGCCCAGCAGGCGCAGCGCCTTTTGCTGCTGGTCAGTCATGATCGCCCGCCTCCATTCTCAAAAGGAGCTGATCGTAGATCTCCTGCGGGATCTGGCAGTCAAGCCCCCGCTCGAGCGCTCTGGACTTGATCGCCCGCCTGAGGCATTCGGCCTGCGGGCAGACATATGCGCCGCGGCCGGGCGCCTTGCCCCGGAAATCGAGGGAAATTTCCCCCTCCGGGCTTCTGACCACGCGGACCAGTTCTTTTTTCGCCTTCATTTCCCGGCAGCCAACGCATTGGCGCATGGGAATTTTTTTCTGCATATGCGCGCCTCCTTTTCAGAAGCAGGCTTACGCCTGCGGCTCGGCGTCTTCCGGCGCTTCGTCCGGCTGCGCGTCGATCGCTTCGAGCTCCTGCTCCTGCGAGGCGGGCTTGATGTCGATCTTGTAGCCGGTCAGGCGGGCGGCGAGACGGGCGTTCTGGCCCTCCTTGCCGATGGCGAGCGACAGCTGATCGTCCGGGACGATCACGCGGCAGGCCTTCGTGCTGCCGGGCAGAAGCGTCACGGATTTGACATCCGCCGGGGAAAGCGCCGCGGCGACGAACTTCGCCGGGTCCTCCGACCAGACGATGATGTCCATCTTTTCGCCGTGCAGCTCGTTCACGACCGCGCCGACTCTTGCGCCGCGCGTGCCGACGCAGGCGCCGACCGGATCGATGCCGTCCTGCGAGGCGTAGACGGCCAGCTTCGTGCGGGAGCCTGCCTCGCGGGCGATGGACTTGATCTCGACGAGGCCGGAGGCGATCTCCGGAACCTCAAGCTCAAACAGGCGCTTGACAAGGCCGGGGTGCGTCCGGGAGACGATGACCTGCGGGCCTCTGGTCGAGCGGCGGACCTCCACGACATAGACACGGATGAGGTCGCCCTCGTGATAATACTCCGTGCGGACCTGCTCGGATGCGGAGAGCATGGCGTCGGTCTTGTCGTTGCCGCCGCCGATGCGGATGGTCATGTCGTTCGTTGCGGGCTCGATGCGCAGCACCGTGCCGGTGAGGATCTCATGCTCCTTGGACGAGAAGGTGTCGAAGACCATGCCGCGCTCTGCTTCGCGGATGCCCTGGATGATGACCTGCTTGGCCGTCTGCGCGGCGATGCGGCCGAAGTCCTTCGTCTGCACGTCGACGTTTACAAGGTCGCCCAGCTGCGCGGTCTTGCTGATTCTGCGGGCCGCGTCGAGCGTAATTTCCGTGGCGGGGGTGATGACGTCGTCGACGACCTCCTTCTGCACGTACATATGCATATCGTTGTCCTTGACCTCGACGAAGACGTTGTCGGTGTAGCCGTCCTTGTCCTTTTTGTATGCAGCGACGAGAGCCTGCGTGATCTTCTCGACCATGTAGCTCTGCGGGATCCCGCGTTCTTTTTCAAGCTGCGCAAGCGCTGCAAAAATTTCGGCATTCATAGTTTTCTAAATTCCTCCCTTTAAAACTCGACGTGAAGCCGCACCTGCGCGACCTCGTTTTTCTGGAATGTATATGTGGTTCCTGCGGTGTCGATGGTCACGGCGCCGTCCGCATAGCCCGCTAGCTTCCCGATGAATTCCTTCGCGCCGCCTATGGGCTTGAAGAGCTTCACCGAGACGGAGCTGCCCATAAACTGTTCAAAATCAGACGGGCGCTTCAGCTGCCGTTCGAGTCCTGCCGAGCAGACCTCAAAATTGTAGCTGTCCGGCACGGGGTCCTTTTCATCGAGGATCGGATCGAGCGCGCGGGAAATGGCCTCGCAGTCGGAGATATCCACGCCGCCGTCCTTGTCGATGTACAGGCGCAGGAACCATTCTCCGCCCTCGCGGACATATTCCACATCCCAGAGCGTACAGCCGTGCGCCTGCACGACAGGTTCTGCAAACTGCGCCACCTGCTCCGTTACCTTCATGAAAAATCCCCCTTACCAGCAAGAAAGAGTGGGGAGCAATTCCCCACTCTCAAGTAAAATACTATCAAGATGGCCTTATTATAGCATCCGCGGGCGGAAATTGCAAGGAGTATTTCTGTATTTGACCCGGAATTTCTTGTTTTTTTCCTTCTTTTTTCGCCCTGATCTGCGCAAAAGCGCACTGTGCGCGAAAAAAACGCAAATTCCTGTCTGCGGGGTGTCATTTCCCCCGCGTGTGTGCTATACTATATGAAATGAAGCTCGCTTGGGGGTATTTGAGATATGAAGCAGAAATCCGGCATGATCGGCGTCGTCTACGCCGCGATCCTTTCCGCCATCGCCGGTTACTTTTTTCGCATGACGCAGCTGTCCGGCGGCAGCAGCGTCCCGCTGATCGCGTTCAGCATCCTGATGGTCTTCGTCTTTGCGCTCGCTGCGGTCAGTCTGGAAAAGAAGTCTGCCTATGAAGCCGTCTACCGGCCCAGCGGGCAGGATCTGACGTTTTCGCTGCTCGGTGCGCTGGGGCTGATCGCGGGCTGCGTGCTCAGCTTCCGTGGCTCTGTTGCGCAGATGCTTGTGAGCCTGCTCGGCCTGCTGGCCGGACTTTCGCTCGGCGCGGGGGCCGTGCTGCGGTGGAAGGAAAAAAAGCCGTCGGCGGCGTTTTCCGTCTTCGTTGTGCTGTTCTATGTTGCGAAGCTCTTCCGCGATTTCCGCCACTGGGAGATCAATCCCGCGATTCTGGACTACTGCTTCTCACTGTTCGCCATGATCGCGTTCATGCTGGCAAGCTATCACGCGGGCGCGTTCAGCTTTGAGCGGGGCGCACGGCGCCGGCTGGCGTTTTATTCGCTGCTGGGCGTCCTGTTCGGCGCAATCAGCCTTGCGGGCGCGCAGCTGCCGGAGCTTCTGATCTACGCGGGCAGCGTATTCTGGATGCTTGCCTGCGCGCAGCAGATGCTGAGGCGCTCCGTATAAAAATAAACATACAGGAGGTTCCGTTATGGCTACAGGCAGTATTTCCTGCACCATCCCCAGGGACGCAAATTACCCGAATCTGAAAGAAGTTTCCCTGCCGCAGATGCGCCGCGAGGTTGCAGATCTCTTCGCTCCCGGCGAGGAGGCCGTGCAGTGTTTCCAGACCATCCGTGATCAGGTCGTGTTCACGAATAAGCGCGTGTTCATCGTAAACGTGCAGGGCGTCACAGGAAAGAAAGTTTCGTATTTCTCTTATCCGTACTCGAAGGTGCAGTATTTCGGCATCGAGATGGCAGGCATTCTGGACGTTGATAGTGAACTGCTGCTCGTCTTCAGCGATGGCAACCAGCTGCAATTCGATTTCCGCTCCCGCGTTGACATCAAACGCATCTGTGCAAATATCTCCGCGTACATTCTGTGAGCGCGCAAACGCCCGCCCCTCCTGCCGAAAATGGCAGGAGGGGCGGGCATTTTTATGCCTTTCTTGCAAGCGTCGCCCAGTAGGTGGGGATGTTGTGCGCGTACAGATTGCCGTAGCCGTTGGTGTCCTCGTAGAGGTCCAGCAGCTGCAATCCCGCCTTGAGCTGGCCCGTGAGCTGCTCGTGCGCAGTGTGGGAAAACTGAACGCCGCTTTTGTCCTTTTCCAGCTGCCGCATCTGCTCCTCATCCTCGAGCGGGTTGAACGGGAGCGTGTTGATGATCCGCGTTTCGTCCTCGTCGAAGGCGAAGTTCAGGCCGTTGTCAAGCCCGGCCAGCAGCCGTCCGCCGGGCTTTAAGACCCGTGCGCATTCGCGCCAGATGGGCAGCACTGCGTAGACGTAGCAGTTGGAGACGGGATGGAAGATCAGATCGAAGCTGTTTTCGTCAAACGGCAGGCGCTTGGTCATGTCGGCGCGGACAATGGTAATGTCATAGCCCTCCCGCTCCGCGACCAGTTTCTCGGAATCCAGCTGCCGCTGCGAATAGTCCAGTACCGTGCACTGCGCCCCCAGCGCGGCGAAAATGGGCATCTGCTGCCCGCCGCCGGAGGCCAGCCCCAGCACGCGCTTGCCTTTCAGCTCGCCGAGCCAGCTGTGCGGGACGAATTTGACCGGCGTCAGCTTGACGTCCCACGTACCGGCCTTTGCCTTTTCATATTCCTCGTGGGAAACAGGCTTCCCCCATTCCCAGCCTTCCTCGACCCAGCGGTCGATGGTTTTGCTGTTGATCTCCTGATACGGAATATCCATAAAAACCTCTTTTATTATGCTTCCTTCGCCAGCTTCCACGCGACATAGTCGTCGTAGGAGCAGAGGCGGTCAATAATGGTGCCGTCGGGCTGGAACTCGATGACGCGGTTACAGGTGGTCTGCAAAAGCTCATGGTCGTGCGAGGCAAGGAGAATGTTGCCGGGGAAGGCGCACAGGCCCTTGTTGACGGCCTGAATGGCCTCCATGTCCAGATGGTTCGTCGGCTGGTCAAGCAGCAGCACGTTCGCGCCCGAGAGCATCATGCGCGAGAGCATACACCGGACCTTTTCGCCGCCGGACAGCACATTCACGGGCTTGAAGACCTCTTCGCCGGAAAACAGCATCCGGCCCAAGAAGCCGCGCAGGTACACGTCGTCCTTTTTCGCCGAATACTGCCGGATCCAGTCGACAAGCGAGTCGGAGCAGCCCTCAAAATAGGCGGTGTTGTCCTTCGGCAGATAGCTGGTCGTGACGGTCTGGCCCCATTTGACGCTGCCCTCGTCCGGCTCCAGCTCGCCCATGAGAATTTTAAAGAGCGTCGTCTGCGCCAGCTCGTTTTCGCCGACAAAGGCGATCTTATCATTCTTATTGACAATGAACGAGACTTTATCCAGAAGCTTCACGCCGTCGATGGTCTTGGACACATCCGTCACGAACAGGATGTCCTTGCCGACCTCGCGTTCGCGCTCAAAGCCCACGAACGGGTACCGGCGCGAGGACGCGGGCATTTCCTCGACGGTCATCTTGTCGAGCAGCCTGCGGCGGGAGGTCGCCTGCTTGCTCTTGGCCTTGTTGGCTGCGAAGCGGGCGATGAAGGTCTGCAGCTCTGCGATTTTTTCCTCGGCACGCTTATTCTTGTTGCGGATGAGCTGCTGGATGAGCTGGGAGGATTCGTACCAGAAATCATAGTTGCCGACATACATCTTGATCTTGCCGTAGTCGATATCGACGATATGCGTGCAGACGGTGTTGAGGAAATGACGGTCGTGGCTGACGACGATGACAAGGCCGGTGTCCTCGTAATCCAGAATAAAATCCTCGAGCCAGTTGATGGCCTCGATATCAAGGTTGTTCGTCGGCTCGTCGAGCATGACGATATCGGGCTTGCCGAACAGCGCCTGCGCAAGCAGCACCTTGACCTTCAGACGCGGGTCGGTGTTGGCCATGAGATCATAGTGCAGCTCCACCGGGATGCCGAGGCCCTGCAAAAGCTTTGACGCGTCGGACTCGGCCTCCCAGCCGTCCATGTCGGCAAACTCCGCCTCAAGCTCGCTCGCACGCATCCCGTCTTCCTCGGAGAAATCCGGCTTTTCATAAAGCGCGTCCTTCTCCTTCATCACGTCGTACAGGTGCTGGTTGCCCATGATGACGGTGTCGAGAATGGTATACGCGTCGTACTGGTTCTGATCCTGCTTCAGAACGGACATCCGCGCGCCGGGCTTGATGAAAATTTCGCCGGATGTCGGCTCCAGCTCGCCGGACAGGAGCTTCAAAAACGTCGATTTGCCCGCGCCGTTGGCGCCGATAATGCCGTAGCAGCTGCCGGGCGTAAACTGCAGATCGACCTGCTTGAACAGCACAGAGCCGCCAAACTGCATGGCAAGGTTGGAAATGGTGATCATAGAAAAACCTCATCAATGTTATTTTTTCTTATCATACCACAAAATCCAGTGTTTGCAAGGGAAACCGTGGGAACCGCCGGTATGGCCGGGAGCTCATTTAAGAGAAGCAGCAGCCAGGAGCGTCCGGCTTGGGTGCGTGCGGTTTTGCTGCCAGTTGCTTCTGAACCAGACCGCTGCGGAGTCACAGCGGCAGGAAGGAGAACGCCCATGTGAGTACCGGCGCGAACAGCACGGCGGGCAGGAGGTCGGCGGTCTTGATCTTCGTGAGGTGCAGCATATTAAGGCCGATGGCAAGGATCATCACCGAGCCGCAGCACGTGATCTCCGCGATGGCCGCGTCGGACAGCAGCGGCGCGATCACGTGCGCCAGAAGGGAAAGCAACCCCTGATACACGAACACGGGCACGGAGGAAAACAGCACGCCCAGCCCCAGCGAGACGGACAGCATACACGACGAAATGCCGTCGAGCAGGGATTTTGTGAACAGCAGCTCATAGTCCTGCTTCAGACCGGCGTTGAAGCTGCCGAGGATCGCCATCGCGCCCACGCAGAACAGGAGCGACGCCGTCACAAAGCCCTCGGCGATGGGGGTCCGCTTCCCGCCGCGCTGGAAGCGGCGCTCGATCCTGCCGCCGAGGCGCTCAATGCGCCCGTCGAGATCCAGAAGCGTCCCCACGGCGGTGCCGAGCACCATTGACACGATCAGCACGAGCGTATTTTCGCCCTTCAGCATCCCGCTGACGCCGATATAGATCACGCAGAGCGCGATCGCGGTCATGATCGCGTTTGTGATTTTTTCCGGGATGCCCTTCTTTGCCAGCAGCCCGACCGAGCCACCGGCGAGAATGGCAAGCGCGTTGACAAGAACTCCAAGCATAAATATGGCCTCACTTTGAACAGGATATCTTGCCTCTTATCCTATCATATGCGTGTCGAAGAAAAAAGAGATTTTTCGCAAAGTGGAGGAAAAACGCAAAATAAGCGGGAAAATTCAGGCTAGATCAGGGACGATCTTCCAAAAAAGGTAGAAATCCTGATCAAAATGTAGTATAATGCCCTTATCTTGATAAACAGCGCCCGCCGCTGCGCGGACGCTTGGGAGTGTATATGAAACTACGCAGAACAAAGCGAATGCCCGCCACGGCAAAGCAGAAGCTGCGCGCAAAGAGGCTGGCGCAGCTGAGGCGGTTTTTGCGCGAGCACACCTGGGGCGTGATGATCACGGTCCTGATTTTGATCGCGCTGATTCTGTTCGTCTGCGTGATCGCCGGGGCCGCGCCCAAGGAAGCGCCTGCGCCGGAGACGACGCAGGACGAGACGCCGCGCTATGAGTCGGGCTTTATCTGCGCCATCACGACGCAGGTCCCGTATTATACCGAGGAGCTTTCCGAGGCCGGAACGGTCGCGCGCGGGATGCAGATCACGTATTCGACCGACCGCTCTGTCGAGCGCGACGGCGTCCGGTACTATCTGACCTATTTCTCCACGCTGGACTGCGGCTATGTCTCCGAGGAAAACCTGACGCAGGACCCCTCCGCCGTGATCGCAGAGAAGGTCGTCTATGTCCGCACGCCGCAGAACCTCCGTCTGGACAAAAACACGCTCGAGCTCGGCACGCTGGTCGAAAAGGGAACGGAGCTGCAGGTTCTGAGCTACGAGGGTACGACGGACGGCATCGTTGATTTATATCAGGTAGCCTATCAGGGTCAGACGGGCTACATCAGCGGCCAGTACGTCTCAACCGTGCAGGAGGAGGCCAACGACGTCTATGACCGCTTCGGCGTCTACGCCATCCATGCCGGACGCGGCGACAAATGGGGCGGCGGCGACGCGGAAAGCCTTGACTATTTCCCGCGCACGAAGGCCAGTTTTGCGGATAACAAAATGCCGAATCCCTGCTACGCGATCTACCTCACCTGCGACCCCGCGATTTTAAAGGACATCGACAAGTACATTGAATATGCGAAGACCACGAAGATCAACGCCTTCGTTGTCAACATCATGGACGGCACGTCCATCGGCTACAATTCGCCGGTATACGAGGAGTATTCCCCCACGGCGTATCAGTACGCGAATAACACCGTCGAGGAATACCAGGCGGTCATTCAGAAGATCAAGGACGCGGGTTTCTACGCCATCGGCCGTCTGACGACCTTCAACGACTCCTTCTTCTGCCAGGATCATCCCGAATACGCCATCGCCGACGGCTCCGGCGACTCGCTGTATGTCGCGGCCAGCTACTGGCCCAGCGCCTTCTGCCGCTACGTATGGGAATACAAGGTCGCGCTGGCCATCGACGCGGTGCAGACCATGGGCTTCGACGAGATCCAGTTCGACTATGTCCGTTTCCCGGACAACACCGACCAATATGAGGCCTCCGGCGATATCGACTTCCGCAACGAATACGGCGAGACAAAGGCACAGGCCATCCAGCGCTTTTTGATGTACGCCACGGATATCCTGCACGAATACGGCGTCTACGTCGGCGCGGACGTCTTCGGCGAGACGAGCCGCAACTACGTCACGGCCTACGGCCAGTACTGGCCAGCCGTCAGCAATGTCGTCGACGTGATCTCCGGTATGCCGTACCCCGACCATTTTGCCCGCAACGGGACCTACCGCCCGTGGGAGCATCCGTATGAGACGCTGCTCGACTGGGCCGAATCCGCCGCCAAGCGGCAGGCCGAAACGCCTACGCCCGCAGTCGACCGCACCTGGATCCAGGCCTATAACGCCATCCAGCCGCCCTATAACGAATACGGCGTGCAGGAGATCGGCGACCAGATCCGCGCGCTGCGGGAAGAGGGCCTGACCGGCGGCTTCATGGCATGGAACGCCTCCTGCAGTCTCACCAAGCTCGAAGAGCTGCGCCCGCTGTACGAGGCGCTGGAATAGAGCCAACCTTTGCTGCGCCTGTTCCAAGGGCCGTTGATACCGCTGCCCCAAAACGAGAAACCGCCCGGCTCCAAATCGGAGCCGGGCGGAAATGCGTTAGGATCAGAAGATCGCAACAACAGCGCCGTTGTAGGTCTTTTCGATGTATTCCTTCACAGCGTCGGACTGGAGCGCCTTGACAAGTGCCTGGATCTTGGCGCTGTTTTCTTCGCCTGCGCGGCAGGCAATGATGTTGGCATAGGTCTGGGCCGCGTCGCCGGAGGCATCTTCGATCGCGAGCGCGTCAGCGGCGTGGAGACCTGCCTGCAGCGCGTAGTTGCCGTTGATGACGGCCACGGTGCCGGGGTTGGAGTTCGCCAGCTGTGCGGGGACGGTATCGGCCTGCAGCGGCTGCACGTCATGGCCCTTCGCGTCGACGATATCCAGCGTGGTCACGCCCTTTTCGGCGGAAGCATCGGCGGGCAGCTCAATGAGGCCTTCCTGCGCCAGCAGGAGCAGAGCACGCGTCTCGTTGGAGTCGTCGGCGGGGATCAGGATGGTTGCGTCGGCGGCAATGTCCGCAACAGAGGCAACACCGTTGCCGTACAGGCCGAACGGCTCATAGTGGATCTTGGCTGCGGAGACGAGATCGGTACCGTTGGAGGCGTTGAAGCTGTTCAGATACGGGGTGTGCTGGAAGTAGTTCGCGTCGAGCGAGCCGTCAGCCAGAGACTGGTTCGGCAGCACATAGTCGTCATAGATCACGATCTGGAGGTCATAGCCCTCGGCGGCCAGCGTGTCCTTGACCTGCTCGAGGATCTCGGCGTGCGGGGTGGAGGAAGCGCCGACCTTCAGCGTTTCGAGCTTGC
>OIWM01003967.1_pt1 | contig 10122 bp, 8 predicted proteins | sample 1587451 | NCBI WGS metagenome assembly OIWM01 (sample SAMEA3888907, study PRJEB22519) | human gut metagenome | biome: human gut; feature: human-associated habitat; material: faeces | place: Denmark | collected 2011
CCCGAAGGAGGGGAATGGAGATACCACCGACTGGTTAAATTACCACCAAATTTGACGAAGAACCAATAAAATCTCTTGTAAAGAGTGGGAATTTATCCCAAAAGCTCTTTTACTTTGGCAGAAATAGCACGTCCTTCCGCAAGTCCTGCCAATTTTTTGGAGGCAACTCCCATAACTTTGCCCATGTCTTTTCCACTGGTAGCACCTGTCTCGGCAATAATTTCCTTCAGTGCAGCTTCCAGCTCTTCAGCGGTCATTTGTTTCGGAAGGAACTTTTCCATTACAGCGACTTGTGCCAATTCTGTATCTGCAAGGTCTTGACGTCCTTGTCCTATATAAATTTCGGCAGAGTCTTTTCCTTGTTTCACTAGTTTCTGGATGATTTTCAGAGCTGCATCGTCCGTCAATGTATCGTTGGCACCCGGAGCGGTTTTTGCTTCCAAAAAGAACTTCTTTATATTTCTCAAAGTTTCGAGGGCTACTTTGTCTTTCGCCTTCATTGCGTTTTTAATGTCTTCGCTGACCTGATCAAATAAATCCATATCTTTATGTTATAAGTTAATTTAGAAAGTGATAACTCCGTTGTCGTCCATAGCTTCTTCCGTAGCTACTTCCTCTTCAAGGGCGGCTTTTGTCCTGATTTTGGTTAGAGTCGTCTTGTCGCGCTGATAAGTAGGAGAATCTTCTACCATGGCGATGATATCATCGTTATCCAAGTCCTCTGTATTAAAGAGGTAGATGTGGCGGCGTTTGCGTAAGCTCTTGCTGCCGATGCCGCTGGCGCTTTCTCCGTATGCTTTGCGGATACGTTCTTTGTTTTTCTCCTTTTCCTCTTCAAGTTGTAATTGGCGTTCTTCCTCTTCCTGGCTGCGTGCAGCGTGCAAGCTATCCATGCCGGGAACGTCTTCTACGCCGAATCCGGTGGCAAGTACGGTAATCTTAACCTTCGTTTCCAATGAATTGTCAATAGCAACCCCCCAGATGACTTCCACACCTTCGCGGAATTTGCTCATGAACTCGTGTATTTCGTTCATCTCCTCCATCATCAACTCGGACGACGGGCAGAAAGAAACGTTCAGCATTACCTTCTTGGCATTGAAAATATCGTTATTGTTGAGCAGCGGAGAGTGCAGGGCGTCGTCGATAGCTTTGGTGACACGATTCTCACCTTCGCCGAATCCGGTACTCATAATTGCCACACCACCATCTTTCAAAATAGTCTTCACATCGGCAAAGTCCAAGTTGACTGTACCACGCATCGTAATAATCTCGGCGATACTCTTGGCAGCAATGGAAAGTGTGTCATCAGCTTTGCCGAAAGCATTCATAAAAGTAAGGTCGGCATATATTTCGCGCAGGCGTTCATTGTTGATAACCAGTAAGGCATCAACATGTTGGGCAATGCGTTCTACGCCGTCCAGTGCCTGAATGATTTTCTTTTCTCCTTCGAAGATGAATGGAATGGTGACAATGCCGACCGTTAGAATATCCATTTCCTTCGCGATGCGGGCAATGACGGGGGCGGCTCCGGTTCCGGTTCCTCCTCCCATTCCGGCGGTGATAAATACCATTTTGGTGCCGTCGTTCAATTGGTTGCGGATGTCTTCTATACTTTCTTCGGCGGCGTCGCGTGCCCGTTCGGGACGGTTGCCGGCTCCAAGCCCTTGGGTGATGCTACGGCCCAGTTGCAGTTTCACCGGAACGGGTGATTCCGCCAGTGCCTGATTGTCCGTATTGCAAAGAACGAACGTCACGTCATGTATGCCTTCCCGGTACATGTGGTTTACGGCGTTACCGCCACCACCACCTACACCAATTACTTTAATGATCTTCGGTGAGTCTGTCGGGAAATCGAATTGTACTATCTCGTCCATAATTCTTATAGGTTATTGCTGATTACTAATTATAAATTACAAGCTTCGTTTCGGAGAGTTATTTCATGTCGTCGTCAGAGAATATCTCTTTCGTCAACGAGTCGATCTTGCGCTGAATCCAGCTCGGACCGGCTTCTCTTTTCCTTCTTTCTTTCTCTTCTTTTTCCTTCTGCTTGCGAAGTTTTTCTGCTTCCTTAGCTGCTATCTTGGCCTCTCTTTCTTCTTCCTCTTTCTTGAGCCGGGCGATGCGGGCTTGTTCTTTCAGTTCCTGGTCGTCCTCAAACATATCGACAGTTTTGTGTACTTCCGGTTTCGGAGTTACGGGAGACTGCGGAGCAGCAGTTTCCGTCAGACAACAGTTCTGGTTTCCTTCGAACAGGAGGCCGAACAGTGTGTTCTGCGAACCATCCTTTTTCAGTACGTTGCTTGGAGCATGGACTGTATTACGTGGAAGTTTCGCCATTCTGATCTTTTCTATCTTGCTGCGTTTGCGCAACATTTCGTCCAGATTCTTCAGGTTGGCGGCTCCTCCTGTCATGATGATTCCTGCCAGCAGCTTGTCTTCGTAGCCGGATAGCTGAACCTGATTCCAAACATTGGCAATGATTTCTTCTGCACGGGCTTCGACGATATTGTTGAGGTCGCTTACTTTGATCGTGCGGCTGTCGTCATCCAGTTTGCAGGTAGCTTCTTCCTGATCTTCCTCCTCCTCGTAGAAGGCGTCTCCGTATGCTTTTTTCAGACGTTCCGCTTCTTCTTCCTCCATTTGCAGGGAAGTGATGTCACGGGTGATACTGTTTCCTCCCAACGGTAGTACTGTCAGGAAGCGGAGTATATTGTTTTTATATACAGAGATAGTGGTTGTATCTGCTCCGAAGTCAACGAGCGCACAACCTGAACGACGTTCGCTTTCGGTCAGTACGGCATTGGCAGTTACCAACGGAGCGATCAATTGGTCGGCAATGTCGATTTTCGCCTGTTGGAAGCAGTGCTCCAGATTCTTTCGGACAGAGGTGCGGGCTACGATATTGAGGAAGCGTCCCTCGATGTGGCTACCTACCAGGCCCACCGGATTGGCTTGCAGGTTGTTGCCGACCTTGTATTCCTGCGGGGCTACGTCCAATATATCCATGTCGACCACCGGAACGGCAATGTTCTCGTCGCCGATAGCGCTTACGAGTTCTTCCGATATGATAGCTTCTTCTTCCAGATCGCGACTTACTACATTACGGACTGTGCGGAGTGACTGTCCGCCGATGCCTACATATACTTTGGCAATTGAGTTCTTCAACTCACCTTCCAGTCGGTTAATGATAGAAGTCAGGCTTTGCGCCGTCTTGTCCAGGTTGAAGATCACCCCTTTACGGATAAACGTAGAAGAGTCTTCCTGGGCATACGCTAATACCTGCATACTTCCGTCACTGTTCTTTTTTCCGGCCACACCGGTTATCTTCGATGAACCAAGTTCAATAGCGGCGATAAATTCTGTTGTTGCCATATCTCTTTATTTTTTATTTTCTCGTTTCGTACAAATTATCTGGTTGCTGAACTCGAGGTTGATGCGTGAATATTTATTCCAGCCTACCTGATTGAGTCCTTTCTTATAAAACTCTTTCAGACGTGCCAGCTTGTCTTCAAAGTTGTCCAGTTTGCCGAGATAGACGAGGTGGTCTCCCACACGGGGAACCAGTTCGATGTTGCGGTCGGGCAACACGTGGATTTGTTCTATCAGAGCATCCCAGAACTTATTGTTATGCAAAAATACACCAAACTTATATAAATCCTTCATTGCAAACGACTTTTCTACGTTTCCGGTGACAATTACCCGGTGGGCGACGCATTTTGCCTCCGGCGGCATCACAGTTCCTTTGTTGTCGAGATAGTAATTCTCGCCGTTGGAACTCATCACCCGGAGGATAGGGATGCGTTGGGTTACTTCTACGCAAACTTTGCCGCTGGGAGTTTTGTAACACTCTGCCTGGTCGATGAGCGGGTGCTTGCTCAGTTCCCGTTCCAATGATTTGGTAGAGATACGTTCCATTTTCTTTCCGATAGGGTAGATCCCTTTTTGCTGAAGGATCCCTTTCAGCTCGTCTTTAGTGATGAAGCCGGCGTAAGCGGTATCCTTGATGACAAGTTCCATGTCACGGCAGGTCTGGTCGGCAGGCTTGCGGTTGAAGGCGGTGATAGCTACGATAAGGTAGGCTATGAGCGCCAGCATGACAATGGATAGAAGGATTCTCTTTACCATAAGCTTTATCGGTTTTCGAGGATTTTACATATTTCGGGGACATAGTTGTCGATGTCTCCTGCTCCCAGAGTAATTAATACTTCAATGTTTTTATCTTTCAGAATGTTCAGTATATCTTCTTTTTTACACATACTTTTTTCGATACCCGGGCGGAGGTTATCATAAATCAGTTTGCTGGTGATGCCCGGAATCGGTGCTTCGCGTGCCGGATAGATATCTACCAGAATTACTTCGTCGAGCAGCGAGAGGCTGTCGGCAAAGTCTTGATAAAAGTCGCGTGTACGGGTATATAGATGTGGCTGGAAGATAGCTGTGATCTTCTTGTCCTTATAGAGTTCGCGCATGGACAACACGCTCTGTTTGATTTCAGAGGGATGATGTGCATAGTCGCTCAGGAAGACTACCCGGTCGTTCTTTATCTTGAAGTCGAACCGGCGGTCTACTCCGCGGAAGCTGGCCATGCCTTTTTTGATTTCTTCATCGGTCACTCCGTTCAGGTGTGCCAATGCCATGGCAGCTACTCCGTTCTCAATGTTGATACTTACCGGGATTCCTAACTGGATGTCGTTGATCCGGGTATCCGGGGCTACGAAGTCGATGAATATTTCTCCGTTTCCGATGCGGATGTTTTCGGCATGGAAGTCTCCTTCGTCACGTGAATAGTTGTAGACACGGACGCCGGGTTGTACTTTCGGTTGTAGGGAGATGCCTTTACGGATAATCAATGCGCCGCCCGGTTGAATGAGAGTTGTGTAATGCTCGAAACTTTCCAGATAGGCCTGTTCTGTACCGTAAATATCCAAATGGTCGGGATCTGTGGCCGTGATAACGGACATATAAGGGGATAGCCAATGGAAAGAACGGTCGAACTCGTCTGCTTCAATGACCGTGTAAGGGCTTTTTTGAGAAAGCAGCAAGTTGGTGCCGTAGTTCTTTGAGATTCCTCCGAGGAAGGCGGTACATTCCACGTGCGACTGGTGGAGCAGGTGGGCAGTCATGGTCGACGTGGTGGTTTTGCCATGAGTTCCTGCTACGCATAAGCCTTTGCTCGAATGAGTGATTGTTCCCAACACTTGGGCGCGTTTCTGTATTTCGAATCCGTTGTTACGGAAATAAACCAGTTCTTCGTGTTCCTGCGGAACGGCGGGAGTGAATACGACGAGCGTACTTTCCTTGTCCTTGCAGGCTTCCGGAATCAGGTCGATGTTTTCTTCGTAATGTATTTGTGCACCTTCGGCGATCAGGGTTTCAGTCAGTGGAGTAGGGGTACGGTCGTAGCCTGCCACTACTTTGCCTTTGAAAAGGAAGTAGCGTACAAGTGCACTCATTCCGATGCCGCCGGCACCTACGAAATAGACTGATTTTATCGTTTCTATATTCATTGCTTTTTTTATTATTCTTTTTCCGCCAGTTTGATAACCTCCTGTGCAATGATTTTTGCAGAATCGGGTAAAGCTAATCTGGCAATATTTTCACTTAGTTCTTTCAGTTTCTGTTCATCTTTGACTGTAGACAGGGCTACATCCAATAAATTGGTTTCCGCTTCACTGTCTTTTACATAAATGGCCGCTTGCTTGTTTACCAATGCCAGTGCGTTTTTGGTCTGGTGGTCTTCTGCTACGTTGGGCGAAGGTACCAGGATAACCGGCTTGTGCAAAAGGCAGAATTCGGAAATAGAACCGGCTCCGGCACGGGAGATTACAAGATCGGCCGCTGCATACGCTGCTGCCATATCCTTGATGAAATCCGTCACATATAAATTCGGGTTTTCTCCCGCCGCTTTTACGGCTTCCGTTACTTGCGGATAATAGTATTTCCCGGTTTGCCAGATAAACTGGACATCACTGTTCTCTTTGATAGCAGACAGTCCGGTGGTCAGCGTTTTGTTGATAGTACCTGCTCCTAAGCTGCCGCCTACAATCAGGATTGTCTTTTTATCCGGCTGTAAGTGGAAAGAGTGTAGTGCATCCTCTTTAGAAGGTATGTCCTTCGTCAGATTCTGGCGGACCGGATTTCCCGTCATGATAATCTTGTCGGCAGGGAAGAACTTCTCCATTCCGTCATAAGCAACGCAAATCTTTCTCGCTTTCTGTGCAAGCAATTTATTGGTAACTCCTGCATACGAGTTCTGTTCTTGGATTAAAGTAGGAACTCCCATCATGCCGGCTGTCTTTAATGTAGGACCACTGGCGTATCCGCCTACACCGACTGCCACTTGCGGGCGGAAGTTTTTGATAATGCTTCGTGCTTTCCATTGGCTGCGTGCCAACTTCACGAGTACAGCTACATTCTTCCATAAGCGTTTGCGGTCAAATCCCGCTATCGGCAGACCGATGATTTCGTAGCCTGCATCGGGAACCCGCTGCATCTCCATACGCCCTTCGGCTCCTACAAAGAGTATCTTTGCGTCAGGACGCAGTTCCGTTATAGCGTTCGCAATGGAAACAGCCGGGAAGATATGTCCTCCTGTACCTCCACCGCTAATGATGATTCTAAGTTCTTTTTCCATAATAATCCTTTCTTCTATCCGTTGTTCTCCGTTTACCGTTCATCATTCACCATTCATCGTTTACAGATCTTGTTCACCCTTTATTGATATCATTTTCATCTTCAAACTTGGCGTCGCTGTTCAGAATCTGTGCTGTCGGTTCGGCAGCCGCCTGTGCTTCGGAATCTGCGGCATTTGTTTCAATTTGCAGTTGAAGTTGTGCATCATGCTCTTTCTGTTCTTCCAGATGAGCGGTATATCGGCTCACGCTTAATATCATTCCGATATAAGCGCAGTTAATCAACGTACTTGTTCCTCCCTTGCTGACCAGAGGCAACGGCTGTCCCGTGACGGGGAATAGTCCGACGGCAACCATCATGTTCAATATGGCCTGTGATACTAGCAGTAAGGCAATACCCATGACGAGGAAGGCGGGGAAAGTCCGTTCGCATTTCTGTGCGATTCGTCCGGCGCGCATCAATAGCCATAGATAAAGGAAGACCACGAATATGCCTCCTATCAGTCCCATTTCTTCGACTACAATAGCGAAGATAAAGTCAGAAAAAGCCTGGCTGAGGAAGTCGCGTTGTATGGAGTTTCCCGGACCTTTGCCTACTACGTGGCTGGTGGCAATGGCAATACGTGCATGTGCAATCTGTGCGTCTTTATCAATATCGAACTTGGCGGCGGGAACCTCTTCCTTATCGAAGAAGCCGGAAACACGGTTCTGCCAGGTTTCGAAACGGTGGAGTCCCGGAGTGTTGTGCAGTGTCTTGGCAGGGATAGCCATTAGTATTCCTACGGCGACCCCACCTACAAGTGCCAGCAATCCCAGCATTCCGAACAGTTTTTTTGCAGATACCCGTCCGATGAACATCATCATGCACACTACACCGAATAACAGCATAGCCGTCGACAGGTTTTCCGGTGCAATAAGTATGAAGACCAGTCCGGTAAGAATCATGATGTATTTAAAGGCTTTGGGATTGGCGCCATATTCATCCTGTTTCTTCGACAGGATAAACGAAACTGCAATGATGACAGCCATTTTGGCTAGTTCCGACGGTTGGAACTGTAATCCCATGAAAGTCATCCAGCGGGCTGCTCCGTTGACACGGTCGCCCGTAATGATACCCATTAACGTGACGAATGCCAATAGAACAAGGGAAACCGGATATAGAAATACCGGAAATACCTGAAACCATTTGTAGGGGACATTGTGCAGAAACACCACTACTACGGCACCTACCATTAGGATGATGGAATGCTGTGTAATCGGTCCCCAGTGGTCACCACTTTTGTAGGTCAGTGTCGAAGCTGCCGAAAACACCTCAATGATTGAGATGAGGCAGAGACAGAGGAAGATAATCCAGATTACCTTGTCGCCTTTGAATATGTTCTTTAATAAATCCACTTTGTCTATTACGAATTATTGATTACAACATTACGGCTTTCTTCGTATTACAACTCCCTTACGTATTTCTTGAACTGGTCGCCACGGTCTTCATAACTGTTGAAGAGGTCGAAAGAAGCGCAGCAAGGGCTTAATAATACGGTTTCACCTTTCTTTGCCAGTTTGTAGGCTGCTTCTACGGCATCCTTCATTCCGGTTTGTACATCAGCTACGGGCAAACCGAAGCGGTCGAAGAAGTCATGGAGTTTCTCGTTGTGGAGTCCCAGGTATACCAGGGCAGAGCACTTTTCACGTACCAAATCCTCGATCTCAGTATAGTCGTTGCCTTTGTCTTTGCCGCCGAGAATCAATACCGTTTTGGTAGTCATGCTTTGCAGGGCATACCAGCAGGAGTTGACATTCGTTGCTTTAGAGTCGTTGATGAAATCAATTCCACGGACACGTGCCACCTTTTCCAACCGATGCTCTACTCCCTTGAAGTCGGAGAGGGCTTTACGGATGTTTTCTTTGGCGATGCCGGCAAGGTTTGCCGAGATACCGGCAGCTAATGAGTTATATAAATTATGCTGTCCTGTCAATGCCAGTTCTTCCTGTTCCATGTTAAAGGCAATCGGTTCGGTGATTTTTACCTCATGGTCTTCTACATAGGCAATAGCTCCGTCCTCTTTGACGGCAGCAAAAGGATACAAATGAGCTTTCAGACCGTGCTTGGCAAGCTCGTGTCTGATGATAGGGTCGTCATTCCAGAAGATGAAGGCGTCGTCCGGTGTCTGGTTTTGTGTAATGCGGAATTTGGCATCAATGTAATTCTGCATACAGTGGTCGTAGCGGTCCAGATGATCCGGTGTGATATTCATTAATACGGCGATATTCGCACGGAAGTTATACATATTGTCCAACTGGAAAGAACTCAATTCGATGATATAATAGTCATGATGATCTTCGGCTACCTGCAAAGCAAGGCTCTTACCAATGTTGCCTGCCAAACCTACATTCAGACCTGCACTCTTGAAAATATGGTAAATCAGGGAAGTGGTGGTCGTTTTTCCGTTAGAACCGGTGATACAAATCATTTTGGCATCAGTATAGCGTCCGGCAAACTCAATTTCTGAGATAACCGGCGTTCCTTGAGCTTTCAGTTTCAGGATGAGTGGAGCGTCATTCGGGATACCGGGGCTTTTGACAACCTCATCGGCATTCAGAATGAGTTCTTCGGTGTGGTGTCCTTCTTCCCAGGCAATAGCGTGGCTGTCCAGAAGTTCCTTATACTTGTCCTTGATAGCGGACATGTCCGAAACAAATGTCTCAAATCCTTTAACTTTGGCAAGCACGGCTGCACCTGCGCCGCTTTCGCCAGCTCCTAATATTACAATTCTTTTCATCTACAATAATGTGCTCTTGTTTCCAATATGCTGAGTTGCTTATTCGTTGGGCACATCTTTTAAAAGTTAATAATCGGGTTAATACTCTCTATATATCGTTGGATTTCCGAACGGAAACCCGCTTCCGGCAACCGACAAGGGCCGGAGGTTATCTTATCTTAAGCGTTATTATTGTTATTGCTGCCAGCACAATCGTTACAATCCAGAAACGGACGGTAATCTTTGATTCGTGAAACAATTGGTCGGGCTTGGTAAATTTCACTGTACATCCCGGTTCTATCAGGCTCATGGAAGTACGGAAATGGTCGTGGATCGGTGCCCGTTTGAATAACCGCTGCTTCACTCCTTTCCGTTTTCCCAGCTTGTAGTAAACCCGTTGCAGGATAGCCGATAAATTCTCTACCAGGAATACACCGCAAAGAATCGGTATCAGTAACTCTTTGTGAATGATGATGGCGAACACTGCGATGATACCGCCAATGGTGAGGCTACCTGTATCTCCCATAAATACTTGTGCCGGATAAGCATTGTACCATAAGAAACCGATAAGCGCACCGATGAAGGCACAGATATAGATTACCAGTTCTTCCGAACCCGGAATATACATGATGTTCAGATAGCCTGCGAATTCGATATGCGACGATACATACGCCAATATCCCCAGCGTTGCGCCGATAATGGCCGAGTTTCCGGCCGCCATTCCGTCCATACCG
>OIWM01003968.1_pt1 | contig 10117 bp, 7 predicted proteins | sample 1587451 | NCBI WGS metagenome assembly OIWM01 (sample SAMEA3888907, study PRJEB22519) | human gut metagenome | biome: human gut; feature: human-associated habitat; material: faeces | place: Denmark | collected 2011
ATGGCAAGGAGTTGGATCGTAAAGGTGGGTTGGACTGGTATGATTATGGAGCGAGGATGTATGATGCGGTGTTGGGAAGATGGCATGCGGTGGATCCGATGAGTGAGAAGTATTATGGTGTGAGTCCATATTTATACTGTGCAAATAATCCTATTCTCTTGGTTGACCCTAACGGTATGTGGCCTACTTGGAGAGGAATCAGGAATGGTTTAAACAATGCTTTAAATACCACTCTAAGTTTTACTAATGGAGCAGTACGTGCTGTAACGGATAATATACTGTTAGGAAGTACTTCTTTACGTGAAACGGGAATATATAGCAGTGCAGGTGCTTATAACGTAGGTCAGGATGTTGGTGATGTGATTAGCCTTTTTATAGGTGGTGCAGAAGTAATAAGAGGTTCCGGGGAAGTTGCCGCCGGTTTATTGGGAAGTCCGGAAACTGGCGGAGTGTCCTTGGCTGTTTCAACAAAAGGAGTGGTGGATGTTACTCACGGATCACTTATGGCTACGAGCGGGGCTATGAAGTTATTCTCTAGAAAAGGGAGGGTTAATGAAAATAGTAGCAATGGATATTCTAAATCAAGCGGAAAGAATGAGAAGCATTCTAGTCTAAAGGCAAAAGAGTCTGCGAGGCAGAAATATCAGGATATTAAATCTCAATATGATAAATTGAATTTAAAACAGAATAAGACTCCAGAAGACAAGAAATCATTAAAAAAGCTCGAGAATCAAGTTAAACATTGGAAAAAGAAACAGGATTTTACAGGTGAAAATCATAGTATGAATGCAAAAGGGAATTGGTAATGAAAAAGTTTACATTTATTGCAGAGTATAAAAAAGGTACTTATATTAGCCAATATGAATCTTCTAATTTAATGGAAGCGCTCGTTATTTGGGCTGATAATTTGGATATACAATTTTTCACGGAAAAAGTGAAAGCTAAGATCCAAGAAAAAGTTAGAGATAATTTTTATTCTCCGGTATCTATAGAAAAGGTAGATAATGTTTGGTGTTCTAGTTATGTTATATTTCGGTCTCTTCTGCTGCTTAATATTGTAGAAACAGTTTAGGCTGGGATTGTTCATATGTATTATTGTCCAGACATAGATTGTTTTTTAATTAATCGGTGTATGGATATTATTTCCCTTCTGTATAAGGGTTCTTTTTGTTATAATAATGAGAATTTGTGATAAGATGATAGCTTCACGTAGATAAATCAATGCTGACTATAAACGTTGTTTTGCTCATCAATATCAAACTGAAACATTGACTAAAGATTTATAGTTTGAATTAGTCTATGATTCTGTTCGTATTTCTCAAAAAATAAATATGGAGATAGAAGTTTTGAATAAGAAGAATAACTATTATGAACTTTATCATGTGTATGAGGATAAAGCCTTAGGAGATAAGGTTGTGAAATTTATAGGCTTGTTTTCTTCTACACAAAATGCCTGGAAAGCTATTAAAGCATTAAGGCATCAACCTGGTTTTTGCCTGCATTCTCAAAAATGTTTTAAACTTTCTAATATTGTATCTATTGGTAATTATGAATGGAAAGAAGGTTTTTGTACAGTTGAAGAAGCTTTCGAATATCAAAAAAGAATATTTAGAGATGATGAGTGATATATTTTTTTATAGGTTAGATCATCGACATGTTTATCATGGATATGAAGAATCGATGCATATAGGAACTTTTTTATTTCGTGAAGATGTTGAGAAGGTGATAGATGAATTGATAGTACAGCCAGGTTTTAAATCTTATCCTCGTTCTTGTTTTGTAGTTTGTAAAATTATTGTTGATGATTACAGATGGAAAAAAGGTTTTATTCACACAGAAAAGGGTGATTTTGAAATAGAAAAAAGACTTATTTTATAATGATTATCCTAACATAAATTGATACTTGAATAACCTTCCTACCCTAGCATAAAGTATAAGGCTTATGTTAGGGTATTTTTTTATTATATGGATGGGGTATAGGTGTACCTAATCCGAACAACAATCTCTTTGCTTTATACCGGTAACCGACTGAAGAGAGTGACTGACACAGCCTTAGCTTTTAATAATGGTTTTGAGTTTACAGACGGTGTCCATGAAGCAATAGAGTGGGAATATGATGAAAACGGCAACCTGACTAAAGATTTAAACAAAAATATAACTGCTATTCAGTATAATTGTTTAAATTTGCCTAGTCGTGTAATGTTTGCGAATGGTAACAGTATATCTTATCTTTATGATGCTGCGGGTAGGAAACTCCGTACCGTGCACTTTCTGGAAGGAGACAGTGTTACAACGGATTACTGCGGTAATGTGGTCTATGAAAATGGAGTACCTCAGATTCTATTGACAGAAGCCGGCTATGTGTCCCTTACTGACGGTAAGTATCATTATTATTTGAAAGATCATCAGGGTAATAATCGTGTGGTTGTTGCTGAGGAGGGAACGGTTGAGGAAGTGAACGATTATTATGCTTTCGGCGGATTGATGTCAACAAGTTCCCGGCAGAGCGTCCAGCCTTATAAGTATAATGGCAAGGAGTTGGATCGTAAAGGTGGGTTGGACTGGTATGATTATGGAGCGAGGATGTATGATGCTGCATTAGGGAGATTTATGAAAACTGATAGATTTCAGAGAAGTATGTTTCTTTATCACCTTATCAATATGGTGCAAATAATCCGGTGAATAATATTGATGTGAATGGAGATAGTATTTGGTATACTCGGAATGGTGATATTGTCACTATGCATGTAACTGCAAAGATATTTAATAATTCAAGTGATAATATAAATATGGCTAGAGCTGCCAAAGATATAGTTTCTGATATAAAAAGTACTTATGAAGGAAAATTTGAATGGAGCGATAATAAGACTTACAATTTAAAGGTTGATATGGATCTTAAAGTTGCAACTTCTATGAAAGATGTCGAAAACTCTGATCATTTATTTGTATTAGCAGATAGCGATAGTAAAGGAGCGCATGGAGCAACAAGTATGTTAGGTGGAAAGGTTATGACTTTGGCTTCAAGCGATTTTGCTAATAATAATTGGTTGTCGAATAATTTGTCTTATAATAAAACTTTTACAGCTACTCATGAGTTTGGGCATGCAATTGGATTATCACATTCGCAGAATCCATTTAATATAATGAAGCAGGGAGGAGTTGTTCACAACAGCAATAGCAACCAAAGAGTTATCATGTTGCAGCAACAAAATAATCTAAATAATAATCTTGTTGTCGATATATATAATTTAGGTCTTAAATGGCGATAATGTAGATGAAATTATGAAAGGGAAAAAAAATAATAACGATAGGAATAATATTATGTGTGTGTTGTGTGTGTGTTACATCCAGAACTGCGTTAATATTTGTAGGTAACTCTTATGAAAATAGCAAAGAAATTAATGTTACTATTTCGGTGGATGATAAGGTATTATATAATGGCTTTTTAAAAGCTTATGAGATTCCAATGCTGTTGGAAAAGAAGAAAATGAGGGTCGGCTTTTACAAGGTTTCTGCGAAATGTAATAATATCCAAGTGCAGCATAGATTCTTTTATTTTTTTCAGAAAACTATTTGGATTGATTTTGATTTTGCAACTAATGACATATTATTAGTTTCGAAATTTTATAAACAAATACCATTATAATTTTATGTTATCTGTCTTATCGTAATATAAAGTTAATAAAACAGTCTTGCTCTGATATATAAGTTGTCTAAACTAAATCAGCATATTAGAGCAAGATTATTTTGTATGATGCAGCTATTGGATGTTGGTATGTAGTAGATCCGGAGTCTGAGAGATATCATTTGTTAAATCTTAACAGTTACTGTGTAAATCTCTAGAGAAGGGCGGGTTAGTACAAATAGTAAGATGCCCTTTTATATTTCAAAAAGCTAGTATAATCTAACTGATATTTTATTTTTTTTCTTCTCGATAGCCTATTTCTATATGCAATTCTCCCCTTTTTCTTTCTTTTTTCTCATAAGAAAGAATATATTTGTACCTAAGTTAAATGAAAACCAGCGTATGATATGATAACAACCCAGTTGCTTCGCCCTGAAAGTATTGTTGTAGTAGGGGCTTCGAATAATGTACATAAGCCGGGTGGCGCAATATTAAAGAACTTGATAAACGGAGGTTATCAGGGAGAACTTCGGGCGGTAAACCCGAAGGAGAAGGAAGTACAAGGAGTTCCCGCCTTTGCAGATGTGAAAGATCTTCCTGATACGGATTTGGCAGTATTGGCTGTGCCTGCCGGACTGTGTCCCGATATTGTGGAAACATTGGCTAGTACAAAACAAACTCGGGCGTTTATCATACTCTCTGCCGGATTTGGAGAAGAAACGCATGAAGGGGCGCTATTGGAAGAACGTATCCTGGAAACTGTGAATAAATACGGCGCTTCGCTGATTGGACCTAATTGTATCGGTTTGATGAATACCTGGCATCATAGCGTGTTCAGCCAACCTATCCCTAACCTGAACCTGAAAGGAGTTGATCTAATCTCCAGTTCCGGTGCAACAGCGGTGTTTATTCTGGAAAGTGCGGTGACGAAAGGATTGCAATTTAATTCTGTCTGGTCGGTAGGTAATGCCAAACAGATCGGTGTAGAAGATGTCTTGCAATTTATGGACGAGAACTTTGATCCCGAGAAAGATTCACATCTGAAATTGCTTTATATTGAAAGTATTCAGAACCCGGACAGATTATTGTTTCATGCTTCCTCTTTGATAAGAAAAGGATGTAAGATTGCTGCTATCAAGGCCGGAAGTTCGGAGAGCGGAAGCCGTGCGGCGTCTTCTCATACGGGAGCGATTGCAAGTTCCGACTCAGCGGTAGAGGCGTTGTTCCGTAAAGCAGGAATTGTGCGTTGTTTCTCTCGTGAGGAACTGACGACCGTAGGTTGTGTATTTACTTTACCCGAATTGAAAGGAAAGAATTTTGCCATTATCACTCATGCCGGAGGACCGGGGGTAATGTTGACAGATGCGTTGAGTAAAGGCGGTTTGAACGTACCGAAGCTCGAAGGCGAATTGGTGGAAGAACTGAAAGCTCAACTTTTTCCCGGTGCTGCCGTTGGAAATCCGATAGATATTCTGGCTACCGGGACACCAGAGCATTTGCGTCTCTGCATTGATTACTGTGAAGAAAAGCTTGAAAACATAGATGCCATGATGGCTATCTTCGGAACTCCGGGATTGGTTACTATGTTTGAAATGTATGATGTGCTTCACGAAAAGATGCAAACTTGCAAGAAACCGATTTTCCCGATTCTTCCTTCTATCAATACTGCCGGAGCTGAAGTTGCAGCGTTTCTTGCTAAAGGGCACGTGAACTTTGCCGATGAAGTGACACTCGGGACGGCCCTTTCGCGTATCGTTAATGCTCCTAAACCGGCTGTTCCTGAAATAGAATTGTTTGGAGTGGATGTCCCGAGGATTCGTCGTATTATTGATTCGATTCCGGAAGACGGATATATCGAGCCTCATTATGTACAGGCATTGCTCCATGCGGCAGGTATCCCGTTGGTAGACGAATTTGTTTCGGATAATAAGGAAGAGATCGTAGCCTTCGCCCGCCGATGTGGATTCCCCGTAGTGGCTAAGGTTGTCGGTCCGGTGCATAAATCGGATGTCGGCGGAGTGGTGCTGAATATTAAAAGCGAGCAACACTTGGCACTGGAATTTGACCGGATGATGCAGATCCCTGATGCCAGGTCGATAATGGTGCAGCCTATGCTGAAAGGGACAGAACTGTTCATTGGTGCGAAATATGAGGAGAAGTTCGGCCATGTAGTGCTTTGCGGTTTAGGGGGTATTTTTGTGGAAGTGCTCAAAGATGTATCTTCCGGTTTGGCTCCGCTTTCTTATGAGGAGGCTTATTCGATGATTCACTCATTGCGCGCCTATAAAATCATCCAGGGAACGCGAGGCCAGAAGGGAGTAAACGAGGATAAATTTGCTGAAATTATTGTCCGTTTGTCTACCTTGCTCCGGTTTGCAACGGAAATCAAAGAAATGGATATCAATCCGCTTCTCGCAACGGAAAAGGCTGTTGTGGCCGTAGATGCACGTATTAAAATAGAGAAATAAGACTATTTTTTCATTCATTGGGACGTATCTTCTATTTTTCGATTGTTATTTCACCTACATTTGGTAAGTTGAATAAAAGAAGTGTTATAAACCGAATATATGAAAAAAATTATAATAACGTTTATTTCTTTAATAATTGGAATTCTTAGCCGTGCACAAACGGTTAATGAACATTATTATTTTAAGAATCTTAGTAGCCAGAATGGGTTGTCACAAAACACAGTCAGTGCTATCTTGCAGGACTCGAAAGGTTTTATGTGGTTTGGTACGAAAGATGGATTAGATCGATATGATGGGGTATCTTTCCGGCATTTTAAGTACGATAGAAACAATCCGAGAAGTCTGGGCAATAATTTTGTGACTTCTCTTTATGAAGATATCGAAGGGAATATCTGGGTAGGGACTGATGTGGGAGTCTATATCTATTATCCGGAGAAAGATACTTTTCGTCATTTTGTAGAACAGAGTGACAAAAACACAAGGGTGGAACGAGCCGTTGCTATGATTTCAGGAGACAGTCAGGGAAGGGTATGGATAGCTGCAGAGGCGCAAAACTTGTTTTGTTATGATTTGAAAAAACAAACCTTGAGAAACTATATTCTGACCGATCATCCATTGGTCTCTACCAATGTGAAATGCCTGACGGTTGATAATAGTGGTACTATCTGGATTGGCTTCTACGGTGACGGATTGTTTTATTCGAAAGATGAGTTGAAAACTCTTCATCCTTATATATCACCTATTGATAATGAGGAAACTTATAATAATGACGTTGTGAGCGAAATACTCCCGGGAGCATACAATTGTTTATATATTGGTTCTTTAAAAGGAGGAGTGAAAGAATTGAATCTGACTTCGGGTAAATTACGGGATTTGTTGTTGAAAGATGAAGATAATGAATCCATCTATTGTCGGACATTACTTTTTGCTACGGATAATGAGTTATGGATAGGTACAGAAAGCGGAGCTTATATTTATAATCTCCGTACGGGGAAGTATACGCACTTGCGTAGTTCTGAGTATGATCCCTATTCTTTGTCTGATAATGCAATTTATTCTTTTTGCAAAGACCGTGAAGATGGTATATGGATCGGTTCGTATTTTGGCGGAGTAAACTATTATCCGCGCTCGTATACCCATTTTGAGAAATATTATCCGAAAGGAGAGGAAAATAGTCTGCATGGTAAGCGGGTACGTGAATTTTGTCGTGATAACTATGGTGTGTTATGGATTGGTACGGAAGATGGCGGGTTGAACCGTTTTAATTTGAATACAAAAGAATTTTCTTTTTTTGCTCCTAGTGCGGGATTTACCAATATACATGGGTTATGTTTAGTGGACGATAAACTTTGGGTTGGCACATTCTCTAAAGGATTGAAGATTATAGATACCCGTACAGGGACTGTTTTGAAGACATATCAGAAGAACAGCTCTCCCCGTTCTTTGATTGATAATAGTATTTTTGCAATTTGTAGAACCGCTACAGGTGACATCTACTTAGGAACGATGTTCGGACTGGTCAAATATAATAAGCAATCGGACGATTTTGACCGTATACCGGAATTGAATGGGAAGTTTGTATATGATATAAAGGAAGATTCTGGTGGTAATATCTGGTTGGCAACTTATGCTAATGGTGCTTATTGTTATAATGTGAACGATCGGAAATGGAAAAACTATGTGCATGATGAAAAAGATACCACAAGTCTTTCATATAATAAGGTTTCTAGTATTTTTGAAGATTCCTATCACCGGATTTGGTTAACAACTCAGGGAGGAGGTTTTTGCTTATTTCATCCGGAGTCAGAGACGTTTACTAGTTATAACTCAACTGACGGACTACCTAGCGATGTTGTTTATCAGATTGTAGAGGATAAAGATGGACAGCTGTGGCTAACAACTAACAATGGACTTGTCTATTTTCAGCCAAAAACTGAAACGATGAAAGTATACACTACTGCCAATGGTCTGTTGGGTGATCAGTTTAACTATCGGTCCAGTTTTGAAGATGAAAATGGAATGATTTATTTTGGTGGAATTGATGGTTTTATAGCTTTTAATCCTAAAAGCTTCTCGGAGAATAAGAATCTTCCCACAGTAGTGATTACAGATTTCTTGCTGTTTAATAAAGAAGTGTATGCAGATGAACCTAATTCGCCTTTGGAAAAGAATATCACTTTTTCTGATAAGATAGTACTCCGGGCTGATCAGAATTCATTTTCTTTCCGCATCTCGGCTCTTGGTTATCAAGCTCCTGGAATGAATAAACTGATGTATAAATTGGAAGGGTTTGATAATGAGTGGTTATCTATCGGTGAGAGTCCGTTGATAACCTATGCTAATCTGCGTTATGGTGATTATATATTTCGGGTGAAAGCTGCAAATGACAATGGCGTTTGGAATAATAATGAAATCTCGTTGAGCATCCGGATTTTACCTCCTTTCTATCTGTCAATTTGGGCTTATTGCATTTATATACTTTTGATTATTGGATGTTCCGTTTATTTGATTCTTTATTTAAAACGCCGTAGTAATAGAAAACATCATCGGCAAATGGAGAAATTTGAGCAGGAGAAGGAACGTGAAATATATTATGCGAAAATAGATTTCTTTACGAATGTAGCTCATGAGATACGTACTCCTTTGACGTTGATTAATGGTCCTCTGGAGAATATTCTTCTGAAAAAGACGGTGGATCCTGAGATACGGGAGGACTTGAATATCATGAAACAGAATACGGAACGGTTGTTAAGTTTGACGAACCAGTTGCTGGATTTCCGTAAAACAGAGAGTCAGGGATTCCGCTTGAACTTTGCCGAGTGTAATGTTACTGAGGTACTGAAAGAAACTTATAACCGTTTTACATCTTTGGCGAGACAGAGAGAACTGGACTTTGTATTGAATGTAGGCGAACAGGACTTCTATGCACATGTCAATAAGGAAGCATTTACTAAGATTGTTAGTAATTTGTTGAATAATGCTGTGAAATATGCAGAAACATATGTACATGTGTTTTTGGAAATGAACGGGATAGGAGAAAAGAGGATGTTTTATATTCGTACAGTGAATGATGGCGTTATCATCCCGAATGAAATGAAAGAGGAAATCTTTAAACCTTTTGTCCGTTTCAATGAAAAAGAAGATGGTAAAGTTACCACAGGAACAGGAATCGGATTAGCTCTCTCACGTTCATTAGCTGAATTACATCAGGGAAGTTTGATGATGTTGGAAGGTGAAGAGGCAAATGTGTTCTGTCTGTCGCTTCCTGTGGAACAGGATAGTGTAATAAAGCTGACTTCGGAATATAAATCCGTAGAAGAGGAGAATGTGGTGGAACGGCGGACGGAACTAGCGGACAGCAGGGGAGACAAACCGGTAGTGTTGGTAGCGGATGATAATCCGGATATGTTGTCTTTCATTGTTCGTCAGTTGGAAAGTAATTATGTCGTTGTGACTGCCAATGATGGTGTGGAAGCATTGAAAGTATTGGATAATCAGGAGGTTTCATTAGTGGTAAGTGATGTTGTTATGCCTCGTATGGATGGATTTGAATTGTGCAAGTTGATAAAGTCTAAATTGGATTATAGTCATATTCCGGTGATTTTGCTTACTGCTAAAACGAATATTCAATCAAAGATAGAAGGGTTGGAATTAGGGGCAGATGCATATATTGAAAAACCTTTTTCTGTTGGGTATTTACAGGCTTGCATCGCCAATCTGATCAATAGTCGTGAAAAGTTGCGGCAAGCTTTTGCCCAATCTCCTTTTGTTGCAGCTAATACGATGGCTTTGACAAAAGCTGATGAGGAGTTTATGAAAAAGCTGAATGAAATCATTCAGAATAATTTGCATAATCCGGATTTTAGTATGGATGATATAGTAGACTCTTTAAATATGAGTCGTTCTAATTTCTATAGGAAAATTAAAGGTGTACTTGATTTAAGTCCGAATGAATATCTACGGTTGGAAAGATTGAAACGGGCTGCTCAGTTATTGAAAGAGGGAAATGGGCGGGTAAATGAAA
>OIWM01003971.1_pt1 | contig 10113 bp, 10 predicted proteins | sample 1587451 | NCBI WGS metagenome assembly OIWM01 (sample SAMEA3888907, study PRJEB22519) | human gut metagenome | biome: human gut; feature: human-associated habitat; material: faeces | place: Denmark | collected 2011
TGTACCTGAGTTATCTGTTTCATCTTTAGTTGATGTATTTTTTATAATAGACATTAAACTAGCGGTTAGAATAATATTCCATCCCAATAGTCCTATAGCAAGTACCCAATATATTTTTTTCACTATTATCACCTCCATGTTCTATTTCAAATTGTCCAGCGCTGCATACTATAAGATCTTTATTCAGTGAGCCTCTATGTTTCATTAAAGTGTTGCATGTTACTTCTAGTGCTTTTTCTCTTGTGTTTGCCTCTTCACTGATATGAGCTAAGACAATCATTTTTGTTTTTTCTGTTACAATCTTACCTAATATATTCGCTGCATCTTCATTGCATAAATGTCCTGAATCAGAAGTGATTCTTTGCTTTACATAATATGGTCTCGATGTACACATCAACTTTTCTATATCATGGTTACTTTCTAAAATAATATAATCTGCACCTGTTAATAAAGGGAGATATTTATCTTTTACGTAACCAGTATCGGTAATATACACTAGTTTCTCAAGCCACGTTTCAAAGATATATCCAGTTGTCTTTTCTGCATCATGAGATAAAGCTAGTGGACGAACTGTTACATGTTGAAGTTGGAATGGCACTTCACTTTCAACCCGTATCGTATCAATCTTGTCTATTTCTACTGGCGAATAAACTGGATAATCCTTAAATGTTTTAATTTGTGATATGTGATCTGTATGGGTATGTGTAATGAGCACTGCATCTAAATCTTTCAAAGAAAACCCGATACGCTCAAAAGCACTTAATAAATATTTCTTTGTTGAACCGCAATCAACGAGAACATTTAAATGTTCATCCTGCAGTAAGAAACAATTTCCTTTTGAACCACTCGCTAATAAATAAAACTTCATCGCATTACTGTACAATCAAGATATCCATCACACGGATTCTGAATTTCTCCATTCTTTTCAATATAGAAGTGAACGTGAGGACCTGTCGCTCTACCAGTCATACCAATTTGACCAATATAATCACCTTTATCTACAACTGTTCCTTCCATAAGAGGACTACGAATAGACATATGTCCATAATATGTTCTTTGACCATTATTATGATCAATAACGATATAGTTACCACTGATACCATCATAACCATTTTTTACAATGACACCACGATCTGCTGCATAAATTTTTCCATATAAGTCATATAGATTTTGAATATCAATAGCTTCATGGAAATGTGGATAAGTATAGCATCCCCATCCACATGAGATTGTTGGATTTTCAATTGGCCAACGGTAGGTTCCTGTACCAATACTTGGCACTTCCATCGAACCAACAGCCACAACTTCATTGATAGGTTGCAAAGTAACTACACTTGATTTCAAAGTACCATTAACTAACACACCATTAATCCATTTTTCTGAATATAAGGCATTTCTACTACCGTTAACCCCTTGTTCAACAAGTTCCGTTTGCCCAACACGTACTGTTTCATCTTCAACATATACAGTAGTAGGATAAACTTCTTCCTTGCGCATACTTTCTTTTTCAACAACAACATCAAAGATAGGTTCAAAGTATGTAACACAAAGTTCTTCACCTTCATTTAAAATCTGATCTACACTTGTAATCTTGTCGCGGTTGATATTCATAACCTGTGTTGCGGATAAACCTTTATTTTTCGCACCGACACCGGCTACCGTATCGTATTTTTGAACAACATAGTATTCTTTTTCGTTGTTATCACCATATTCAATAAAGTTTAATATCTCTTCTTTCGTAGCTAATACATCACTTGGATTAGCATAACCTTCTGATAAAGATATCGTTTGCGAAATTGATATACCAACAGCTCTTGTATCATATGTATTTAAAATTGCTGTTTCTCTACCATTCAGCAATAAATTCAACTCGTCTTTATCTACATAATAGGATAGATATTCCATCAACGCATCATTATAAATTTCCTTATTTTTGACATACATTTCTGCATATATACCCGTTTCATCACTAAAAGAAACTAAAGTTGCCTTAATAGAAAATAAATCATTATCTGTTAAATAGTTAAAAATATCATCATCTTTATTTTCATAATTGTAATAAGACTGTTCTTCTACAAGATATATATTTTTGCCTAAAGTAATTTTAGAATCAGGAAATAATGTCTTGTAGTCATCTTCATATATTGTATTCAAATACTTTTTTAAAGCGTTCTCACTTGATACAACGCCAACAAGTTCATTATTTTTATATAATTTTTGAATCGTTTTAGGACTTGCAGCGATACTGGTAATATTTTGATCAATAATACTTTTTTCTTGTGCTTCTGTTTCAAATGGTTTATTTGCCTGACTGCTAAATTGACCAGGAACAAAAACAACGATAAGTATCGCTAGTAATAAACTAATTGCTAATACGGCTACGTTTTTTGTCATCTTCTACTCCGATACATTTGCATAATTCATGCAGGCATTTGTATTTGCTTCAAAAGCTAGATAAAACTTAGTTGTTTCACCATTTCTATGCTTGGCAATATTTACTTCAAGCTGCTCTGAATTATTTTCTTTCGCTTCTTCTTTTACTTTTTCATCATAATATGATTCACGGAATAACATTAATACAATATCGGCATCCTGCTCGATTGCTCCTGATTCACGCAAGTCACTTAACATTGGTCGTTTATCTTGTCTAGTTTCAACAGTACGAGATAATTGTGATAAGGCAACTACTGGAACTTTTAATTCTCTCGCTAAGGCTTTTAGGCTGCGGGAAATATCTGATACTTCCTGTTGTCTAGATACATCACGAGAATTACTGCCGGATGCAATCAACTGAATATAGTCGATTAAAACTAAATCCAGTCCCTGTTCAGCCTGTAATTTACGACATTTACTGAATATTTCTGATACTTTTACAGCTGGCGTATCATCCATATATAGTTTTAAACCTTTTAAATCCACAATTGCTTCATTAACAGCATTCCATTCATTATTTGACAAGTGACCTGTTTTAATATGATCACCAGGCACTCTACTTTTGGCACTTAATAAACGCATACCTAATTGTTCAATTGGCATTTCCAAAGAGAATATCGCTACCGCACCTTTTCCACGGTTATGTTCTGCTGTTTGTAATGCAAAGTTTAAAGCAACCGCTGTTTTACCCATAGAAGGTCTTGCGGCTAGGATAACTAAATCACCACGTTGAAAACCATGCGTAATTCTATCAAAATCTCTAAATCCTGTTTCTACACCAGTAATAAGTGATTTTTGTTCAGCCATTTGCTGAATTTTAACAAGTACATTATTAAAAATTTCAGGAGAAGCTGCAAAATCATTTGTTTTACGATTGTGTGAAATATTCAATATTGATTTTTCTGCCTGATCTAAATATTCATTGATATCTGTTTGCCCAGCATATCCTTCTTCAGCGATTCTTTCGGCTGTTTCAATCATATTACGCATGATGGCTTTATCATGTACCATCGTTACGTAATTTTTTGTATTGGCACTTGTTACCGCCGCATCAGTTAATCTTGTTAAATAGGAAAAGCCTCCTACACTTTCTAAAGTACCTAAATCCTTTAAACGTGTAGAAGTTGTTGTAATATCGATTGCTGCACCCTCTTGATATAGCGAATCTATCGCCTTGAATATACGTTTATTCGCTTCAGCATAGAAATCATCTTCACTTAATCCTTCTTCCATCGCAATACGCGCAGAACGAGGATAAATCATCATTGTACCAAGAAGACTCGCTTCTGCTTCAAGAGCAGACGGCATTACTTTTAATGGCATAGATTACTCTTTTCCTTTTACTTCGCAATTAATTGTGGCAATAACACCCTTATATAATTCAACTCTAACTTTTGTTACACCTAAGCTTACAATTGGAGCAGTATCTAAAATCTTACGTTTATCTACTTTATATCCATTTTTATGTAATTCTTCAACAATTTGTTTTGTACTTACAGAACCAAATACTCTTCCTTCAGCACCAGAATTCACTTTAAATGTGAAACGTTTTGTTTCTAATTCTTTCGCAATTTCTTCTGCTTCCGCTTTACGACGAGCATCTTCTTCTTTTTCAGCTTGTTTTTGTTCAGCTAAAATTTCTCTACTTTTTTCTGTAGAAGCTACTGCAAGTCCTCTAGCAATTAAATAGTTACGTCCATATCCGTCAGATACTTCAACAATATCCCCTTTTTTACCCACTTTTTTTACATCAGTTTTCAGAATGACTTTCATCTTGGCCTACCTCCATAAAATAATTTTCTAAAGCTTTCGCTAATTCTTTTTCAACATCATCTATATTACATTTCGCTCTTTGCATAGCTGCTGCCGTCATATGACCACCACCATGCAGGGTTTCCATAATAACCTGTACATTAACTTTACCATTGCTTCTAGCACTGATAGCTGTTTGATCTTCATCAGTATTCGCTATAACAAATACCGCATTTACATTTTGAATCTGTAGTAACGAATCTGCACATTGACTCATTAGAGAACGAGTAATTGCTTTTCCTTTTACTGGTGTAACAATAACCTGGTGAGGATAATTCTTACTCATTGCCATAATTGAAGATTTTAATGAAAATTCACTATATGAATCTTTTAGATATTCATTTACCTTTTGAGGATCTGCACCCATTCTTCTTAAAGTGCTTGCTGCATCATATGTTCTAGCTCCAGTTCTAACAACGAAGTGATTTGTATCAATTGTCATACCTGTAAGCATAATTGTTGCAGCTAGTTCTGATATTTCAATATGACTTGATACATATGGAATTAACTCTGTTATTAACTCACAAGCGCTGCTTGCTCCTGCTTCAATATATAAGAATATCGGTTTAACACCCATTTCTGTACTACGTCTATGATGATCAATAACCGCCACATTCTTCGCTTGTTCCAATACTTTTGAACCATTAGATTGCTTAATATTATGATGATCCACCATAATTACCAAAGTCTTATTTTGAAGTTGATTCAATGCTTCACTTTCTGTCACAAATGATACTTCATTTTCTAATTCTTCTCGATTAGCTTCTAGAACTGCTTTTAATTTACCTTCAACACCACCTGTTTTTTCAATAATACAAACTTGCTTACGTAATATTTTAGCCATATAGGATACACCTAACGCTGCTCCCATACAGTCAAAATCCTGTTCCTTATGTCCAACAATAATCACATTGGAACTTCTACCAATTAACTCTCTTAAAGAGTGAGCCATAACTCTGACACGAACTCTACTTCTTTTTTCGATTGCTTCACTGGATCCACCAAAATATTTAACTTCTTCTCCAGCTCTTTGTACGGCAACCTGGTCACCACCACGCGTTTGCGCTAAATCCATTAGATTGATAACCATTTCATCTAACGTTCCAAAGTTATCTGTACCCATCGCAAATGCCATAGACAAAGTAATAGATACTTCTTGTTTTACTGCTGCTTTTCTAACAGTATTTAAAATTGAAAAATGATCAGCTGCTAAATCACTGAATATTTTCTCATTTAGAATTAATAAATAACGATAGTTATTGATACGTCTTAATAAAATACCATGATCTTTACAATATTCTGTTAATGGTGTACGTACTGCCACATTGATATTTGATACAGCTGCTTCATCTTCATATTGTGTACTTTCTTCATAGTTATCTAGTGAAGCCATACCAATTACAGGTCTTTCTTCTTCATAAGCCAATTCATAGTTATGCTTTTCTGTTATATCTTTAAAGAATAAGACTGGTTCTTCTTCTTTTTTTGTAATTTCATATGTCTTTTCATCCAGTTGAACTTCAGCTGTATCACTGTCACCAGAAATAATTGCTTCCGCTTCAGGAATCCAGGCTAATACTTTCTTACCTACCCGGTTAATACCCCGAGCATAAAATAAATCACTCATCCAGGTAATCACATGATTGTCATCATACGCTACCATACCAATACCACCATATAGATAAGCATCTTTTGCAGTATTCCCAAGTATTTCTCTAACACCAACTGCCTGTTCTTCACTTAATTTATCAAACTTATCCGCAAGATAAATGTACATAGCAATTTGTACAACCACTAAAATAACGGTCATAAAATACCATAAGTCATATCCTAAAACAGATAAGGCAATAACAATTGATAATTCTATAAATACTAAAATAATGAGTAATTGTCTTACTTTATTTATTTTTTGTAACATAGGTAGCTCCTTTTAACATATTGGTATGCCAATTTGTTGTAATATACATAAAGCCAAGCATCGCCATTGGCAGCATAAACATCATTGTTAAAAAGAAAGATAGAATAACTCTGAATCCAGCTAATTTAGGATTTCTTAATCCCCCTTGAACAACTAAGCTTATCGCTCCCATAAAGCAAAGATAGATAACACCACATAATCCTGCACCTTGAAGAAATGTCTGTAGACCTGTATTACTTAACGGATTATATAAAGTATAGTAATACACTACAAGTCCTAATATACCAACATATCCTGTCCATTTCTTTGGATAATAGAAAGCTAGTGGAGTAGATGGAGGTAATGTAAAACGTAATCTCTTTAATAATAATCTAGCAAATACATGTGTAATAATACCCTGTAATACACCTGTTAAAACAACTGACACTAGAATTACTGTTGTTAACATTTGTTTTAAATTGACTGTAGCAGGTAAATTCATACCACTTTTCGCAAAAGTATCCGTAATAATCTTTTCATATTCTGCCATTTCTGCTGCTAAGTCATAACCAAAGAAGCTGGCATATACAACAGTTGTAATAATATTGACAAAAATACCTATCAAAATTGCTAAAAATAATAGTTTCTTACTGTCTTTATGGTCATAAATACCTGAACCATACATCATACCTAAGAAAGATTCACTTGCCACATAGAATAATGTTTGTGGTGTACCAATAATAAAAGACAACAAAACAATTGCAAATAACACAACCCAGGAATTCTTCATTCCATATTTTGCACCATAAAATACCATTGGCAGTGGAAAAAAGAAGAGAAACATTTCTTCTAGCATTCCTGCGAATTGTCGATTGACGACTAATAATAATCCAACGATAGCACACATCATTGCGCCATCAGTAATTTTTCTAACACTGTTATTCATTTATACCCTCATTTTTATACATAGAAAATTATAGCATGAATAGCAATATCTGAAAGAATATGCAAATGCACCATTTTTGTATAAATATGGAAGTTGACCATTTTTAATTGTTGACAAGTCAACATATTTTGATAAAATACTTTCCATGAACAAAAGATACGAAAACTTAGATACAAATATCTCTCGTATTGAGCGATCACTACAGAAGATTAAAGAAAAAGAAATGAATTCATTTCACTTAAAAGGTTCTTCCATCCGCATTTTATTAATATTAAATGAACAGGAAGAAGGTTTAACTGCTGCAAAGCTCTGTAAAATAACGAGTTTTGATAAAGCTCATATTTCAAGAGTTCTAAAAGACTTAAAAGCACAAGAACTTATCTCTCAATCTGAAAACAAATATGCTTCATTAATTAAACTCACAGAGAAAGGTAAAGAAATATGCATATTTGCACTTCAAAAAATAGATTTCTATGTCCAAAAAGCCGGTAACAATCTAGATGATGAAGAAAGAAAAGTATTTTACAAAGTACTTTCTACTATTGCATCTAATTTAGAAGATATATGTAAAGAGGAGACGAACAAATGATTGAAATTATTACTGATTCTACAAGCGATATTACACTTCAAGAAGCTAAAAAATATGGCATTACAGTTGTACCTTTAACCGTACACTTTGGCGATGAAGAATTTTTAGATGGTGTAACAATTACCCCTCATGAGTTTTATGAAAAATTAATTGAATGTGAACAATTACCTAAAACAAGCCAAGCAACCCCATTTGCCTATGCAGAAGCTTATCAAAAAGCATATGACGAAGGAAAAGACATTCTTGTTATTACAATTAGCAGTAAATTATCCGGGTGTTACCAAAGTGCAGTAAATGCTTCCAGCGAATTTGACAGTCATATTTCTATTATTGACTCAGAAAATGCTGCAATTGCTGAAAAAGCACTTGTATTAAAAGCTGTTGAATTAAGAGATAAAGGTTGTTTTTTAGAAGAAATGACAGCTAAATTAGAAGAAGCAAAAAAACATTTACATCTTCTTGCACTACTCAATACACTTGAATATCTAAAGAAAGGTGGACGAATCTCTGCTGCAGCTGCATTAGCTGGATCAATTATTGGGATTAAACCAGTTATCACAATTAAAGATGGAGTAGTTGAAGTCGTTGGTAAAGCACGTGGTTCAAAAACAGGCAGCAACATGTTAAGTAAATTTATCAACGAATCTGGTCAAATTAACTTTAATGAACCTTTATGTTTAGGCTATACAGGTAATGATCCTCATCCGTTAAATAAATATATCGAAGATAGTAAAGAGTTATATAAAGACTATAACAAAGACTTTGATATTACCGTTATCGGCGGTGCAATTGGTACACATGCTGGTCCTGGATGTATTGCTATAGCTTACTTTGATAAATTAGATTAGTTATAAGCTGCTTTTTGCAGCTTTTTCTTTTCATATCTCTATTAATTCTTTATCATTAAATAACGAAATCAAGTGAGGTGCTTATGAAAGCTATTTGTTTTTTTGATGTAGATGATACACTTGTTCCTTTTGGCTTAAATGATATTAGAGAACAAGAAAAAAAGATATTAAATCAATTACTGGAAAATGGGCATTATATTTTTGTTAATACTGGTAGAACTCGTTCTTTTATTCCAAGTTTTTTATTAGACTTCCCATTTTCCGGATATGCAGCAGGTTGTGGAACATATATTGAAATTAACCATCAACTAAAACACTTTTATGAATTCGACCAAAATACAGGAAAAGAAATTATTAAGGATTTACAAAAATATAACTTATCTGCCATCTTAGAAGGCCACTCTTCAAATACATTTATTCATGAAACAAATCATCCAGTAATGGAAGCTTTACGAAAAGTATATAAAGAACAAAATGTAACTGTAAGTAATCCATCAGATGAAAACTGCAGATTTTCAAAATTCAATATTTTCCCAAATGAAAATGGTGATATCGATACTTTTATCAAGAAATATGAATCTTCTCTTGAATTTATATCTCGCCACCATAACTTCTATGAAGTTACGCCAAAAGATTACTCAAAAGGTACAGCTGTAACAACTATCGCAAATGATTTAAATATCCCTATTGAAAATTGTTATTGTTTTGGTGACAGCACAAATGACTTAAGCATGTTAAAAGCTGTAAAACATTCTATCGTTATGGGTAATGGTGATGAAAAAGCAAAAGAAATTGCTGAATTTGTCACACATGACTGTGCAGATGATGGTATAGAATACGCTTGCTAGCATTATGGCCTTATTTAATTGGAAGCCATGCTATATCATAACGGATTTTCTGATTTTCAACATTTGTAACAAGTAACATACTAGTAAGAACATCGTCGTCCAGTTTGTATCCTTGTTTTTCTAAGTGACTTAATGGCTCTTCAAGCCATTTTTTTGTATCTATTTCTACAGCTGAACCACTAATAATTGTTTCTATACATTTGCATGATGGATAATATGTCACAGAGTCTGTTTTCTCCAACTTTAGAAATTTAAAATCATCAGCAGAGATAATATTTGCAATATTTACATTCATTACATCATCATTACTTGTTTTAGATCCGCAACTTGCTAAAGATAATAGCATAGCTGCACTTAATAAATAACTATATAATTTCTTCATATGTCCCTCCATAAATCACAATAAAGTAGGAAGTAACTTCCGAGTCAATTGTTTTGTTAAATATTTAGCAAATTATTTTCTTAATATTAAACAAATCCTAATAATTTCTTTTTTTATTTCTTCTATAATGTCAGTTGTATGAAAGTAGCGTTAAAAAATATATTTACAAATATTTCAATCATATTATCTATATTTATCTATGTATTATTATTTTATTTTTCTTTAACCGAAACTTCAGTTATAGACTATGACATGAATGAATATAGCTATTTTGTAAAAGATAACGTTTTAGTAAATCTCTTTTTCTTATTTATTTATATTTATATTATTTACACTATTTCTTCATATCTATACAAAT
>OIWM01003974.1_pt1 | contig 10111 bp, 10 predicted proteins | sample 1587451 | NCBI WGS metagenome assembly OIWM01 (sample SAMEA3888907, study PRJEB22519) | human gut metagenome | biome: human gut; feature: human-associated habitat; material: faeces | place: Denmark | collected 2011
CCGGTCGGGCAGGTCGGCAGGCAGTCGCCCAGACCGTCGCAGTAATCGTCGCGCATGAGCTGCGCCTTGCCGTTTACCATAGCGATAGCCCCCTCGTGGCACGCTGCGGCACACGCGCCGCAGCCGTTGCATTTATCCCGGTCGATCTCAATGATCCTTCTTTTCATTTTTGTGCCCTCCTTGTGTTTTACGTCTGGATTGTAGTATAATACTTTCAACAAGTCGGTTGAATTTTCAACGAAAGAAGTTTTTATGAAAGAATTTTTGCCAGTTATCCGGTCGTCTTCGCTTTTTTCGGGCATTTCCGAGACGGAGCTTGCGGCCATGCTCTCCTGTCTGGAGACGAGAGAAGAACGCTTTCCGAAGGACACCTTTCTGCTCCGCACCGGTGATACGGCCGAGTCGATCGGTCTTGTGCTCTCGGGCAGTGTTCTTGTCGTGCAGGAGGATATTTGGGGCAACCGCAACATTCTCTCCAAAGCGAGGCCGGGACAGACGTTTGCCGCCGCGTATGCCTGCGCGCCCGGCTCGCTGCTGAATGTAAGCGTGCTCGCCGAAACGCCCGTCACGGCAATGTTCCTGAACGTAAAGCGCGTTTTGAATGTGTGTCCGTCCGCCTGTGAGCACCACAGCCGCATCATCCGGAATCTTCTCGGCGAGCTTGCCGAGAAAAACCTGCGCTTCGGCGAAAAGCTCACGCATATGGGGCAGCGCACGACGCGCGCCAAGCTGATGTCCTACTTCTCCGCCGAGGCGCAGCGGCTTGGGACGTATGAATTTGACATTCCCTTTTCCCGCCAGCAGCTCGCGGATTACCTTGCGGTGGAGCGCAGCGGTCTCTCGCTGGAACTTGGCAAAATGCGCAGCGAAGGACTTCTGGACTTTCATAAAAGCCATTTTATACTGAAGGTGTAAACACTTGATTCGCGAATATATCAGCGAAAACCGTCCCTCTTGCTATTTCACTTTCACTTGTAGCACAGGCATTTGTCCGCGAGGATGTTGAACGCTGCGGTCATTCTCTCGCCGGGTGCCGCGTTTTCCGGCACGGCTGCCGGAGCGGATGCCGCACCGGATGTTCTGCAGCACCGTCATGATCGGAAAGAGAGCGTACTGCTGGAAGAGATACCCTACCCGCCGTTTCTGCGGCGGGAGATTGATGTGCTTTTCGCTGTCGAAGATCGTTTCGCCATCGAGGATGATGTGTCCCCTGTCCGGCGTCATGATCCCGGCAATGCATTTGAGCGTTACGCTCTTGCCGCAGCCGAAAGCGCCGAGCAGCGCCATGCGCATGATCGCCGCCGAGGGGCACGGCTAAAGCATTTCTCTTGCAAAGGCGCCGGTGCGGTTATATACTCTTATGGATAATTGCCGCGCCGGAGGTGATTAAAATGGAAATGGAATCGCTGCGCCATCCCTTCCCGGCGATCTATGCGCCGGATTCGCGCATTCTGATCCTCGGCTCGTTTCCCTCGGTGAAGTCCCGCGAGCAGATGTTCTTTTACGGGCATCCGCAAAACCGCTTCTGGCGGGTAATGGCGGCGCTGCTCGGCGCGGACGTGCCGCAGACGGTGGAGGAAAAGCGCGCGTTTCTTCTGGCGAATCATATTGCGCTCTGGGATGTGATCGCCTCATGCGATATTATGGGCTCTTCCGACGCATCCATCCGGAATGCCGTGCCGAATAACCTCACGCCCATTCTGGAAACGGCGTCCATCCGGCAGATCTTCACGAACGGCGGAACGGCCCACCGGCTGTACCCGCTCACCAGGCGGGAGGACACCGTTCTTCCCTCCACGAGCCCTGCAAACGCCGCGCGCTCACTTGATGCGCTTATTGATGCGTGGCAGCCCGTGCGCGAAGCGCTGGAAGAAGAATAAATGACAGAAACAGAGCCTGCGGCCCATGGGGAGCCGCAGGCTCTGTCTTTTATTCCCCGCTCCGGAGCGGCAGGTTGGAGAGCGCTTCGGATACATAGTCATTGAATTTATAGACGTCCTTCGTGCGGGCGATCTTTTTGGCGAGCTCGTCGCCGCCGATGAAGAGCGAAGAGAGATAGTGCCAGAGCTCCTTCATTTTCCGCATGGCGTTCACGCCGCCGAGCTCGGCGCGGTACGCCTCGTACAGCTCCTCGTGGAACTGCCGCAGCTCCTCGCGGGAGGCCGCCGCCCCGCCGCACAGACGGCGGAACAGCGCGGGGTCAGCCGCCGCGCCGCGGCCGAGCATGACCGCCTCCGTTTCCGGGTGGGCGGCTTCAAACGCGCGGATGTCCTCCGCGGTGAAGAGATCGCCGTTGTATACGACCGGAAACGGGCTTCCCGCCGCGGCGAGCGCGAAGGTGTCCACGTGCACCGTGCCGGAATACATTTCCTTTCGCGTGCGCGGATGGAGGATGAGCTCCTGCGCGTCATATTGCCGGTAGATCGACAGAAGGCGCGGAAATTCCTCCGGCGCAAGATACCCGATGCGGCTTTTGAGCGACACGGCAATGGGCGAGGCGGCAAACACATCTGCGAGCAGCGTGTCGAGCGCGTCCGGCTTTTGCAGCAGCCCCGCGCCCTTTCCCTTGGCCGTCACGGTTGCCGACGGGCAGCCAAGATTGAGGTTAAAGACCGTATATCCCATGTCTTGCAGCCCTCCGGCGGCCCAGACGATGTCCGCGGCGCACTTGGAGAGGACCTGCGGCACGACCGGCGCGGCACAGGGCGTCTCCGGCGTCAGCTCGCGCAGCTCCCGCGGCGTAAAGAGATGGTCGGACGTCGGGGAGAAAAACGGCGTATAGTACCGGTCCGCGCCGGGAAAACGGCGCGAATGGACCGCGCGGAAAACGTGCGTCGTGATCCCCTCCATGGGGGCGAAATAGTATTTCATGTCTGCATAACTCCATAAGAAAGATGCGATCGTCCGCGGGCGGAGCGAAACCCCGTCCCTACTGGTTTTTCATTATATCGCATAGCGGCGGCAGTTGCAAAACATTTGACGCGCGTGCTATACTTAGACAGCATTACAGGAGGCATCGTATGAACATTAAACGCTTTCTTTCCGGCGCGCTTTGCGCCGTGCTTCTGCTCGCGCTCTGCCCCGCTGCGGCGGCGGACGCGCCCTGCGAAATATCCTCCGCGGAGGAGCTTTCGCTCCTGCGCGAGACGCCGGACGGCGACTTTGTTCTCACCGCCGACATCGACATGACCGGCGTGGACTGGCAGCCGATCGCCTTTTCCGGCACCCTCGACGGCGGCGGACATACCATTTACAATCTCACGGTCACCTCGCTCGGCGCAGACCGCGCCGAGACGGTGGACGGGAACGACAAGACCTACGACACCGCGCTCACGGGCTTTTTCTCCGTGCTCAGCGGCGCTTCGGTCCGCGATCTTTCGCTGCGCGGCGTGAACATCGCCGTGGAGACGCCGGAGAATGTGTTCGCCGGAACGCTCGCGGGCTTTGCTTCGCCTGAAACGGTGCTCGAAAACGTCTCCGTTTTTGATGCCCGCATCGATCTCACGGAGACATGCCAGCGCAAACCGATCGATGAGCACGACCGCTGCATCGCCGGTATCGGTGGGCTCGTCGGCTTCGGCGGCGGAACGTATACGAACTGCTCCGCGGATTCCACACTCGTTTTCTCCGATGAGAGCATTGCGTCGCTCCGCTGCGAGGAGTTTCTCGGCGGCATTCTCTCCTGCGGCAACGCGGCGCTCACCGGCTGCACCGCCGCGATTGACGGCTACGCCGCCTGCCGCGGCTATGCGCACAACGGCGGACTCGTCGGTATGTTCTATCAGTACGACAAGACCGTGGACATCGGCACGGTCTCCGGCTGCGCCGTGACCGGCAAGATCACGTTTTTCGAGGACAACGCCGACCGGCGCGCCTACTGCGAAGCGTTTGCCGGAGAGTTTCTCACCTGGACGAACATCACCGAATGCACCGCCGATTTTCAGCGGAATGAGATCTTCGATTACTCCGCCGCCGTAAAGCCGGAAAAATGCGCTGAACCGTCCTATACCGACACGGTGGTCACCGGGAACTGCGATACCTTCGGCTATACCGAGCACACCTGCGCCGTGTGCGGCTATTCCTACCGCGACACATTCACGCCGCCGCAGCACACCCCCGGCGAGTGGACGGAAACGAAAGCGCCCACCGAGACCGAAGACGGCGAGGAGACGCTCCGCTGCGCGCTCTGCGGCGCGGAAATGGAAAAACGCGCCGTGCCGAAGCACGTTTCCGGCGATTGGATGACCGTCACCGCGCCGACGTATGACCGCGAGGGGCTGCGCCAGCGCTTCTGTGCCGACTGCGGCGTGCTGCTCGGCGAGGAGAGCATCCCCATGCTCGTCGCCGCGAGCGGTATAGAGGGACTGCCGGACGCGCTCACGCTGCACTATAAGGACACCGTGACGCTCGAAGCCGTGATCACGCCGGAGGACGCTTCCGACAAAACCGTCCGCTGGTACACGAACATCAACATTGTCTCGGTCAATCTCTCGACCGGCGAGGTGCGCGCCTGCGCGCGCGGCGAGACCGTTCTCACCTGCGTTTCCGGTGATGGGTTCGTCACGAAGGAGATCCCCGTAACGGTCGACTATACCGTCGGGCAATGGCTCATCAAAATTCTCCTCTTCGGGTGGGCGTGGTACTGATGGAAAGCTACACCGTCATCCGCGCAAACCGGAGGACCGTCGGGCTGCGGCTCGATAAAGACGGGCAGCTCGTCGTTCGCGCGCCGTATTGCACGTCGGAGGAAGAGATCCGCCGGATCGTGGAAAAGGAGAGCGCGTGGCTCGCGCGCGAGCATGAGCGGTTCGCGGCGCGGCAGGCCGCGCACCCCGAACCGGACGAAGCGCAGCGCCGCGCGCTCATCGAAAAAGCCAAAATGACTCTTCCGCCCAAGATCGAGCACTATGCCGCGCTCATGGGCGTGCACCCGACGCGCGTGACGATCACCGGCGCGCGCACCCGCTTCGGCAGCTGCAGCGGCAGGAACGCGATCAGCTTTTCGTGGCGGCTGATGCAGTACCCCGAGGAGGCGATCGACTATGTCGTCGTGCACGAGCTCGCGCACATCCGTCACCACGACCACTCGGCGGCCTTTTACCGCTTCATCGCCTACGTCATGCCTGACCACGAGGCGCGCCGCGCGCTGCTGCGGCAGTAACAAAAGATAAGGAGACCTCTCCATGCACATCCCAACCGCCGACACCGATACGCTCGAGCTGCTGCCGTTCCGCGAGGCGCTGGAAAAGAGCGGACAGCGCGGCGATTATGACGCCGCGCGCTGGCTGTACGTTCCGGATTTTTATACCGAGTACCGATACATTCTCGGCACGCGCGGAGAAAAGCCGCTCATCTGCATCGGCGTGAATCCCTCGACCGCCGCGCCGGACGCCCTCGACCCGACGCTCCAGAGCGTGCAGCGCATCGCGCTCTCAAACGGGTATGACAGCTTTATCATGTTCAATGTCTACGCCCAGCGCGCCACGCGCCCGAACGACATGGACGCCGCGCTCAATGAGCATCTGCACGCGGAGAATATGGCGGCGTTCCGGTACGTTCTCGAAGCCTCTCTCCCCCGCCGCCCGGCGGTATGGGCAGCCTGGGGCAACATCATTGAAATGCGCCCGTATCTCCCGCGCTGCGTTTCGGACATGATCGCCGTCGGCGAGGAGCTTGGCGCGGAGTGGTTCACGGCGGGCAAGCGCTCCGTAAAGGGCCATCCCCATCATCCGCTCTATCTGCGGCGCGATACGCCGCTCGACCCATTTGACGTAAAATCCTACATAGATACACTGGAAGGAAGGACTCATCATGCAGAACTTTGAATACTGCGTTCCCACGAAGGTCGTTTTCGGGCGCGACACCGAAAGCCGCTGCGGTGAGCTTGTCCGCGAATGCGGCGGCACGCACGCGCTCGTCGTTTACGGCGGCGGCAGCGCCGTGCGCTCGGGGCTGCTCGGCCGCTGCACCGATTCGCTCAAGGCCGCGGGTATCCCTTACGAGCTGCTCGGCGGCGTGCAGCCGAATCCCCGGCTCAGCCGCGTGCGCGAGGGCATCGCTCTTGCAAAGGAGACCGGCGCGGACTTTCTGCTCGCCGTCGGCGGCGGCAGCGTGATCGACACGGCGAAGGCCATCGGCTACGCGCTTGCCAATCCCGAATTTGATATCTGGGATCTCTTCATGGGCAAGGCCACGGCGAAGGCGTGCGCCCCCGTCGGCGCGGTGCTGACGATCTCCGCCGCGGGCAGCGAGACGAGCAACTCCTGCGTCATCACCAACGAGGACGGCTGGCTCAAAAAGGGTGTCAACTACGAATGCTCCCGCCCGCGCTTTGCCATTATGAACCCCGCGCTCACCTGCACGCTGCCCCCGTATCAGACCGCCAGCGGCGGTGTGGACATTATGATGCACACAATGGAGCGCTATTTCTCCAACACCGAGCACACCGAGCTTCTCGACCGCATGAGCGAGGGACTGCTCAAAACCGTAATGGCGAACACCAAAAAGGCGCTCGCCGATCCGAACGACTACGACGCGCGCGCCGAGCTCATGTGGGCGGGCAGCCTTTCCCACAACAATCTTATGGGCGTCGGCAAGGTGCAGGACTGGGCGACGCACAAGATCGAGCACGAGCTCGGCGGTATGTTCGATGTGGCGCACGGCGCCGGTCTCGCCGCCGTATGGGGCAGCTGGGCGCGGTATGTGATGCACGCCAATCTCCCCCGCTTCACGCGCTTTGCCGTGGAGGTCATGGGCTGCGAGATGAATTACGCGAACCCCGAGGAGACCGCTCTCGCGGGCGTCGCCGCGTTCGAGAGCTTCTGCCGCTCGGTCGGCATGCCGTCGAATCTGCGCGAGCTCGGCCTTGGCGATATTACTGAGGCACAGATGCACGAAATGGCCGTGAAATGCACGCAGAACGACACGCTCAAGATCGGCGGTCTTGTCCGGCTGTACGCCGCGGATATCGAAAAGATCTACGCCGCCGCGAAATAAAATCCGAATCATTAAGACACGCCGGTGCAGGTACGCATACTTGACACCGGCGTGTCCTTTGTGAATAATAGAATCACCGTCAACGGCGAAAGGAGGCGCGGCGTGAGCACAAAGCGGATCACGGTGTATTACTCGCTCAATCAAGTGGGATTCTGGATGGTCTTCTGCCTTTCCAGCAGCTTTGCCGCCGTTTATCTCGGCGCTCTCGGCTACAGCAACACAAAGCTCGGCAGCATGCTCGCGCTGGGCAGCGTCCTCGGCTTTCTGCTCGGCACAGGGCTTTCCTCCTTTGTGGACACCTCCCCGCGCTTCAACGCGGCGGATGTGCTCTGGCCGGTGCTGATGCTTCAGGCGGCTTTCTTCCTCCTTCTGCTGTTTTTCCCGGCGCGCGGCGTCGTTACGACGCTTTGCTATCCGCTGCTGCTGGCGTTCACTCTCGCGGTGAACACGCTCAATCTGAAGCTCTGCGCCGATTTTGAGCATTACGAATCCCCCGTCAACTACGGCATTGCCCGCAGCATGGGGTCGGCGGCGTATATGGTGCTTTCCATGCTGCTCGGCGTTTGGGTCACGCGTTTTGGCGTGCGCGTCATCCCCATTGCCGGGCTTGCCGTCACCGCGCTGCAGGGCGTTTCCAACGCGCGGCTCTCGCGCTCCGTCCTCCGGCTGCGCAGGAAGCTGCTCTCCGGCCATGCCGCACCGGCGCCGCAGGGCCGTTCGCTCGGCGTATTTCTGCGGGAGAGTCCCCGCTTCTGTCTGCTGCTCGCCGGAATGGCGCTCCTCTTTTTCTCGCACAACACCACGTCCACGTTTCTCATCAACTTTGTAGAGCACGCCGGCGGCGGTATCGAGACGCTCGGCTATCTCACCGCGTTCCTCACCGCGCTCGAGGTGCCGACGATGCTGTTCTTCTCGCGCATTTTCCGTCGGAGGAGCTGCGCCGCCGTGCTGCGGTTTTCGTTTATCTTCTTCGCGCTCAAGACCGCCGCGATCGCCGCGGCGCCGAACATCCCGCTGCTCTTTGCCGCGGAGTCTCTTCAGGTGCTGTCCTATGCGCTGTACGCGCCCGCGATCGTGGCCTATGTCACGCTCATCGTCCCCTACGACGACGCCGCCAAGGGACAGAGCCTTGCCTTCAGCATGACGACCATAGGCGGTGTGCTCGCAAGCCTCATCTCCGGGCGTCTGCTCGATGTTCTTTCCGCTCCGGCAACGGCATGGATTGCGGCGGCGGTCTGCGCCGTCGGCGCGGCCATCGCTTGCCGCGGGCTGGAAAAGCCGAAGAGGTAAAAAGCAGGAGTAACCTATCTCATCGAAGGCCGTTCTCTCCGCGAGCTCTGCCGCAGTTTGGGCGTGCCGTATATGGCGCTGGAGACCGATTACTCCCAGCTCGATGCCGGACAGATTGACACGCGCATCGCCGCGTTCGTAGAATCGCTGTAAATACGGAAAAAGGCTCCCTTCACGTTTAAAAAAACGTGAAGGGAGCCTTTATTGTTTTTCGGATCATTCCGTTGTTTTTACCGGCTGGACAATGTCCGTGAGATTGCGCACCCAGCGCTCGCGCTTGAGCATGAAGTGCGCGATGGTGATTTTCACGAAGTCTACGGCCTTGACCATGCCGTACATGGCCACCGGGCCGATCGTCGTATAGCGCGCTACAAGGAAGATGCCGGGGATGATCATAAGAAGCGTCGTTGTGGCGTCCACCCATAGGCCCATGGCGGTATCGCCTCCGGCGCGGGACACGGCAAGCTGGACATTGATATACACCCACGGCGGCATAAAGAGCGACATGAGCACGATCATCCGCCGCGTAATATTCTGGGCGCTTGCGCTCAAATGGCCGAACACCACCGGGATGAGAGGAACGGTGAGCAATCCGACAAAGATCATAAAGAACCCGAACACGACCCCCGCCGTCATAAGCCAGCGCTTTTCCTGCCGGGCTTTGTCCAGCTCACCGCTGCCGAGCGTAGAGCCGAGGATAACGCCGGTCGCCGTTGTGATACCGCTGAACGCCACGAAAAAGAGATTGGCAATGGCGAAGCCCGCCGCCATACCGGAGACGACGTCCGCGCCGCCGCGGCCATTGTAAAGCGCGGTCGTGACCGTTTCGGAAATGACCCAGAGCATTTCCGAGCCAAGCACCATCGAGCCCTTTTTGAGCATGCGGAAGAAGAGCGGGAAATCTACGCTCACAAGCTCTTTCGGCGTAGCGGAAAACGGCGGGCGCTTGACGGCAATGAAAATGAGAAACATCGTCATTTCCGTGAGACGCGCGATGATCGTGGCGATGGCCGCGCCCTGTACCTCGAGCCGCGGCGCGCCGAGATTGCCGTAGATCAGCACCCAGTTGAAAAACGTGTTGACGAGCGTGGCAATAACGGAGATGAAAAGCGGCGTACGCACCCGGCCGATCTCGCGCAGGGACGACGAGCAGATCGTGGAAATGGCCATGGGAATACCGTTGAAGCCCATGAGGAACATGTACTTCACGGCCTCATCCAATATGGCGTCCGCCTGCGAGTTGCCGACAACCATGAGCGAGAGTACCTGCCGCGGGAACACCATGCACACAAGAAGATAGAGCACAATGGCCACCGCCGCGAGCACCGCCTTGAAGCTCAGCGCCTGACGCATGCCGCGCTTATCGCCCGCACCGTAATACTGCGACATGAAGATGCCGCCCGCGGTGCAGATCGTGTTGAGCAGCACCATGAATACGAAAAGGATCTGGCCGGAGATATTGACGCCGGACATTTTCACGTCGCCGAGACCCGAGACCATGAAGTTGTCGATGAGCGACACCATGTTCTGAATGAGCATCTGCAGCATGACCGGCAGCGCGATGAGCAGCGCCTTTTTATAAAAGCTCGCCGGGCCGAAGAGTTTGCCCTTTCCGAGCGTTGCGGTTTCCATAGACCTGTGTTTCCTCCCGATAAGACTTCTGAAAGTAAGATGATTCTATCCACTTGACGCGGAAAAGTCAATAGGTCAAATTTCACCATTCACTGCGCGCTTTTTTCCACGATTTGCAGCACCTCGGCGATATCCAGGCTGCCGCCCGGATGGCCGCACTTGGCGCTGTGAGTTCCCTCGATCACGCCCATGC
>OIWM01003976.1_pt1 | contig 10108 bp, 4 predicted proteins | sample 1587451 | NCBI WGS metagenome assembly OIWM01 (sample SAMEA3888907, study PRJEB22519) | human gut metagenome | biome: human gut; feature: human-associated habitat; material: faeces | place: Denmark | collected 2011
CTGCGCATAAGTTCCTACCGCAGACATCATCAATGCAAATGTCAATAATCTTGTTTTCATTTTCATATGGTTTGTATTTCGTTCCGTAAGTGCAAATTTAATTAATTAGAATTTATTGTAAACCATATATCCGGAAGAAGTATCATGTAATGATGCCATTTCGGCGGGGTAACCTCCTTGTCTTCGTGGTGCCAGAAAACCTGGACGCGGACTTTGGCGGAGGACGGGATGTAGCCTTTGGCGCACAGGGCCTGGAGTTTTTTGGTGAAAGCCCCGGAAAATTTCACGACACGCGTAAAGCCCAAGTAAAGCCCGTCGTCGCCGACATTGAGGACGCGCCCGGAATGAATGGCGGCAAAATCAATGCGCTTGTTTATGAAAGCATTGAGAACTACGTCTTTATGACCCATTTGGATAAGGATTTCCGCAGGCTGGCCATAGTCGGTTTCGTCCATTGCATAATTGACGGCAGACAGCACATTGCGGTCGAACAATGCCGGATTGTCGTAGTGTACGGCGAGGTTTTTCTTGGCCCGGGTCATGGCCACATAGACGGCACGGCGCTCCTTGTCGGTGATCACGCGAAGTCCTTTGAGGGAGACATAGACATTGTCAAACTCACGGCCTTTGGCCTTGTGGATGGTCGAAACGATGATTTCCGAATCGCCGCCGGGAATGAAAGTCTCCAGCTGCGACTCGCGGAGATAAGACTCGAAATCCGACAAATAAAGATGCTTTCCTTCCGATTCGAAGCCGGCAATGCAGTTCAATGCCACCTCAAGATATTGACTGTCAGAATATTGTTCTCGAAGCGCAGCCTTCGCTTTTTCCCATTCGGATTCGTCAATGTCGATGCATCCAGGTTTCCGCACAAGGGAAAGGAAGAAATGCAGTTCGGCCAGATCGGTCAGGCTGAATCCTTCCTTCGACTGTATAAGACGTGTCTTGCGGCCATGACGGTTCAGCAATGCAGATAGGATCAGTGCATCATCATTGGTCAATGCCAATACGCAGGTGCGGCCACCGTAATCATCCGTAACAATTTCATTGACAATGGCTTGCTCGTAATTGAAGGCCCGATGGAAACGGCCGCGGGAGTCCAGGACGCCCTTTATAGGGACGGCTTTCAGCCGGTACGGGATGCTGGTCACGAACGCATTGGCGGCAGCTATGACCTCGTCGGAACTGCGGAAATTTTCCGTCATGTTGTAGACGGTCGCGCCCATCGAAATCAGCCGCCGCATGTATCCGGAGTCGGAGCCGCGGAATTCGTATATGTTCTGGTCGTCGTCGCCTACAGCAATCACGCGCATGTCTTCGTTTTGATTTATAAGCATTTCCACGAGGGCGAACTCGTCTGCGCTCATGTCCTGCGCCTCATCGATGACGAGTATGGATTTGGTGATCTGGCTGCGTTCCACCTTCCCTTCCTTTATCGCGGTTACGGCATCACTTACTACATGGTCCGAATCCTCGACAGTGCCGATTTTTCCGAGCAGATCGAAACAATATGAATGGAATGTCTTGATTTCCACGTATTTGGCAGCTCCTCCGATCAGCTGGGCGAGACGTGAGTGGAATTCCGTGGCGGCTGCGCGTGAAAAAGTCAGCATCAGCAGCTGCTCGGATTTTATGTCTTCCATCAATATGAGGGAGGCCAATTTGCGGACCAGAACATAGGTTTTTCCGCTTCCCGGACCGGCCGGCACGACTATGAAACGGGAATTCTTGTCATTGATGATGCTGCTCTGAACCCCGGTCAGACTGCCGAAAATCTCATCGTACTTCTTTTTGCTTACGTTGCGGTTGATTTCCTCGGCTTCCTTGCTGTCGAAATAGCGTTTGATGAACGCCTTGAAGTCCATGGTGAAGTAGTCGTGGACATATTCCAACGCCTTTTTCTCGTCGGCGACCATCATGTTCGCATATTTGCCGACAATATGGATCTGCTGTATGCGCTGCCGGTAGAAGTCGTCAAGATTCTTGTAATCCTCTTTCTTATAGCGGCTTCTGTTGTCGAAATTAAGGCGTTCAAGTTCAATCTTGTTGTACAGCACCATGAATCCGCCTTCGATGCTGACTATGCCGGTCTTCGCCAGAAACAGCAAGGCTTCTTCAATATCCTCAATGCCGGCCTGTCCGGTCTGGAAAAGGTAGCTGGAATTATATCCTTCGACAAGTTCGGCCAATGAGAAATTCACACTGATGTCATGACCTTCTTCCTGAGATTGGGACTTGAACCTGTACAAGATATATCGCGTGACGGCCAGCCTGTTCTCTGCCGACTGCGCCAGCCTTTCGCGAGGCATCCTGATGCGGATTTCGATATATTCTTCTGAAAGAGACGTCTTTTCCATGTAGTTCCGGATAATCCAGAAATACAATATTGTGCGGATATCTTTTACAGTAGAACTTGATATACCTTCGGCCAATGCCTTCTCGTTCAGCTCCTTGATACTGAATTTATATTCATTGTCGGACAAGGCGCCAATGATGCATTTCTCCAGTTTTCCGTAAAAATCAAGTTTCCTGACCTGGCTTGTCCGGAGGTACGCATACATGTCATTGTCCTTCGCGAGAATGCCGCTCATCCGCATTTTTTCGACAACATTTATTACCTTTCTGATTTCTATGCCGAGCATATCGGAGAGGTAGTCGACGCGCGATTCGGCTTCCGCGGTACCGGCCTTCGAGCGGCTCCTTTCCGATATCAATGACTTTATGATGCGTCTTGCATTGACCTTGTCCTCCTCCGTAAAATCATTGCAGCCGTCGATTAATTCGGCCGCTTCATCCATTGTCCGCGGTACGATGCTGGTAGCGTAGATTCTCGGGCTGTCCATCCCGCGGCGGATAAACCCTGCATTTTCCAGGGCGGCTATCGCGCTTTTTACTTTGGTTTCGACGTCGCGGATTTCATCCCAACCTGCTTTCCGGGCGATTTCAAGCGCGGAAATATTGATGGTGCTGTACCTGGACGTCAGGTTTTTTATTGCACGCCATACCTGATTTATCTCGCTGAGTGTCAGTTTTGTTTGGTTGAGCAATGTAAAGTGGCGGTTCAGGTCGTCATCATTGTAAAGGACGTAACAGTCAGCATTGGAATTTACATCTCGTCCCGCCCTGCCTGCTTCCTGTATATAGTTTTCCAGGGAATCCGATATTTCATAGTGGACCACCAGGCTGACGTCGCTCTTGTCCACGCCCATTCCGAAAGCAGACGTGGCGACGATAATGCGCACACGGTTGTTCATGAAATCATCCTGCGCCTGAACTTTCTCCTCAATCTCCATCTGCCCATGGAATGCCTTAGCCTCCAAACCGTCCTGTGTCAGACGCTTGGCGATTTCTTCCGCTTTCCTGGTCCTTGTGACATAGACGATTGCCGGGCCCCGGCTATCATACAGAAGGCTTCGCAATGTCGGATATTTCTCGTTGTTGCTACGATACAGCACCGAATAATGAAGATTGGTCCTGGCTGCATCCGTCGTATAAAGTTTCAGCTCCAGATTCAGCCTGTCCCTGAAATAATCCGTTATGTCGCTGACTACCTTGGGCTTGGCCGTAGCCGTGAAGCAAGATACCGGAATCGGCGAAGACTGTCCTTTTTTCTTCTGCAGCTGGCGTATGAAATCAGCGATATGCATGTATTCTATGCGGAAATCCTGTCCCCAAGCTGAAAAACAATGCGCTTCGTCGATGACTATGCGGACGATAGTCCTTCCCAGCAGGACCTTCTCTATCGTCTTGGACCTCAATGACTCAGGAGCGATATACAAAAGTGATGCTTCACCTGAAACTATTCTGTCAAGCGTATTTTTCCGTTCTATCGGAGACAGCAGGCCATTGATATAGACGGCATCGGCAATGCCTTTCTTTTCCAGATTCTCCACCTGGTCTTTCATGAGTGACTGCAGCGGCGAAATGACGACCGTCAGACCGCGCACCGACTCCCCCGCCATCAGCGCAGGAATCTGGAATGTCAATGATTTTCCGCCTCCTGTGGGAAAGATTGCCAAAATGGATTGCCCTTCCAATGCAGCATTTACGGCATTTTCCTGCAAGGGCTCGCCACCGAATTTCCGGAAATGGTCATACCCGAACCAACGTTTCAATGCTTTTTCAGGATTTCTTTTACTTGTGCAATAATGACATCTGCCGCAATTACATTCCCGCAACTGTCTTGTAATGCGCTCTGTATCAGGATAATTTTTCAGCACCCACGGAGCAGTTATTGAATTTCTGTCGTCAGTGGAAATCAGCGCGACCGCATAAGCGGATGCGACAGCATTGGCCCGAATCACTCCGGAAACATCCGCATTGTCACAAATCAGGCCGGTCAGGGCCTCTTTCACATTGTCCGAAACGGATTTCCGAAGGAAAAACGGACGCCGTTCAGGCGCGTACCCGAGCGCTTCGAAGAAGCCGGTGAAATGGGCGTCGGCGCGCGTGAGTTCGTAGTATATTTGTTGCAGCGGCCGGGCAATGTTCTTGAACGCATTGACCTCATCCTCAAACAGTTCCTTGGCTTTTACGGCATCATTGAGCGGATTGTTGAGCTCGTCGGAGAGGAGTTTGTCATCCTTCAGCAGTTTGTGGTACGGCTTTCTCGGAAACAGCAGCGGCGACAGATATAGCGTGTCGACCAGCTTGAAATCCTTGTCCAGAAAGGGTTTCAGGTATTGATAATCGTGTTCGACGATGTTATGGCCGCACAGGAAGTCCGCATCACTGATGAATTTCACGAATTCCGCAATGCGCGATGTATGGAGTTTTTTTCCGGCCATTACAGCTCCGGCATCCATGATTTTGCCTTTCCCGTCAATTTCCAGATCGATAAATGCTATATTGTTATTCATCGGTTATTGTCTTGCTAATGAGACAAATATAATGAATTATAACAGATTATCGCATTTTTCGTTTAATTATGCGTGTAGCGGCGATCAAAATGAAGGTCAATGCTTCTGATACGGGGAGGGCGAGCCAGATTCCCGGGGTGCCGGCGACATGGGGCATGATGAGGAACGACGGCACGAGGAAGACAAGCCCGCGGGCCAATGAGTAAATAGTTGCAGGCGAGACACGTTCCACGCTCTGGAAATATCCGATCACGGTAACATTGACAATATAAAACACGAATCCGGCAGCCATCAGAGGAATGCCGGCGGATGCGATCAGGTAGCCGGCAGTATCGGTGCTGAGGAACAGCGCCGCGACGTATTTTACGCCGGATGCGAGTGCGGACGACAGCAGGATTCCGGCCCCCGCGGCGGTGAGCAATGCGACTTTACGGGCTTCCGCTACCCTGCCTCGCTTTCCTGCGCCGTGGTTGAAACTGATTATCGGCTGCGCGGATTGCGAAATGGCATTGCCGGTCATGAAAATGAATGGCATGATGTAGCAGGCGATGGAAAAAGCAGCCACGCCGTCTTCGCCCAAGTACCTCATGAACACGTAGTTGCCGACGAACATCAGCACCGATATGCTGCATTCTCCGAGAAATGCGGAAAAGCCCAGACGGAACTGGTAGCCGATATTTCTGGCGAAGAGACAGAGGCTTTTCAGCGACCACTTCAGCCGGTACAATTGCATTGACCTGGACAGGAAAAGTATGTAGAAAATGACCATGCCGGCGCCGAACCATAGAGCTAAGAATGTGGCGAATGAGACGCCTGCAAGGCCTTTGTCGAGGACGAAGAGGAAAATGTAGTCCAGGACGATGTTCAGAATCGCCGGTATCGAGGATGTGAACATGGCGTAGGTCGGGGACCCGTCGAGGCGTATGATGAGAAGTCCCACCGACTGGATGAACATTGCACAGAATGCCAATGACAGCCAGCGCTGATAGTCAAGCACATGCGGCAGCAGACGGTCGGAAGAGCCGAGCAAGTAAGCGGTCTGCGTGCTATAGCATTGTACCAGAATGGTTATGGTCAATGTCAATGCCGTTCCGAATATGATGGTTTGGGTCATATTGATTCTGGCTGCCTTCTCGTTGTCCCGGGACAGATGTATGGACGATACGACCGAGCAGCCTATGCCGAGCATCAGTCCGATGGCGGTCATAAGGAGCCAGAACGGTGAGAAAATGTTTACGGCTGCCAATGCGTCACTTCCGACGCCGTGTCCTATGAAAACACCGTCAATTATCGTCATCAAGGAGATGCAGAGCATGCCCAAAAGTGTAGGCATAAGCATCTTGCCGAACAGCTTCGGAATGTTGTCCGAGCCGAAGTCAATCGCGTCTCTTTGCATATGTCTCAGTTCCAAAAGTCGCAAAGATAAGAAATTACTGGGAGTTTTTATGTAACTTTGCAAGTTCAAAAAGCGATTTGACATGCGTGAACTTGGTATTTTTACGGACGGCACCATATGTGCGCCTGCCACGATTCCCGGCACCGGCGCAATTTCCATAATCAGAGTCAGCGGCGAAGATTCATTGGCAATCGCCGACAAGGTCATTGACGTAAAAGGTGAATCCTTGTCGGAGACCGAAGGCTACAGGCTCCGCTACGGGACGATTTTCGCAGACGACGGAAGTGTGCTGGACAATGTGATAGTCAGCGTGTTCCGCGCGCCGCACTCATATACCGGCGAGAATTGCGTGGAGATTTCCTGCCACGCTTCCAGGTTCATCGTCAATGAGGTTCTCGAGCTTCTTGTCAATGCCGGCGCACGTATTGCCGCTCCTGGCGAGTTCACGCGCCGAGCTTTCGTCAACGGCAAGATGGATCTGGCCCAGGCCGAGGCTGTCGCCGATGTCATTGCCTCCCAAAGCGCCGCTGCCCATCGTGTCGCAATGAATCAGCTGAAAGGCGGTTTTTCGTCGGAGCTGAAAACCCTCAGGGAAAAGCTTCTGACAATGACTTCCCTACTGGAACTTGAGCTGGATTTCAGCGAGGAGGATGTGGAGTTCGCAAGTCGCTCAGAATTAGGGGCATTGGTGGAAGAGACATTGACCCATATAGTTCGTCTGACGGATTCTTTCAGCCGCGGCAACGCTATCAAAAACGGTGTTCCGGTGGCGATTGTAGGCGCGACGAATACCGGCAAGAGCACCTTGCTGAATGCGCTTCTGGGCGAGGAAAGGGCAATCGTTTCCGATATAGCCGGCACGACACGCGACACGATCGAGGAGACGCTCAATCTAGGCGGCGTGATGTTCCGATTCATTGATCCCGCCGGCATACGAGAGACGGACGAATTGGTCGAAAAAATCGGCATCGAGCGTACTTTCCGCAAATTGAATGAGGCGTCTATTGTACTGGGAATGACTGACTTGTCACGTGGCGAGGATTCGGTTCTGGCCGACGCCGAGTATATCTGGAGCAAGGTCAATGCTTCTTCGTCTGACCGGGAGTTCGTGCTTCTGGTGAACAAGTGTGATGTCGACGGCATTGAGTCTGTGGCGGCTGGTTCTGGGGCTGGTTATGTCGAGACTGGCTCCGAGGCTGGTTGTGCCGAGACTGGTTCTGGGGCTGGTTGTGCCGGCAAGGCCGGAAAGATGGCAAGAATTGAAGCAGCCTTGCGCGAGAAAGCCATCGTCACCAAGATGATTCCCATATCTGCCAAAACGGGTTCCGGCCTCCCGGAATTGACCGAAGCCCTTGCAGAAATCGGCCGCCGCATCACAGGTGACACCGACGAAACCCTGGTGACGAATATCCGCCATTATGAGGCGCTGTCGCGTGCCGCAACGGCTCTCGGGCGTGTCCGCGACGGACTGAAAGTGGCGACGCTTCCGCCCGATCTGATCGCGCAGGACCTCCGTGAGGCGCTGTATCATCTCGGGGAAATCGTCGGGGAAATCGGAACGGAGGAAGTTTTGGGGAATATATTTCGGAAGTTTTGCATCGGAAAATAATTAACTAATTGATTTACAACAAATTACAAGTAAATATTCTTAAAAGACTAAAGAGGCTGACCCAAAAGGGTTGGTCTCTTTTTTTATATAGGGTGTCGTAGAGTTGTCGGAAGGCTCCGACAGAGTTCCGCTTCGCTCCATCCACCCTCCGGAACTTCGTTCCTCCGGGAGCCGCTCACGAGGCCGCGGCCGGCCACGCTCTGGCAGAGCCTTCCGACAACTACACAGCGGGCTTCAATGCCGGTTTTTCAAGAACAAGTACCATACTTTGGGCTTGTTTCTTCTTTAGCTTGGTTTTATAGGCAACATACTTCCTGAGGTTATGTGCCAATGACACTGACCCCCATTCCACTTTTGTCTTTCTTGTGGACTTCAGATGGAACCTCTTGAAGCCGTGATTGAACTTTATGTTTCCGAAGCAGGATTCCGGCTCAATCGGCCTTTTGCTGCGGTGCATCAGTCCACGGTCACTTGTAAGCAACGCTTTTGCCGAGCTCTTGAATGAGTTGGCCCTGTGATTGACTTCTATAGTCCTTCTGTCGCCTTTTCCGTTGTAGCACATGCCACGAAGCGGACAGCCTGAACAATTGGCTGCCTTATATACGGATGTGTGTGATACATACCCGAGGTCCGATACAATCTTTTTGTCTGTAACGTGCTCCATGTGCTGTCCCATAGGGCACACGTAGAAGTCCTGCTCCTGATTATAGAACATGTTCGCCTGATGGAAAGGATTCTTCAGGAACTTGCGCTTCATCTCCTTGTGGAACATGTTGTATTTCACGTATGGAGTCATGCCGTTGGCAAACATGAACTCATAGTTCTGCTCGCTTCCATATCCCGAGTCTGCCACTATCTCGCTGCTGTAGAAGCCGAACTTCTCATAGAAGGATTCCAGGAAAGGAATGAGAGTGCCATAGTCTGTCGGTCTCCAATATAGATCATAGTTGACAATGTATTGATTCTCAGTCGCTATCTGTACATTGTATCCCGGCTTGGTCTGACCGTTGTTCATGGCATCCTCCTTCATATGCATGAATGTGGCGTCAGGATCTGTCTTGCTGTAGCTGTTGCGTTCACCGAGTATCTCCAGATGCTTGTCGTACTCATCCAGCTTCGGGAGGCTCTCCTCCTTTATCTTGCTTACAGCCTTGCGGAGCTTCTTGTCAGACACGCCCTCCTCGTCCATCTTCTCAAGGATGCGGTCAGTACGCTTCTGAAGATCCTCCTTGGTGATTTCTTCCTGAGGTTCATCTGCGTTCTCCTCCTCAAGAACAGCCTCGGCCGCCTTAAGGACACCGTCAACCTTGGCTATGAGCTTCGCCTTGTTCTTCTCTACAGAACCCTTCCAGACAAAGGTGTACTTGTTGGCAACAGATTCTATCTTGGTCCCATCAATATACTGTACATCAAGAGATACCAGACCTTCTTCATGAAGCAGTTCCACTACCTGACGAAAGATGGACTCAAAGCGTCCGTCTGCAAGTCTCTCGCTTCTGAAGCGGTTGATGGTCCTGAAGTCCGGACGGCTCATCCCGCTCAGCCACATGAAGAACACGTTCTCCTCCAGCAAAGAAGCCATGCGGCGGCCTGAATAGATGTTTGTCAGGTAGGCATACACGACTATCTTGAGCAGCATACGAGGGTGATAGCTCGTTGTGCCGCCTCCTTTGTATGTGGATTCGATTTCGCTGATGTCGAAGTTGTCAAGGATTGCATTTACGGTGCGGACTGGATGATTTTCCGGGATGAAGTCACCAATACATGGAGGAAAAAGCAAGGAATCGTTTTGAGTGTACGATTTATATAGTACCTTTGTCATCGTATGGATTGTGTGTTTGTTTTCGCACTTCAAATATACAAAATATTCCATACAAAAGCAATAGCTATTCCTTTGATTATCAAAAGAATAGCTATTTAATTTTAGTTACGATGTAGGGGTTCAGGAGGGTAACATAAGGAAAACCATGGCCGCCCGTGGCCTTGTGAGCGGGAGGAGCCCGCTCCGCAGGAGTGGGAGGGATTTAGTTTTCCGTTGTTATCCTCCTGAACTTCTCTCCCCTCATAAAAAAACAGAAGCTGACCTTTTGGGTCAGCATCTTTCAGTGGAGATGGGCGGAGTCGAACCGCCGTCCAAACATCGCACCAGATAGCTTTCTACACGTTTATCCGTCCTTTGATTGTCGGCTCGGGCCTGCCGGATGGCGGGCTAACCTGAGCTTATCCTTTAAATCTTGGCGGAGT
>OIWM01003977.1_pt1 | contig 10106 bp, 7 predicted proteins | sample 1587451 | NCBI WGS metagenome assembly OIWM01 (sample SAMEA3888907, study PRJEB22519) | human gut metagenome | biome: human gut; feature: human-associated habitat; material: faeces | place: Denmark | collected 2011
TACCGCTTTCAGAAAATAGTTGCAGTAGATACCGTACCGAGAAATAAGCTGCACGCATTTCGTTTCTTCGCCGTCGTCCAGCAGCAAACAGTTTCCCTTGTAGCAATTACAGCAAGTTTTGCGCACAAGGGCGTTGATCTTTGTCCGCTGCTTCGGTGTGATTTTGAGCGCCATAACATAAACCTCCTTTCCGTTTTTTCGGGCAGCAAAAAAGCCGCCGAGTGTGATCCCGACGGCTCAATGACTGCCTTCTGTATATTGAATGGGGGAAACGGCTGAAAAAGGTATGATTATAGCAACACGGTTAAAACGCTGTCCGCAACAAAGGAAAAGCCCTTGCATATCAGGCGGTTTTCTGATATAGTTAAATGGAACGAATGTTCTAAATGCGTGGCGCAGCGAAAAATAATTTCAGTTTTTCTTTCACTTCGGGATGTGTAAATGATAGGTCCGTTTTATGGGACACTTTGTATGATAGGATATAGCAGGAGGCGGAACATATGGGCGATGGACTGGGCTTTCTTACTGCCGTTTATCGGGACGGTCGGGTGCATATAGGCGGCAAAAGCTACCCGGCAGGCACCTTTGCGGTACATCTTTTGAATCAGTATTATAAGGGCGACACAGCGGCGAGGATTGCCGTATTCCGACAAAGCAACTGGAATGTGCAGGAGCAGCTTTGCGCCGGGTATCTGAACGAAACAGATTTTCTCAAGGCCGGCGAGGAGATTCTAACAATCCTGCAAACCCTGCCGAAGCTCAAGCCCTTTTCCTCCTTGAACATTGCGGCGGAGAAGCAGCGAATTGCAGAATTATTCACAGAAAGCAATGCTGCCGGCATTTTGGATTATCTGCGTCGCCGGGCGGCAATAGTACAATTCGATGATGTGTTCTCTCCCGGATATGATAAAGCACTGTTCAAGAATGGTGAAACGATGTGCGCAACCGTTTTAAGTACTCTCCGCTTTTACGATGCTATCCCGGAGGATATGCGCAAGGCGTTCGAGCAATTTAAGAAATTTGCTTCCCGTGTGGATGAAGCCGACCGCTTTGACGAGCGTCACCTGCTGCCCCTTGCAACGGAGGTATTCGGATTAAATCCGTTTCCGCTGCACACAGAATATATTGCGCTGCCGAAACGGCGAAACAGTCGCATCCTTGTCACTGCCCGAAGAATGAGCTTTGAGAGCTACTACAGCTTTGTGCTGACGGACTTCTTTGAAGGGCTGCACCACGGACACTATCCGAGGCGGTGCGAGGTCTGCAAGCAGTATTTCCTGATGCAAAGCGCACGGCGACAGAAATACTGCACCTACGGTACGGCACCTGAATTGTACCACGGTGAAAAGATCAGCTGCCGCCGGTACGCCATCATTCAGGGCAAAGCGGAGCGGGCAAAGGATAACCCGCTGAAGGCCGCCTATGACCGCCGTTGCTCGGCGATCCGCTCCGAAAAGAGTCGGGGAACGATCTCTGCTGAGTTTGCACAAGTAGCGCAGGAGCTGGCAAAACGCCGCTTGGAACAGGCAGAGGAAGATGATGCCTACGCCAAAACAAATTACTTTACCGACTTGGAGCGTACTAAGCTGTACGCTGACACGGACAAAAGAATGAAATGATGAGAGGTGCATTCGGTGTCCGAAGAACAGAATGAAGTTTTAGCACAGCAGAAACAATTTTTGGAGCGCCGGATGTACCGCCTTGACCCAGCGCCGCCGAAGCTGCCAGCCCAAGAATACATCGTCCGCTATCTCACCAAAAAAGAGGAAAAATATCTGGCTTGGTACCTCCACGATCAGGAACCTGCGCTTAATAAACTGGCGCAGACCGCCTGCGAACGATACGCTATGACGGAGCATTTTGCGGACATCAAACAGGCGGCGATGTGCGGTATCTTGGCCGCCCTTCAAAAGTACGATTCGGCTGTCGGGACACCGTTTGCTGCTTTTCAAAAGTGGTATATACAGGATGGCGTGGAGGACTATATCCGCACGGCGCAGAGCGGTGTCATCACGATGACGGCGGACACCTATCCCGTCCTGCGGCGCATTATGGCGATCTACCATCTAAACGGCGATGATTGCAGTGACAGCTGCATCCAACGAATTGCCGATGAAACCGGAATGGATACAAAGACGATCCGAAGGTACATTGCCATCGGTACACTGAACGAACGCCGAGTAGATTTTTACCGGCAGTACGATGAGGACGGCGAGGAAACAGCGGAGGACATTTCGGTGGACACCACCTCCCAGCCGGACAAGCTGTATTTCAGGGCGGTACTATATGACGCACTGCATCAAGCATATGACAACCTGAGCTACCGGGAGCAGCGCACGGTTGCCAAGCATTTGGGCTTCTGCGATACTTGCTGGTCAGTCAGGAAAGCGGTGCTGATAAACGGTGAAATCGAGTACAAGCCCATAAGGCCCATGACCTTTGAAGAAATCTCCCACTCCGCCAGCCGCAGGTCCGATAAGGCTTCCGAGCGAACTTATAATAACGCCTTAGAGAAAATGAGAAAAAAGCTGCTTTTCCATCTTGAACTGCGGGAATAAATCAAACCATATAAACGCAAAAGGCCCCGATGAGTACAGAGAAAATCTGAAACTCATCGGGGCTCTCTTTCATATCCGCACATTCGATTCTTGTCACTGCTTTTTACTATAGCAACAAGAGCATTCAAACCAAAACAAAATGGATGCCTCCCATAAAATTCCGGGAAGCATCCATGATGTGAAACGAATTGTTCAATTAAAAAAACGGTGTCCAGAAAACTGGATACATATCACAGCAGAGGAAGACTTGTTAAATATTTTTATTACACAGTAAATAAAAAAAGGAAATATATGAATCTATAATTTTTTTAATTTTTTATTGAAAATTACTTTACAGAATAGTATAATGATATAAAAGTAATAATTTTATCAAATAACAAGATACAAAATGCAGCATAGTGCTTTATTCCGATTTGATTAATGCTACTACCACTTCTGGAAGAAGCATTGTAGGTAGTTTTTTCTGTTGGCCATTTCCACTTTTAAAGGGAGGAAAAATGAGAAAAAGAAATAGGTTTTCATCCAGCACCGCTCTTTGGATTATGCTTATTTTGATGGTCACAATTATCGCAGCAATTATATCGGTAAATATCTTCTGGCAGGATATTATGGAGTGGAAAAATTTAGCTATGGAGCTAATGAATTCCCTTTTATCAGCCATTACAATAGGCTTGATTGTTGGAACCTTTACAAAGATAATCAGCGATCATCTCTTTGCTGTAAAACGGAACGATCAAAAACTAGCTTTGTTTGGTATTCAGCAAATTAGCACTGGTGTTTCTACCACAAAAGATGTGCTGAATTTGTTTGGCAATCCCTACAAAAAGCAGTACCCAAGTGAAATCTGCTTATCTTTTATTACTGGAAATAACTTCTTCAAGACTTTTCAGCATGAAATTGTTTGCTGCCTTAAACAAGGATGCTATATAAAAGTAATGCTGGCATCACCCGATGAAGCCAACTACGGTTTTCTAAAACGGATGGAAGAACTTTGCCCGCAAAAGGAACGATACATAAATCAAATTTGGCAAGAAACATTACCGCTTGTCGACAAAATTCGAAAGGAAGCCGGTAGTGCCGAGGGCAAAATAATGGTTCGATTCTATCGAGATGAGTATCGATATAATTACAGATTGGCAAGGTATTTGATAGGCGAGAATGAACTGAAAACCAATTTTTGGATTAATATTTCATCGCTCAATATTGATGCTGTGGATTCATCAGTCGTATTAAAGGGCGTTGCATACAGTGCAGAAGACAATGAAAATTCCATTTTTAAAAAATTGGATGAAAGCTTTTCCTTCTTATGGGACAAATACCGAAGCACAGAATACTGAGATGCTTTCTATCCAATGTAGCAGCTTAGAAACCGGCAAACCGTCTATCCACAAGGCAAGCACAAATTAAATGAGTAGGAGGAAACACAATGAAGCAGCGAATCATCAGCATGGTCCTTTGCCTGGCACTTCTGGTGGGTCTGATGCCATCGGTAAGTGCGGCGACAACAGAAACGAAAAACGGGACGAAAACTACCATGGTCGGCACGAATTCCGTCGGAACGATGATTGCCGACGAGCTGAAAAACGTTGAGCAGGACGCCGGCGACCCGAACGTCCTGCAGGATCTGACGATCGAGAACGGCACCGCGACCGTTCGCTTCACGACCACCGAGGAGGCCGAGCTTGTGGTCGCCATATACGAGGAAGCCTCCGGGCGCCAAGTCACGTCCGCCAAGGCGACGGTACATAAGGACGACACAACGGCGGCACTCCCGTTGGACGCTTCAGCGCTCCCGCAGTATTTCCGCGCGGAGGCGTTTTTGCTTTCCACCAAGGATTACACGCCGCTCTGCGAGAGCCTGTCAACGCCCATGTATACGCAGGCGTTCCAAGAGCTGCTGCAAAAATCCGCCGACGATTTTGATTCCGACCGCGTGCTCAACCTCGACGAGGACAAAAACACGAATTTCGCCGTTTACGGCGACGACGTCAAGCGTTCGGAGTCCGACGAAACCGTCAACACCGTGCAGTCCGCTGACGACGAGGCGCTCCGTTATGTCATCGACAATCCGGACGGCACGGTGACGTCGCTTCAGCCGGGCGATTTCTGGTCCTGCGAGGGCGCGGAGGAAATTCTGATCGTCAAGGTCAAGAGCGTGACCGTGCAGGGGAATCAGGCGATCATCACCGGTCAGGATACCTCGATGGAGGAGGTCTTCGACTACGCCAAGATCGAAGGCGACGCCACTGCCGAGGATGCCGTGGTCGACGCCTCGCAGATGGCCGACGGCGTCACCTATAACGGCGTGGTCGATATGGAGCAGGGAACCCGCGCCGTCTCCGGCGAGGGCAGTCTGAAAAGAGGCTGGTCGTTTTCCCTGAACAAGGAGATCGAGAGCGATGAGGCAAGCGCAAAGCTCAGCCTCTCTCTGGCCTTGTCCGTCTCCACAAAGTTGACGTACTATATTGCAAAATCGGATTCTTATATCAGCTTCACGCAGGACTATAAAATGTCGGTCAAGGGCGAGCTGGAAAACAAGCTCACCCTCTATGAAATCCCGCTGACCCTGGTTCCAATCGTCATTCCGATCTGCGGCGTCATCAATATCGAGGTCGAGCCGAACCTCGTTGCGGAATTTTCCGCCACGGTAAGCATTGATACGAGCCTGACTTGGACGACCGACCTGACTTATGAGCAGGGCAAGGGCTTCCGGAACGCCTCCTCCAAGCCGACCACATCCGCAGAGTTCTCGATCGAAGGGACGCTCTTCATCGGCGCATCGGTGAAGATCAAATTTTGCGTGATCAGCTCCTATATTTGCAGCATCGGAGTCAGCTTTCAGGCCGGTGCCGAGGTCAAGGCGAAGCTGACCGGCCGAGAACGGGAGGACGGCAAAATTCACGCCTGTGATGGCTGCATTGACGGCTCAATCCACGTTGTATTTAAGCTAAAGGCCTCTGCGGAGCTGTTTAAGGTCATCAAAATCTCCTCGACGATCGTGGAATTCAAGCTGCTCCTCCACGATTTTTATAACTCGCTCACCTACCACGAGAGCGGCTGGGGCGATTGCCCGCATTGGTATGACGAAGGCAGTGAACCGGAAAAACCGACTGAGCCAACCGACCCAACAGAGCCGACCGAACCTACGGAACCTTCCGAGGTAGTTGCATCTGGAACTTGCGGAAAAAATCTGACGTGGACGTTGGACGGAAATGGGACACTTACTATTTCTGGCACTAGCCCAATGTATAATTACTCCTATTATGTACGAGCTCCTTGGCGTAGCCAAGGGTACGAGTCAAAAGTCAAACGAGCAGTCATCAACGAAGGTGTAACAAGTATTGGAGACTATGCATTCTACGACTGCTCCGGATTGACGAGCATCACGATCCCATCGGGCGTAACGAGCATCGGAGACTGCGCATTCTACGACTGCTCCGGCCTGACGAGCATCACGATTCCATCAAGTGTAACGAACATCGGGGCAAGCGCATTCTGGTGCTGCTCCGGCCTGATGAGCATCACGATTCCATCGAGTGTAACGAGCATTGGAGGCGGCGCTTTCCTAAAATGCTCCGGCCTGACGAGCATCACGATTCCCTCGAGCGTAACGAGCATTGGAGTCAACGCATTCTACGACTGCTCCAGCCTAACCGGGATCTGGGTCGATTCCAACAATGCGACATACGCAAGTGATAACAGCGGCGTGCTGTTCAACAAGAATAAAACATCACTGATTTGCTGCCCTGCCCGCTATTCCGGTGCGTACACGATTCCATCGAGCGTAACGAACATCGAGGCATACGCATTCGAGTACTGCACCGGCCTGACGAGCATCACGATTCCATCAAGTGTAACGAACATCGGGGCATGGGCATTCGACACCTGCACCGGCTTGATGAGTGTCACAATCCCATCAAGCGTAGCGTACATCAAGAACGGCGCATTCTCGGGCTGCTACGGCCTGACGAGCATCTATTTCTGCGGTAATGCGCCGGGTTTTGACGTCGATGTATTTCGAGATGTATTTTTAAATGTTTCCGCCACTGCCTATTACCCCGCCGGGGACAGCACTTGGACGGACGAGGTAAAGCAAAACTACGGCGGCAATTTGACTTGGGTTCCGTGGACACCTACGAATGGAGCAGCGGCTGCGCCTGAGGTGCGCGGGCAGCACACGGGAAGGACAGACGGAAGCACAGTGTCTTTCTCTGATCTGACTCCCGGCGCGCAGTACGTTCTGATCGTGTCGAGGGACAAGAACAGCGATCTGCTGGCCTCGGGCAACCTGCTCTTCATTGCGCAGGCGGCAGCGGACGCAGACGGGACGCTGACCTTCACCCCTGCGCCGCAGGAAGCGGCTGCAAATGCCTTCGTCGGTCTCTACGGGCAAGGGGAGACGATTTCGGGCGGTTATGAGCCGTGCGACGGCGTCAACTGTCCCGGCAAGGCCTTTGCCGATATGCCGGCGAAGGGCAACTGGGCGCATGACCCGATCGACTGGGCAGTCTCGAATGAGATCACCAACGGCACGAGTGCCAGCACGTTCAGCCCCGAGGAGGGCTGCACGAGAGCGCAGGTCGTGACCTTCCTCTGGCGTGCGGCCGGACAGCCTGCCTCCGCAAGCAGCACGAACCCGTTCACGGACGTGAAGCCGGGCGCGTACTACTACAATGCCGTCCTCTGGGCGGTGGAAAAGGGCATTACGAACGGCACGTCCGACAAGACGTTCAGCCCGGACGAAACCTGCACCCGCGCGCAGATCGTCACCTTCCTCTGGCGCTACGAGGGGCAGCCCGCGCCGACCAGCACGAATAACCCGTTTGCCGACGTGAAAACAAGTGCCTACTTCGGCAGAGCCGTCCTCTGGGCGGTCGAAAGGGGCATCACGAACGGCACGAGCGCAACGACGTTCGCCCCTGAGGACACCTGCACCCGCGCGCAGGTCGTGACATTCCTGTATCGTAATGTCTTGAAGGAATCCTCGCGATGAAATGCGGCGGCTGGCAGCGTTTTTGTTGCCAGCCGTCATCATTTTTATTGCAGTTCTTGACAGTACCTATCTTAATAGAGCCTGTCTATATATAGAACGAAAGTGATCGATATTGAATTGAAAGGTAATGTCAAGAGTTATGTGCAAAATTGATTATGGTTCTGGTAGAAATCTATTACAGGGGGCGGCTGGCCGCCCCTTGGTTACGATTCAGCGGGCGGGGCGCAAAGGGTCAAGGGCGGCGGTACGCCGCTTGTCTTGCCCTTGACGCTTTGTGACCTGACTGCTACTTACACGGCCATCAGCTCCTGCTCCATCGCCTCCAGATGCTTCATGTTCATATACTTCTTGCAGCCCCATTGCGTCCCCGCCACATGACGCAGCCGGGCGCAGACCAGCATCAACGCCGAGTTCCCGTCCGGGAAGGCACCGACTACCCGCGTCCTGCGCCGGATCTCGCGGTTCATCCGTTCGATTACATTGTTGGTTCGGGTCTTTGTCCAGTGCTCAGAGGGAAAGTCACAGTAGGTCAGCGTTTCCTCAATTCCCGCCTCGATCTTCTTTGCGGCCTCCGACAGCTTCATAGCCTTCAGCTCGGCAACCACTGCGGCAGCTTTCTCCCGGGCGGCCTTCTTGCTCTCCTGCGCATGGATCGCTTTGAGCATTTTTGCTACAATTTTGACTTTGGATTTGGGCACAACAGAGAATACCTTGCGGTAGAAATGAACCACACAGCGTTGGTACTTCGCTTCGGGAAACACCTCTCCCACGGCCTCCAGCATCCCCATGCACTTGTCGCCGACGATGAGCTTCACGCCGTCCAGACCTCGTCCACGCAGCCATTGGAAGAAGTTCACCCAACTTGCCTTGTCCTCTTTCATCCCCTCGGCGGCTCCAAAAACCTCACGAAAGCCATCCTCATTCACTGCGATTGCCACCAAAACGGCCACATTTTCGTACTCACCGCCCCAATTTCGCTTAAGGTAGATACCATCCACATACACATAAGGATACTTACCACTTTGCAGGGGGCGGTTGCGCCATGCCTCGATGTTGACATAGGCTTTCTTATTCAGCTCGCTGATGGTGGATGCGGACACCTTGCTTCCCCACAGAGCCTCAGTGATGTCCTCCACCCGGCGCACGGACACGCCTGCAAGATACATCTCGATGAGAGCTTCCTCCACACTGCTCTCCCGGCGGCGATAGCGCTCGATGATGGCCGTCTCGAAGGAGATGCCCTTGAGTCGGGGAACGTGAAGCGTCACATCCCCGGAGGTGGTGGTGAGATTTCGGTCATAGTGGCCGCTGCGATAGCCCTGACGGGCTTCGCTGCGCTCATAGCGGGCAGCCTGTGTCAGCTTCTCAGCCTCCGCTTCAAGCAGCTCGTTGAGGGTCTCCTCCACGCTGCTGCGAACCAATTCTTTAATTTGCCCCTTGATTATTTCCTCGTTGAATTGTACAATGTTGTTGGACATGGTTTGCCGTCTCCTTTCAGAATGTGTGTCGTAACTTCATTCTACCAGAGACCGCAAGCCGTGTCTACTTTTTTGCATGATTCAATTTGCGCAACTTATTGTACCTTATCATTTGAAAAACACGGCTGCCACAAGTTGTGATTCCTAAAATAGAGAAAGAGACAGCAAAAAACGGCATAGTCCAAATGCCCTTAGTTGCTTCTCTCACACAAGAATCAACTTTGTGTTTACAATCTCTACTGCTCGATTTCGGATGCTATTCATCCGTCTGACCCATTCCATTTGGTCGGCAGCTTTCAACTGTTCGGTAACACACTCCATTGCAGCCAGTTGTTTTACCAGTTGCTCGAACATCTCCTCCGCCTGTCGGTCAATATCCGCAAGATATTCGGGTAGCTTGCCGCTTGTCAGCAAATTTGCATAGATTACCTTGTGGTGGCGTTTCAAATGGCGTAAATGCCGTTGTCCCCATACCCCGATTGGCTGATCTTCCTCCGGCTCATCATCTCCGACAACCAGGTAATAGTCACCGACCAATTCATATTTCAGCCCTGTGCGTTCATCGGTAATGTACTTTTCCATCATTAGCGCCTCCATCCCCACAACATTGACTTCTGCGGCTTTGCCTTGACGACTTTGATTAATATCTCATCTACGGCTTCTGTGTACCGTCCCGCCGCAATCAACTTGTTGCGGAACCGGTTCAGCCCCTCAATGATAAGCCGCCATTCCTGCCGGTTCAGTTCTACATAGCATTTCTGCTTCATACGCTGTTCCTCCTTTGATTTTCTGCAATTATTGTAGTAGGAGAATTAGCGTAAATCGAATGTACGGATATAAGAAAATCACCGAGAAAAGTCTGTGATAGACTGATCTCGGTGATTTTCCTTGCAATTGCTACGTCTACAACTAAGTCCTTTTAACATTTTGTTTTCAGTCCGTGGCTTTGCAACTCGGTCTTTCTCCCATTGCCGATTCAGCTGCGGTGATAATTTGATTTACTGCCTTATCAACGAAAACCGAAGGTTTTCCGGGCTTTTGCTATATCTAAACGGGCTGATATGGTTTGACCAAATT
>OIWM01003979.1_pt1 | contig 10100 bp, 8 predicted proteins | sample 1587451 | NCBI WGS metagenome assembly OIWM01 (sample SAMEA3888907, study PRJEB22519) | human gut metagenome | biome: human gut; feature: human-associated habitat; material: faeces | place: Denmark | collected 2011
TTCCGGCAGAGCTTTGAATCGAGGTCGCAGGACGGAGTCCCGTGTGCTTTTTGGTCACTTTTTGCACAACGCAAAAAGTGACAATTCGTTCCCTTGCCGGGAGTTCCGAGGTTCTGCGAACCTCGAATCAGCCCACCCAAACAACAACTTTCCACTAACAAAATTAAATCCTTCGCCGCTTTGCGGCGACTATTGCCCTACTTTTTGTAAAACACAAAAAGTAGGACAAAAAAACGCACGTTCCCGTCGGGCGGCGGAAAACGTGCGTACACAAAGAAAGAGGAATTGGTGAAGGTAAGAGAAACGCTTATTTTAACAGCGTGCTGTTGTTGACAACCTTGTCGCTCATGAGAAACAGCACTTCGGTATCCGTGAAATCTACGTATTTTTCAAGTAAATCGCTTGCCATGTAGCGTAGGTCTACAAGCGTGATTTCGCTGTATGCACCGATGAGAAGCGGCGCAATGCTGCTGCCGTAGGAATCACGGAAAATGACAAGCTTGCGCTCCTTTTCGGCGTTCGGGTTCTTGATGACGGTGAGCGGCGTTGCACCCGAAAGAAAGACATCATACGGGTCTTTGGACGTGAGCTTCTCGGTCTCATATACACCGGTAAATTTGGCATTCTGGAAGTTGGAAACGGTGGCCTTTTCGGTGGCATCGCTCGTCAAATAGGTGAGCGTTTCGGCCGGAATATCGGAAGAAAGCGATTTGTATGCACCGGTGAAGTTTTCGACACTGTGCGCCGTAAAGGCCTTTTCATCCACCGTAAAGCCCATCAGCTCGCCAAGCTTGTTTACAACCGGGAACAGCTTTTCCTGCCGCCAATGGCGGTCGGTGTTGTAGTAATCGTCAAGCGTCAGAACCGACGCGATATCCGTCGTTTTCCATTCGTACAGAATGTCGTTCAAATCGCCGACAATCTCATCGTGGTTTAAGTAGTTTAACACTTTATCGCGCACATAATAGCTCTTTTCCGGGATGGTGACAAAGTATTTGGTGTTCTCCGGAAAATATTTTTCGGCAAGCGTGTTTAGCTTTTCGCCGTACTTGAAGACCGAATTAAAATTGACATATTCATCGGCTTCGACATACTTGTCCTCCACCCTCATCATGCCCTTTTCGTCGGCGCGTACATAGCTTTCATCCAAAGCGCGGAAATTGCCTGCAAGCGCGTCGGGAGCGACGTTGTCCATGACAAGAAGGATCGTGTTTCCGATGCTTTCCACATGAATATTGGCAGGCGAAACTTCGACACAGATCCATTTGCGCGGATTGACCTTCTCGCGGATGGCCTTCTTGGCTGCTTGGATATCCGTGCCGTCCTTGACACGTACAAGTGCAACGGAATGCGCCTGAGAGCTCATCATCGGCTCGCAGACAATGCCTTCTTCAAGCGGAAGCGTTTCGGCATCCGCACCGATAAAATAGCTCTGCTGTTCCGGCTCGATGTTCGTCACGGCAAGAAGGTCGGTGGACACGTCGTCCACGCCGGCATACACCTTGCCCATGATGTCGATGAGAGGACTGTCAATGGTCACGGTTTTGCCTTCTTTGATTTCGGCAAGAGCGAGTGTAAGAGCCGAGAAGGCTTCGTCTGCCTGCAATTTTTCAAGCAGTGTCTGCTTGCCGTCGGCAGTCTTGGCGTTTAAGGCCGCACGCGAGGCAAGCACAGCGTCGCCGCGTAAAAAGTTTTCGCGGTCAAACGAATCGGCAAAAAGCCCGGCTTTTTCGGCAAGCGTTTCCCAGTTGTCCCAAACCGTGCCTTCTTCGGTATCGGTATAGCCGAGTGCGCGCAAGAGGAAGGTCATATACATTTGGGCACCGGCGCGGGTCTCCGGGTCGAACAGCGTATCGCTTATACCGTTTGTCAAGCCGTGTTCATAGGCGTAGCCGAGATATTTGTCGGCTGTTTCCCACGCCGGCGTATCGGTGAAGGGCGTTTTGTATTCCTCTGAGCCGTATAAGGCGTCAATCTCGTTTCCGGACAGGCGGATGAGCATAACAAGCGCCTCCATACGGGTGAGCGGCTTATCCAGCTCGTAGCCGTTTTCGGTGCCTTTGAAAAGACCGAGGGTGTTTAAAACCTCTGCATTGGCCTTGGCCGTTTTGGGTTCATAGGCAAATGAGGTCAGAGCCGAGCTTGCGGCTAAGGCGGCACTGAGAGCAAGTGCGGTGAGAGTGCGTGCAGCTTTGTTCATGAGAGTCTCCTTTGTGTTTCTTGATTTTTTGACGGCATAGCGGCACTTTTTTGGTGTGCCGTATGCGATGACACCTATAAGACGCGCCGGTTCGACATTTGTTCCCTCGATTTTTGTATTATTTCGATGAACAAGTATGACTTGTTTTATGAAAACGAAGCATCTGTGGATTTGTCGGAAAATAATCTGAAAAAACTTTCAAAAAACGTGCCAAAAGGCTTGACAAAACGCGAAATGTGTGCTATTATATTAAAGCTGTCTGAGGAAGATGTTCCGAAACAGCGGCTGTTAATTTGATTAACGCCATGCGCTGCTAGCTCAGCTGGATAGAGTGTTTGGCTACGAACCAAAAGGTCAGGGGTTCGAGTCCCTTGCAGCGCGCCAAAACAAGAACCGTGATTGTAAAAGATCACGGTTCTTGTTTTTTAATTGAAAATTGACAATGGAAAATGGAAAATTAGGGATAAAAAGCTTAGGCCGCTGTAAGGAGTTTTTGCTCTTTACAGCGGCCTATGTTTCTTTATTTTTTCTCTAACGGAACGACGGCCAGCGTTTTTCCGAGCGGCACCAACACCTTCAAAATGGTATCAAGCTGGGGACTTGTGAGGCCCTTCTCCATGCGTGCAATCACCGGTTGCTTGACGCCGCTGAGCTCTTCTAACTTCTTTTGACTGATTCCCTGTTCTTGTCTTGCTTTGATGAGCTCACCGATGAGGGATACGCGTAAATCGCTTTCAGCAATTTCTTCCGGAGTTAAAAGAGAGTCTAAGAATTCCAGCGCGTCCTGCCCAATGGCAGGATTTTCTTTTATGACTCTATCTGCATTTGCATTATTCATAGGTTACACCTCTTTCTATCAGATCGGCAAGCTCGCGCTTGGCCTTTTCAATTTCTCTTGCCGGTGTTTTTTGCGTTTTATTCATAAATTGGTGAAAACTAATTATACACAAAAGTTATCGCCTTGTCAAGTACTTTTAAGTTATTTTACTGTTCGCCGACAACAAAGGCCGCTGTAAAGAGCAAAAACTCCTTACAGCGGCCTAAGCTTTTAATTCCCTAATTTTCCATTTTCCATTGTCAATTCAGCAGCCGAACGCATTCCATTCGCTGAACCCCAATTTTCAATTTTCAACTCTTCAGTTTTCCACTCTCGAACCGAGCAATTCCACGTTTTCGCGGAAAAATTCTTCATACCGTCCCTCATCGAGTGCCGCGCGGATGCGTTCCATGAGCGTGTTGTAGAAATACAGGTTGTGCAGCACGCAAAGCCGCATGCCGAGTAATTCGCGCGCCTTGAACAGATGCCGGATGTACGCGCGCGAATAGCTGCGGCAGGCCGGGCAGTCGCAGCCCTCTTCGATCGGCCGCGGATCGCGCTCGTATTTGTTGTTGTTGAGGTTGATAAGTCCTTTGGAGGTGAATAAGTTCCCATGACGCGCGTTGCGGCTGGGCATGACGCAGTCAAAGAAATCCACGCCGCGGCGCACGGCTTCGAGAATGTTCACCGGTGTGCCGACACCCATTAAGTAGCGCGGCTTGTCCTTGGGCATGAACGGTTCGACCTGCTCGATGATGGAATACATCACCTCGGCCGGTTCGCCTACGGCAAGACCGCCGATGGCATACCCGTCAAGGTCAAGCTCGGCAATCTCCTTCATGTGGTCGGTGCGCAGATCGGGGAACGTGCAGCCTTGGTTGATGCCGAATAACATCTGCTTGGGGTTGACCGTGTCGGGCAGGGCATTGTTTTTGGCCATTTCCTCTTTGCAGATGTGCAGCCAACGCGTTGTGCGTGCGCAAGCCGCCTTGGAATAGCTGTGTTCGGCCGGATTTGCCACGCATTCGTCAAACGCCATGGCAATGGTCGAGCCGAGATTCGACTGGATCTTCATGCTTTCCTTCGGACCCATGAAAATGCGCTTGCCGTCCATATGGGACGCGAAAAGCACGCCTTCTTCGCTGATTTTGCGAAGCACGGCGAGCGAAAACACCTGGAAGCCGCCGCTGTCGGTGAGCACCGGCCCCTGCCAGTTGAAAAACTTGTGCAAGCCGCCAAGCTCTTTAATCACGTCATCGCCCGGACGAACGTGCAGGTGATAGGTGTTGGATAGCTCGACCTGGCATTTGATCTGCTTGAGGTCGTCCGTGCTGACCGCACCTTTGATGGCGGCGGATGTGCCGACATTCATAAACACCGGCGTTTCAATCACGCCGTGCGGTGTGATAAAGCGGCCGCGGCGTGCGGCATTTTCCTGTTTTAACAAAATAAACATTCGATTTATGTCCTTCCAAACATTTTTTCAAGGCGTTCTTTGGTATATGAAACAAGCACCGGTCTTCCGTGCGGACAATATAAGACCGCGTCGTTGGCAAAGATTTCATGCACAATGCGGCGGTTGTCGATGTCGGTGAATTTGTTGCCGGCTTTGATGGCCGCCTTGCAGGCCGCCGTGTATAATGCGCGGTCGAAGATTTCTCCGGCACTTTTGGTGTTGCCCTCGGCGAGCTTTCCGGCAAGAAAGGTGAACACATCCCTGCAATCGCCGATGGCGATGCTTGTCGGTGCAGACCGCACCAAAACGGTGTCCGCGCCGAATTCCTCGAAATCAAAGCCGATGGCGGCAAAATAGCTCCGGCTGTTTTGCACGGCGTCGTATTCCTTGGGCGTGAGCGTGACCGAGAGCGGCTCAAGGAGAAATTGGGCGTCGCCGGTGTCGGCGGTGTGCTTGATGCGCTCATAGATGATGCGCTCGTGTGCGGCGTGCTTGTCGATGATATATAGGCTTCCGGCATATTCTGCAAGCAGATAGGTGTCAAAGGCTTCGCCGATATACACGGCTTCGGCAAGTTCATGTTTTTGCACCAAGGTGCTTTGCGCAAAAACCGGCTGCTTTTCCGGAATGCTTCGCACCGGCTCGGTGAAGAGCGGCTTCACTTCGGTGTAAACAAGCCCGTCGGCAAGACCGTCGGAAGCGGTCGCTGCCGGTGCTTTCGGCGTGTCAAAGGAACTTAAGCTTTCCGGCGGTGTCTCCGGCACGGGCGGCGCGTCCGGAACAGACGGTGTCGGCGGTGCTTCGGGAACAGACGGTGTCGGCGGCACTTCGGGTGTCGGCGGAATCGGCGGCACTTCGGGAACAGGCGGCGCGTGCGGCGGCTCGTTTTGAAGCAGCGAAGCGCGGTTTCCCGGAAGGTCGGTGATAAGGCTCGATACGGGACGTGCGGCAGGCGGTGCGGCCGGTTGGCTATGTAGCGACACCGTTTCGGCACGAGCCGCGCTTTGCGGCATTGGCGCAGGGCTTTGTGAGTCGGACGTGGTTTGCGGCATTTGCGGCACAGACAGCGTTTCCGCGTCATTTTCTGCGGCAAACACGCCCGAAATACCGCGCGAAAGGGCGTTTTTGACGGCAAAATACAGCGTATCGAACACCTTGCGCTCGTCGGAAAACTTGATTTCGAGCTTTGCCGGATGGATGTTCACGTCCACGAACCGCAGGTCAAGCTCGACAAACAGCACGCACGCCGGAAACCGCCCGATCGGGCAGAAGCCGCGGAAGCCTTCTTCGAGCGCAGCCATGAGCGTGCGGCTCTTGATATAGCGGCCGTTGACGAAGAAGTTCTGCATATTGCGGTTGGCACGGCAGATTTCGGGCTTGCCGATATAGCCGTGGACGCGCACGCCGGAGAGCTCATATTCCACCGGCAGCATGGCTGAGGCGAATTCGCGCCCGAGGGCGGCATAGACGGCACTCTGCATTTTTCCGTCGCCCGGCGTCTGCAATTTGGGATTGCCGTCGGAAAGAAACCGCACGGAGATGTTCGGTCTTGACAGGGCGAACTTTTCGCAAACGGCAAGCACCGCGCTGCCCTCGGTGGTGTTCTTTTTCAAGAATTTCCGTCTGGCAGGTGTGTTTTCGAAGATGTTCTCGACGATGATGGTCGTTCCGTCCGGACAGCCGGCGTCCTCGGTGGAAATCACCTCGCCGAAGCGGCACACGAATAACGTGCCGATTTCATCCTCCGGCCGTTTGGTCAAAATCCGCACGGCACTGACGGCGGCAATGGCGGCAAGCGCTTCACCGCGGAAGCCGAGCGTGCCGATGGCTTCCAAATCGCTGCCGGTCTTTATCTTGCTGGTTGCATGGCGCAGAATGGCTTTCGGCACATCTTCGCGCGCCATGCCGCAGCCGTTGTCGGTGATGCGCACAAACGACGTTCCGCCATCCTTGATTTCGACGGTGACGGCACTCGCACCGGCGTCGGCACAGTTTTCGAGCATTTCCTTGACGGCGGATGCCGGACGTTCGACCACTTCACCGGCGGCGATGAGGTTGGCGGTATGTTTGTCGAGCACGTTGATGATTCCCATAAAACACCTCTTTTCCGGGCAAAACGCTGTTTTTGTTACGAGATTTGGAATTTCAAGCTGATGTCGGCGGCCTTGACCGTATGCGTCAGCGCGCCGATGGAAATGATGTCCACGCCGGTCTCGGCGACCTCGCGTAGGTTCTTTTCGCCCATGTTGCCGCTGGCTTCGACGAGGGCGCGTCCGGCGACAATGCCGACGCATTCGCGCATGAGGTCATACGACATATTGTCAAGCATGATGATGTCCGCACCGGCATCGAGCGCTTCGGCAAGCTGCTCCTTGGTTTCGACCTCGACCTCGATTTTAAGCGTATGCGGAATGACGGCGCGGGCGTTTTTCACGGCGTTTTTTATGCCGCCGGAAACGGCGATATGGTTGTCCTTGATGAGCACGCCGTCGGCAAGGTTAAAGCGGTGGTTGGTGCCGCCGCCGACGCGCACGGCGTATTTCTCGAGTACACGAAGTCCGGGCGTGGTTTTGCGCGTATCGGTGATTTTGGCGTTCGTGCCGGCGACCTCGGCAACCGAGGCATGGGTGCGCGTGGCAATGCCGGTCAGACGCTGCATGAAGTTGAGCGCGGTGCGTTCGCCGGTGAGGACGTTTTGGGCGTTGCCCGAAACGGTGGCGATGACATCGCCCTTTTTCACGGCGTCGCCGTCCTTGAAGTTCGCTTTCAGCTCGATGGACGGGTCAACGCGTGCAAAAATGTGTGCGGCAAGGTCGATGCCGCAGATAATCATATCTTCCTTTGCGACAAAGCGGCCGAGGGCGGTTTTGTCTGCCGGAATGGTCGAGAGGGTGGTGATATCGCCCGTACCGATATCTTCGTTTAGGGCAAGCGTGATGATTTGCTCGACCTGCGGGTTATTGAATAAATACATGAGGAAGTCCTCCGAAAAGATGTGTTAATCGACGATGTAGTGCGAACCGATGCTCTCCTTGCGTCTCACGGCACTGTCGGCAATGACGGTGGAGGCAACGGCGGCGTTGAAGACGGTATACTGCTTGATGTTCGCTAAATGCATTCGACGGTATTTGTCATACACGCGGTCAAGTTCACACCGGGCGTATTCAAGCTCTTTGGTGTGGCGCAGCGCGCCGACGTTTTTGGTCATAAGCTCTTTCATGAAGGCGATATCCGCATCGATTTCGCTCTCGGATACACATGGCGTGTCAAAGCGTTCGGTTTCTTCGGGAAGCGAAAGCGGATGTCCGGAAAGCGGTCTGAAATCGGCATTGATGGCGCGTGCGGCACGTCGGCCGAACACAAGGCATTCGAGCGTGGAGTTGCTTGCCAAGCGGTTCGCACCCTGCACGCCGGTGCAGGCAACCTCGCCGCAGGCATACAGCCCCGAAATGGCTGTGCGTGCGTGTAAATCGGTTTTGATGCCGCCCATGAGATAATGCTCGGTCGGATGAACCGGAATGTGGTCGTGCGGCACGTTTATGCCAAGCGAACGGCACTTTTCGAAGATGGTCGGAAAACGCTTGGAGAAGAAAGCTTCGTCCATGTCCGACACATCCAGATAGACCACCGAATCGCCGGTGATGGCCATGTTCTTTAAGATTTCGCGCGTGACGATATCGCGCGGCGCAAGGTCGCGTAACGAATGCTTGTTGTACATGAACGCTTCGCCGGCACTGTTGCGTAACACCGCTCCTTCGCCGCGGACGGCCTCGGAAATGAGGAACATCCGGCCGTCCTCCACGCCGACAGCAAGTGCGGTGGGATGGAATTGGACGAATTCCATGTCCTTGCAGGGCGTTCCGGCACGAAGCGCGGCCGCAATGCCGTCACCGGTCGCGTCTTTTGGGTTGGTGGAGTATTTATAAAGCTGACCGATGGCACCCGTGGCAAGCACAACGTTGCGGGAGAAGATCGCGCGGTCGCAAGTGCCGTCGTTTACCACAACGCCGCTTGTGCCGTCCTTGTCGGTCAGCACATCGACGAGGAATGTGTGCCAGAACACGGTGATATTCGGGCGTGTCGCCACCACCTCGCCCAGCGTTTTGGTCATGAGCTTGCCGGTGGCGTCGCCGCCGCAGTGTAAGATTCTCCGGCAGCAGTGGCCGCCTTCGCGTGTGACGATAATATTGCCGTTCTCGTCGCGGTCAAACGGCACGCCGAGGTTCATCATATCGGCAATGACCTCCGGCCCTTCGGTGACAAGCACGCGCACGGCTTTTTCATTGCAGTGTCCGGCTCCGGCGATGAGCGTGTCGCGGATATGATCTTCAAAGCAGTCGGTGGGCTGTGTGACAGCCGCGATGCCGCCTTGGGCAAGCCACGAGCTGCCGCCGTCGATTTCGCCCTTGACGATGAGCGCGACGCGGTATTTTGGATCCAGGCAGAGGGCGCAGTAAAGCCCGGCAAGGCCGCCGCCGACGATGATGACATCGTAGGCTTCTCCGTCGTTTTTCACGTTTTCGTGGCTAAAAAGGTATCGTCTCATTTTTTTATCTCCATAGCTGTGTTCATCATGCGTGTCAGGCATCCGGCGGCCAGCGACGCGGTTTGCGCGTCAAGCGTGACTTCGTGGGACGCATCGGGCGATTGCAGAACGCAAAGCACGTCGTCGAGCGTTGTTTTTTTCATATCCTTGCAGATGAGCGAATCGGCAAGCAGATAGAAGCTTTTGTCCGGGCATTCTTCGGAGAGCCGTTCGCACACGGCTTTTTCCGTGCCGATGATGAAGTCTTTCTCTGCCGATTCTTTGGCATAGCGGATGATGCCGGAGGTGCTGCCGGCGTAATCGGCAAGAGCAACCACTTCCGGTTCGCATTCCGGATGCACCAAAAGCGCGGCGTTCGGATGGGCGTTTCGTGCCGTTTGCACCATATCCGCCGTGATATGCTCATGCACCGGGCAATAGCCGGTATGCAAGATAAAGGTCTTTTCGGGAACACGGGCGGCAATGTACGCGCCGAGGTTCTTATCCGGCACAAAGATGATCTCTTTTTCCTCCAAGGAGCGCACGATATTAAGCGCATTCGACGAGGTGACGCAGACATCGCATTCGGCCTTGGTTTCGGCGGAAGAATTGATGTAGCAGACGACGGCGGCGTTCGGATGAGCTTTTTTGAGCGCACGGATAGCGGCGGCGTTTACCATATCCGCCATGGCACAGCCGGCATCCGGGCAGGGCAGGAAGACGTGTTTGTCGGGATTCAAGATTTTGGCGCTTTCGCCCATAAAGCGCACGCCGCAGAAGAGGATATTGGGTTTATCCGACGCTTTGGCGCGTTTAGCGAGTTCAAAGCTGTCGCCGCAGAAGTCGGCGATTTTCTGTACGGAAAGGTCCTCGTAGAGATGTGCCAAAACAAGGAAGTTTTTTTCTTGTTTCAAGCGGAGGATTTCGGCGGTCACAGAGGTCGTTTGATTGGGTGTCATGGGAAATTCTCCTATCGATCCATAAACTTATTCCATTATACCATTTTTCTGTGAAGAAAACAAGTCTTTTTTCGACAGATTTTTTGGCGGCCGTGGCCGCCTTGGCAAAACTTTCCGAAAGGAAAGTTTCAAAGTTTTTTTGC
>OIWM01003985.1_pt1 | contig 10087 bp, 9 predicted proteins | sample 1587451 | NCBI WGS metagenome assembly OIWM01 (sample SAMEA3888907, study PRJEB22519) | human gut metagenome | biome: human gut; feature: human-associated habitat; material: faeces | place: Denmark | collected 2011
ACCCAATCGTAGGAACAGACCGTTTCCTTGAGATTGCAACAACACGTCCGGAGACACTGCTTGGAGATACAGCGATCGCCGTTCACCCGGATGATGAGAGATACAAAGATATCGTAGGAAAGATGGCAATCCTTCCGCTTGTAAATCGTGAGATTCCGATCGTTGCAGATTATTATGTAGACAAAGAATTCGGAACAGGTGCTGTTAAGATCACACCGGCACATGACCCGAATGACTTCGAGGTAGGAAAGCGTCATAACCTTCCGGAGATCAACATCATGAATGATGATGCGACAATCAACGAGAAGGGTGGAAAATACGCAGGAATGGATCGTTACGAGGCCAGAAAGGCAATCGTAGCAGATCTGGATGAGCAGGGATACCTTGTAAAGGTTGTTCCTCACATGCATGCAGTAGGAACACATGACCGTTGTGGTACAACCGTTGAGCCGCTGATCAAACAGCAGTGGTTTGTAAAGATGGATGAGCTTGCAAAACCGGCGATCAACGCACTGAAGACTGGTGAACTTCGTTTCGTACCGGAGCGTTTTGACAAGATTTACCTTCACTGGCTTGAGAATATCAAAGACTGGTGTATCTCCCGTCAGATCTGGTGGGGACACAGAATTCCGGCTTATTACTGTGATGAGTGCGGTGAATTTGTAGTTGCGAAAGAAGCACCGGAGAAATGCCCACACTGTGGATGTACACATTTCACACAGGATGAGGATACACTGGATACATGGTTCTCTTCAGCATTGTGGCCGTTCTCCACACTTGGATGGCCGGAGAAGACAGAAGACCTTGACTACTTCTATCCGACAGACGTTCTCGTAACTGGATATGATATCATCTTCTTCTGGGTAATCCGTATGGTATTCTCAGGATATGAGCATACAGGAAAAGCTCCGTTTAACACAGTACTGATCCACGGTCTTGTAAGAGACTCTCAGGGACGTAAGATGAGTAAGTCTCTTGGAAATGGTATCGATCCGCTTGAGATCATCGACAAGTACGGTGCAGATGCCCTGAGACTGACACTGATCACAGGAAATGCACCTGGTAACGATATGCGTTTTTACAACGAGCGTGTTGAGGCAAGCCGTAATTTTGCAAACAAAGTATGGAATGCATCAAGATTTATCATGATGAACATGGAGAAGAACGTTGTAGAAGAACCGGAAGACTTCATGCTGAAACCAGCAGACAGATGGATCATTTCCAAGGTAAACAGTCTGACAAAAGAAATGACAGAGAACATGGATAAGTTCGAACTCGGTATCGCAGTTCAGAAAGTTCATGACTTTATCTGGGATGAGTTCTGTGACTGGTATGTAGAGATCGCAAAATATCGTATCTACCATGCGGAGGAAGATTCACAGTCCGCAAACTGTGCTCTGTGGGTACTTAAGACAGTACTTGGACAGGCACTTAAGCTCCTTCATCCATTTATGCCATTTATTACAGAAGAGATCTACGGAGCACTTGTACCGGAGGAAGAGTCACTGATGATGTCAAGCTGGCCGGTATACAGAGAAGATTGGGAATTCCCATATGCTACAGAAGTTATTGAGCATGTAAAAGCAATCACACGCGGAATCAGAAATATGCGTGCTGAGATGAATGTTCCGAATAACAAACGTACAAAGGTTTATATTATCAGCAGTGATTCAAAACTGCTTACAGCACTTGAAGTATTCAAGGAATCTGTAAAACCGTTGATGCTGGCAAACGATATTATTCTTCACTATGAGAAGAAAGATGTTGCTGATGATGCAGTATCTATCGTTGTTCCGGGAGCAACAGTTTACCTGCCGCTGGAAGACCTTGTAGACTTCGAGCAGGAGAGAGAAAGACTGAAGAAAGAGGAAGAGAGACTCAACAGCGAGATAAAGAGAGCACAGGGAATGCTTGCAAATGAAAGATTCACAAGCAAAGCACCTGCAGATAAAGTTCAGGCTGAGCGTGATAAACTTGAGAAATATACAAAGATGCTTGAGCAGGTAAAAGAGAGAATCGATAGTCTCAGATAACTGTGGGGGGAGAAAAGCTGCAAAAAAGCAGGGAACTGTAAACAGCAGTTTAGACACAGTATCAGGTATTGGACGGCAAAAAGTCGCACGGCAGAAAGGAACTAAGATCCCATGCCGTGCATTTTGCCTATAAGAAAGAGGTTATAGATGAAGCGGATTCATATTAAAAAACCAGATATCAAAGGATTTTTTACAAAGGTCAAAAATCTGAAACCGGAAGATATCAAGAGACACTATCAGGAGAAAAAAGCAAGACGCCAGAGAATCCTGGAACAGAGAAGAAACAGTAAATTTGCGAAAAAGATGCAGCCGGTTTATAAGTGGATGAACAGATTTTCACTCGTCCTTCATTATCTGCTGGCCTGTGTTTTAAATTTTTTGATTGAGGTGATCTCAAGGCATTCCTTTTTTGAAGCATGGAGCTACATGACAGGAACACCGCTCGTGTTTCTGTTTAACGCATTTTTAATTTTTGCAACATTTATGATTGTTTATCTGTTCCGCAGACGTGTATTTGTCAGAATTCTTCTCAGTGTATTCTGGCTGTTTCTGGGAGCATGTAACGGATATCTGCTCCTGAAGCGAGTGACACCGTTCAATGCACAGGACTTGAAAGTTCTGTCAGATGCCTTGGAACTGACAAGCAATTACTTTAATGGTTTTGAGATCGTGATGCTTACCATTGGAATCGCAGCTGTTGTTTTGTGGGTGATTTCCATGTGGCGCCGCGGTGGGCAGTATACTGGAAAGATGCACCGCATTATTGCAGTGATCGCTGTTGTGGCATCCGGATTTGCCTATGTAGGACTTACTGATGTTGCAATCGACAAGCGAGTGATCTCAAATTATTTTGGAAATATCGCATTTGCTTACGAAGACTATGGATTCCCATATTGCTTCGCAGCAAGCTTATTTAATACAGGAATCAATCAGCCGGTCGGTTACAGTGAAGAGACGATGGCAGAGATCAACAAGGATGGATGTCTTAACGTGAGTGAGACAAGCCGTTCAAAAGAGGAACTGCCGAATATCATGTTTGTCCAGCTGGAATCTTATTTTGATCCGACAGAGGTAGAATGGCTGCGATTTTCCGAGGATCCGATCCCAAATCTCAGAAAGCTTTATGCTGACTATTCTTCCGGATATTTTAAAGTTCCATCTGTCGGAGCAGGTACAGCTAATACAGAGTTCGAGGTGCTTACCGGAATGAATATGCGTTTCTTCGGACCGGGAGAGTATCCATACAAGACTTATGTGAAGACGACACCTCTTGAGAGTGCGGCAAGTGCGCTTTCATCCCTTGGATATGGTGCAGAGGCACTTCACAACAACGGCGGTAATTTCTACAGTCGTGCCAAAGTATACAACAACATGGGATTCGACCATTATACAAGTAAGGAATTCATGAATATCTTAAAGACGACTCCGAAGGGATGGGCGACAGACGATATTCTTGTTCCGAACATCATGGAGTCTTTGGACACAACAGACGGAACAGATTTTGTATGTACAATCAGTGTGCAGGGACATGGAGATTATCCGACAGAGCCGACCTTGGAAAATCCGGAGATCAATGTAACCGGAGTGGAAGATGAAGGCAAGAGAAATGCATGGGAGTACTATGTAAATGAAGTCCATGAGATGGACAAATTCGTTGGACAGCTGATCGATGCAATCGAGCAGAGAGGGGAACCGACAGTGCTCGTATTCTACGGAGACCATCTCCCGACACTTGGTCTGGAAGCAAAAGACCTGAAAGGAAAATATCTGTACAATACGAATTATGTTATCTGGGACAATATTGGACTGGAAAAGAAAGATGGGAATATCGCTGCTTACCAGATTATGGCAGAAGTCTTTGATCGTTTGGATATTCATACAGGAACTATTTTCAATTACCATCAGCAGAGAAGACAGACAAAGAATTATCTTGCTGATCTGGAATTACTCCAGTATGATATCATGTACGGAAAACAGTATGTATACAAGGACAGTGGAGCTCCAATCACAGAAGGACATATGGTCATGGGGGTAAAGGATGCGACGATCACCAGTGTTGTGGAGCAGCTGAAAGGAACTTATAGCATTTACGGAGAGAACTTTACAAAACAAAGTAAGGTTTATATCAACGGAGAGAAGCAGACAACAAAATTCCTGAACAATACAAGACTGGATCTGAAAGAGTCAGAAATCAAAGATGGCGATCAGATCATGGTTGCACAGTGCGGTTCAAGCAATACAATCTTCCGTACATCGAAGACTTATGAATATACAGGAGGCCAGCTTGTAGAAGTGACAGACCAGGATACGGATGTTGAGAATGGAAGACAGGCCTTTGTAGAACAAAAGGAAGAAAAGAAAAAATGACCTATAAGGAAATCGTAACCTATATAGAAGAAATTCCGAGATTTACAAGAAAGCACTCTCTGGCTCATACCAGAGAGATGCTTCTGTTTTTGGGAAATCCGCAGAATGGAAAGAAGATCATTCATGTAGCGGGAACGAATGGAAAAGGTTCTGTATGCGCTTATCTGGATGCGATGCTCAGGGCAGAAGGAAAAAGCACCGGATTGTTTACTTCACCGCATCTGGTGAAAATGAATGAACGGATTGTTCTGAACGGAAAGCAGATCAGTGATGAGGATTTCTGCGAAGTATTTGAAGAGACCATGCAGGCTGTCCGCAGGATGCAGGATGCAGGATTGGAGCATCCGACATTTTTCGAATTCTTATTTGCAATGGCGATGAAAGCTTATGACAGAGCAGGAATGGAATACATTGTCCTTGAGACAGGACTTGGAGGTCGGTTGGATGCAACAAGTTCTGTAGAACCGGTTGCCTGCGTGATCACATCGATCGGTCTGGATCATATGGAATATCTTGGTGATACAGTGGAACAGATTGCGGGAGAGAAAGCAGGAATCATCCGGCCGGAAGTTCCGGTGTTCTTTGCACAGACAGCACCGGGAAGTGATTCTGTAATTGAAAAAACAGCAGAAAAAGAAGGCTGTTTCTGTAAAAAAATAGGGAAAGATGCGTACGAAATTCTTGGAATTGAAGATAAACATATTGCATTTTCCTGCGCAAGTGCTTATTATGGAACTACCACGTGGAAATTAAATAATATTGGAACCTATCAGCCGGGAAATGCACTGCTTGCGATGGAAGTGATGCGTTATCTTTTCAAAGAAAACGGTCATCCACAAGAGTGGAGAACAGCACTTGCCAGGGTGAAATGGGCAGGAAGAATGGAAGAGATTCTTCCAAAAGTATACGTTGACGGAGCACATAATGTAAGTGCCATTCAGGCATTTGCAAGAAGTGTTCCGAAGAATCCAGATGGAAATATTATTTTATTTTCGGCGGTAAAAGATAAAGAATATGAAGAAATGATTTCGTATCTATGTAAACATGATGATGCGGAAGAATATGTAGTAACATTGATCGACGGAGATCGAGCGACAGATGCACACATTCTGGGTGAACTGTTCCGGAAATATACAGAACAGCCGGTGACAGTGATTGAATCTGTCAAAGAGGCAATGCAGTATGTATTGCGAATTCAGGGGAGAAGAACGGTATATTGTCTCGGTTCTCTTTACCTGACAGGAATGATCAAAGAGATTATACAGGAATCTTTAAGCGGATGTGGGGAGGTTTGATTGCAGATGCTTAATTATGAAGAAGAACTCAGAAAATTCAAGCCAAGTCTCGAGGTGGACCAGATTGAGGAAGCTGTTTACAAGGAAGATCTGACAGATATGCAGGATATCGTAAAAGAGGTTATGGCAAAGAAAGAAAAAACGGTGAGAAGATAGAAAGATAGTGGTGGGTATAAATGGATTACACAAAGAAGATCATGTATCAGTCAAATTCCTGGTACAATGATGGACTGCGCAAAGCCCAGGTGAGAGATATGTCCGGGGCAATTGTTTCCTTGCAGCAGAGCCTGCAGTATAACAGGGAGAATATTGCGGCGCGGAATCTTTTAGGTCTTGTGTATTATGGCATAGGGGAAGTTTCAGAAGCTCTTGTGGAGTGGATCATCAGTAAGAATCTGTGCCCAAGAGATAATATTGCAGATTATTATATTAAAAAAGTACAGAATTCAGCGAATGAATTAGAATCACTGAATCAGGCAATTAAGAAGTTTAACCAGTGTCTGGTTTACTGTCAGCAGAACGGGGAAGATCTTGCAATCATCCAGTTGAAACAGGTGATCGCGTCTCATCCGACATTTCTGAAGGCGTATCAGCTTCTGGCTCTGATCTATATACAGACGAATCAGAATACAAAGGCAAGACAGATTCTTATAGAAGCAAAGAAATTAGATACAACAAATGAACTGACACTGACCTATTTGCAAGAAGTTACAAAACAGCGTGGCAGATATGGGAAGAATGCAGAGAGAAGTTCCCGGAAACCAAAAAGTGCGACAGTAGAATACAGTCTTGGAAATGAGACGATCATTCAGCCGAAACGTTCTAAGATCCGGGATATGGCACAGCAGCTTGCATTTGCCAATATATTGATCGGAATGGTTCTTGGTGCTGCTTTGATCTGGTTTCTTGTTGCTCCGGCGGTGAATCAGAACCGCTCGGAGAAGTTGAATAATCAGATGCGTGCATACAGTGAACAGATCAACACACTGGAAGCACAGGTGAGTGCCCAGACAAGAACACTGGATCAGTATCGAACAGCCGGAGACGAGGCACAGAAAGCAGTTGATCAGGCAAAGGCAACATCTGACAGCTATGAGAAACTGCTTCAGGTTTCAAGTCAGAGCCGTTCCGGAGAATATAGTTATACGGATATGGCAGACGCGCTGCTTGAGATTACAAGAGATTCTCTTGGAGACAGTGGAAAAGAGATGTATGATACACTTTCTGATTCTATTTTCCCAACAGCATGCAAGAGAAGATATGCAGCCGGTGTAGATTCACTGGAATCAGAGGACTATGATCAGGCAATTGAGTACCTGACAAAGGTTGTGAAGATGGACGAAAGTTATAATGATGGACAGGCTATTTATCGTCTGGCACAGGCTTATCAGGGAAAAGGTGATACAGAGAATGCAAAGACCTGGTATCAGAAGATGGTAGATACTTATAATAATTCCAGATATATTGAGGATGCGAAAAAGCAGCTTGCAATTCTGAATGGAGATGCCAGTGCAGATACAAGTTCAGATACAAGTTCAGATACAAGTGCAGATAGTAGTTCAGTATCAGATGACTCTGAAAATTCCGATGACTCCGACAACTCTCAGGATGGCGGGGATAATGGAGATTACGATAATTCTGACAATACAGAGGATAACGAATAAGATTACGAAGGAAAAGGATATGCGAAGAAGCATATCCTTTTTTAGCGTACGGATTCAGGTAATTAAACGGAAAATGAGAAAAGCAGGAGGCATGAAAATATATGAGATATCAGGTACAGGAAAATTGTCTGACAATCTATCTTCCAAGAGAGGTAGACCATCATAATGCAGATGAAATCAGGAAAGAAGCGGATGCAGTGATCAGCAGAAATCATATCAGATATGTGATCTTTGACTTTGACAGGACAGATTTTATGGATAGTTCAGGAATTGGAATCATTATGGGGAGATATAAGACCGTCAGTCTGATCGGAGGAGAAGTCTGGGCGGTACATACGAACGAAAGAATCCGGAAGATTCTTACATTTTCAGGAGCAGCAAAGATTATGCAGATTTATGAGGGGGAAAAGTGATGGAGGCGAGTAATACACAGAATAATGAGATGGAGATCCGCTTTGACAGCAGATCAGAAAATGAGGGATTTGCCAGAGTATCGGTAGCATCCTTTTTAACACAACTTAATCCAACGGTGGAAGAAGTAGCAGATGTGAAGACTGCAGTGTCAGAAGCTGTAACAAATGCGATTATCCACGGATATGAACAGAGAGTAGAGAAAGTAAAGATACATTGTAGTATAGAAAACCAGCTTTTTACAGTAGAAATATCGGACCGTGGAAAAGGTATTGCAAATGTGGAAAAAGCAATGGAACCGATGTTTACAACAAAACCGGAGGATGATCGGTCAGGAATGGGATTTTCTTTTATGGAAGCATTTATGGATACTGTGGAAGTAGAGTCAAAGGTAGGGGAAGGTACCAGTGTAAAAATGACTAAGACAATAGGTAAAGGGAGCAGAATATGGACGACACAATCGCTTTAATCAGAAAGTCACACGACGGAGATAAAAAAGCGAGAGAAGAACTTGTTGAAAAAAATATAGGTCTTATCTGGTGTGTAGTAAAGCGATTTTACGGAAGAGGTGCAGAACCGGAAGACTTGTTTCAGATTGGAAGCATTGGACTGCTTAAGGCAATTGATAAATTTGATTTTTCTTATGAAGTACAGTTTTCAACCTATGCTGTTCCAATGATATCCGGAGAAATCCGGCGTTTTTTGAGAGATGACGGAATGATAAAAGTCAGCCGTTCATTGAGAGAGCTGTCCTATAAGAGTCTGCAGGTGAGAGAAAAGATGACCAGGATACTCGGGAGAGAACCGACATTGAAAGAGTTATCAGAAGAGCTTCAGATAGATTGTGAGGAGATCGTCCAGGCAATGGAGTCGTCAGTGGAGGTGGAATCCATATATAAGCCGATCCATCAGAAAGAGGGAAGCGAGATCCTTTTGATGGATAAGCTGGAAGAAAAAGACAGGCAGGAAGAAAAGGTTCTTGATCGGATTGTATTAAAAGAAGTACTGGAAACACTTGAAGCGAAGGAACGGACGATCATTTATCTGAGATATTTTGCAGGAAAGACGCAGGCTGAGATAGGAAAGAAAATGGGAATGTCTCAGGTGCAGGTGTCAAGGACAGAAAAAAAGGTGCTGGAGCGGATGCGGAAAGAAATGAAGCGGTAGAGTTTACCATCTTTTCCAAAAAAACAATCCCGCTCCGATTCCCTTCCCTAATGCAACCATTACCACAAACACCGCGAGATACCGGACAATCCTTGCCCGTCTCATAAAAATGGGAAATACATTCAAAATTTCTGCAAGTGCCATTGCCCAGCAACCAACAAAAATCCCTCCGAAAAGTCCATAAATTGCAAGAAATATCATCCTTCCCGGAAGATTAACTTCAAAAATCTGAAACAAGTTTCCAAGGATCGCACCGGCTGCTACCATATCTTCATAAATTAAAATATGATTGCCGGTATGGGTACGATCTGCAAAATCTGAGATCACACCAAGTTCCACAATGAAAGAAAAGACACCGCCAGCTACTATCATTCCGGCACTTAAACCAAGCAATGCCAGGAAAATTGTCTGCAACAAGTTCATTTTCCAACCTCCAGTTCTTTCTTTTGCCGTGCTGCATTTTCCACCAGAGTTGTCTGGATATCATTTTCATAAAGACGCATCTGTATTTCCATCGGTGTAGGATCTACTGTAAAGCGTTTCTTACCAAAGTGATTAAAAAATATTAGAATTCCGATTGCAAGCCCTATGGAATACGTGACTTCCAGAACAGAAAAACCATCTGTCTTCTTTCCCATGATCAGTTCATAAATCTGACCAAACAGCTTCGTTACCCCAACATCATTATTGAATGCCATGATTGAGAAGGCAGATCCAAAGAAAATCACTGCGGATACCAGCACTACCTTTAAAATGTGCCAGAGAAGAGGTGGTGTTTTCTGATTTTCATAAGTAACGATAATATCTGTTTCGCCCAGATTCTGAATCTCCAGCCGGGGATACTGTTCATGAATGCAGGCAATGATTTTCAACACGGAAATTACATAGCGCTGTTCTTTTTCCTCCCGGATCTTCAAGATCCGCATAGATTTTACTTTCATCAGGATGGTCTTGTCTGAACACTCCATACTCAGGAGATCTCCTAACATGACGTTTTGCTTTGATACCTCAACATTCCTGTCTGCTTTGAGATAAAGAGTTGTTGATTCAGATGCCATGGACGATCACCTCCATTTTCTTATCCGGAGCAGAATATTTGTTACTGTTCACACGATGTGCGACCAGCAACGCATCTCGCCATTTTAAATCG
>OIWM01003986.1_pt1 | contig 10086 bp, 9 predicted proteins | sample 1587451 | NCBI WGS metagenome assembly OIWM01 (sample SAMEA3888907, study PRJEB22519) | human gut metagenome | biome: human gut; feature: human-associated habitat; material: faeces | place: Denmark | collected 2011
TGTATCTGGAGGAGGGCGCGAGCATCCAGATGGACACCGTGCAGATCCGCGGCATCGACTCCACCAAGCGCTACACGAAGATCGTCTGCGGCAAGGATGCCGAGGGCGTCGTCACCGAGCGCCTGCTCACCCACGGCCATCAGGAGGCCACGAGCGACATGGAGATCGTGCTCGACGGCGAAAATTCCCGCGGGCGCGTCATTTCCCGCTCCGTCGCGCAGGACGAGTCCAGCCAGCTCTTCTATCCCCGCATGGTCGGCAACGCGAAGTGCTTCGGTCATGTGCAGTGCGACTCCATCATCATGGGCAGCGCGAAGATCCGCTCCATTCCCGAGATCGCGGCGAACTCCACGGACGCCCAGCTCATTCACGAGGCCGCCATCGGCAAGATCGCCGGCGACCAGCTCCTCAAGCTCCAGACCCTTGGCCTGACCGCCGAGGAGGCGGAGGATACCATCCTCAAGGGCTTCCTCGCGTAAGAAGACATAAAAAAGGAACGCGGCTGCTGTGCAGCTGCGTTCCTTTTTTATGTGCGGTGCGCTTACTCCTGAACGGGAGCCTCGGCAGGCGCTTCAGCGGGCGCCTCGACCGGCGCTTCGGCGGGAGCGGCCTCGGTGACGTCGGCACATTCGGCCTCGACGGGCGCGTCCTCGCCCTGCAGCGCGGCGATCTTCGCCTGGCTGGCGCGGATGGCGGCGACGATGTCGGCGACCGCCTCGGGAGCCTCGCCCTTGAGCTCGGAAACATACCACTCGCCGATGGCGCGGTAGTTCTTCTCAATGGCGCGCTGCTCGCCGGCGATGGCGACGTTGGTCTTGACGGTGTCGGCGGCGTCCTGCGCCTTCTCGCTGGCGATGGCGGCGACCTCCTTGCCCTTTTCGGCCGCGGCAAACGCGACGTCCTGTACCTTCCTGCTCAGATCCTCAAAAAATGCCATGATCTTCTTCTCCTTTCTATTATGCGGGGTTTTCCTGTTGCCCCTATTATACGCGCACACCCTCGCGCTTGCAAGCGGAGAAATGCACGAGAATGTAAATATTTTGTGTCCGTTATCCAAAGTGTTCGGCACATTTCATGCCTTTTCGATCCAGCCGCAGGCGCAGCTCACCGCGCGCTTCCACAGCCGGTATTTTTCATCGCACTCGGCCTGCGCCCGCTCGGGGGAGAACACGCGGTCGCTCACGCGCAGGGCGCGCACCTCGTCCATGCTCTGCCAGAAGCCGACGGCAAGGCCCGCCAGCGCTGCCGCGCCGAAGGCGGTCGTCTCCACCATCTGCGGGCGGTCCACCGGGATGCGCAGCAGGTCGGACTGGAAGCGAAGCATCACGTCGCTCACGCTCGCCCCGCCGTCCACGCGCAGCACGGTGATCTCGCAGCCTGCGTCCTGCCGCATGGCGTTCATCAGGTCGGTCACCTCGAAGGCGATGGCCTCGAGTACCGCGCGGGCAATGTGGGCGCGTGTCGTCCCACGCGTCACGCCGACGATGCAGCCGCGCGCGTACATATCCCAGTACGGCGCGCCGAGGCCGGTGAACGCCGAGACAAGATACACGCCGCCGTTGTCCGGCACGGACTCAGCAAGCGCCTGCGTTTCTTCCGCCGAGGAAATGAGATGGAGCTCGTCGCGCATCCACTGCACGGTGCTGCCGGCATTGAATACGCTGCCCTCGAGACAATAATTCGTCTCGCCGCGGATGCTCCACGCCACGCACGAGAGAAGCCCGCTTCGGCTCACCGGGACGGTCGGGCCGGTGTTCATCATGGCAAAGCAGCCGGTGCCGTAGGTGTTTTTCGCCTCGCCCGGATGGATGCAGCCCTGCCCGAGCAGCGCCGCCTGCTGGTCGCCCGCCGCGCCGCAGATCGGCGTGCCGGAGAGCTCCTCGAGCCCCGGCATATGCGAGTCGATCGTGCCGTACTCCTCGGAGTTGGACACCGGCTTCGGGAGCATGCACATCGGGATTCGGAGCGCTTCGCAGAGCTCGGCGTCCCATTGCAGCGTATGTATATTGAAGAGCATCGTGCGGGAAGCGTTGCTGTAATCGGTCACATGGACGCGCCCGCCGGTCAGATTCCAGATGAGCCATGTGTCCACCGTGCCGAAGAGCAGCTCGCCGCGCTCGGCGCGCGCTCTCGCGCCGGGGACGTTATCGAGGATCCAGCGCAGCTTGGTGCCGGAGAAATAGGCGTCGATCAGAAGGCCGGTCTTTTCGCGGATCTTCTCTTCCCAGCCATCGGCGCGCAGCTCCTCGCACAGAGGCGCCGTCCGGCGGCACTGCCAGACGATCGCGTTATACACGGGGCGGCCCGTTTCCTTTTCCCAGACGATCGTCGTCTCGCGCTGGTTGGTGATGCCGACGGCGGCGATGTCCGCGGCGGAAAGGCCGCTCGTGCGGAATGCCTCCGAGAGCGATTCAAGCTGCGTATAGAGGATCGTCATCGGATCGTGCTCCACCCAGCCGGGCTGCGGATAGATCTGCGCGAAGGGGTGCTGCGAGAGCGACACGACCTTCCCGTTCACATCAAAAATAATGGCGCGGGAGCTCGTCGTCCCCTGGTCAAGGGCGATAACGTTCTGGCTCATGGGATAACCTCCTTGATTTTCGCTGGGAATTGTATATAATATATTTTATTATAGGCATTATAGCACAAGAAAGGATCTTTGGCTATGGCACGTATGTCGGAATTTACATTTTTATCTTCGGACGGGCAGACGGCGCTCTCCGCGCGTGAATATCTCCCGGAGGGAGACCCCGTCGGCATCGTTCAGATTGTTCACGGCATCGCCGAGCATATCGCCCGGTACGACGCGTTTGCCGCGTTTCTCGCCGAACACGGCTACATCGTGGTGCTGCACGACCAGCTCGGCCACGGAAAGAGCGCGCCGGACGAGGCGCATCTCGGCTTTTTCAGCGAGGAAAACGGCTGGGAAAAGGCGGTGCAGGATATCCGCTCGCTGCACGACAAGACGGCGGCGAAGTATCCCGGAAAGCCGTATTTCATTTTCGGTCACAGCATGGGCTCGTTCCTGACCCGGACGTATCTCATCCGCTTCCGCACGGGGCTGGACGGCGCGGTCATCAGCGGCACCGGCCACCAGAGCCCCGCTCTCGTATCGGCAGGCAAGGTAATGAGCGCCATTGACATTCGCCGGAACGGGTTGATGCACAAAAGCGATTTTCTCAACAAGATGGCGTTCGGCACCTATAACGACAAGTTTGAAAATCCCCGCACCTCGAGCGACTGGCTCAGCCGCGACGAGGCCGCCGTGGATCTCTATAACGAAGACCCGCTCTGCGGCTTTGTCCCGACGGCGGGACTGCTTCATGACATGATGAACGGCATCGCGTTCGTCACCCAGCCGAAGAACATCGCCCGGATGAAAAAGGATCTGCCGATCCTGTTCGTCTCCGGCGACTGCGACCCCGTCGGCGAGCAGGGACGCGGCGTGATCCGCGCCTACAAATGCTTCCTCAAGGCCGGCATGAAGGATGTCACCATGAAGCTCTATCACGGCGGACGGCACGAAATGCTCAACGAAACGAACCGCACCGAGGTATACGAGGACGTTTTGAGCTGGCTCAACAGCAAGACGGGAAAATAATGCCGGATCGTCCCGGCACATAGGGACTTGCCGCGCCGGAATACAATGAACCATCCGTTAAGGGAGGTTTGCTGTATGCTGGCAAGTGCGTTTCTACTGCTGCTCAACGGCGCGTTTCTCTCGCTGCGGCTCGGTGCCGGTTCCGGCTCGTTTCCGCGGCCGCTGCCTGCCAAGGAGGAGTGGCGCTGCGTGGAGCGCTGGATGCAGGGCGATCTCGAAGCGCGGAACACGCTCATCGAGCATAATCTGCGTCTTGTAGCACACATCATCAAGAAATACTATACGAGCGAGAGCGAGCAGGACGATCTCATCTCCATCGGAACGGTCGGTCTTATCAAGGGCGTTTCGACGTACCGCCCGGACAAAGGCGTGCGCCTTGCGACCTACGCCTCCCGGTGCATCGAGAACGAAGTGCTCATGCACTTCCGCGGCAGCCGGAAAAGCGCGGGCGATCTCTCGCTCTCCGACTCCATCGATACGGATTCCGACGGCAATTCCCTGTCGCTGATCGACGTTCTGGCCGACGAGGAGGATATGTCCGAGCGCGTCGTGCAGACCGATCTCTGTCAGCATCTGTCGCAGCTGATCGACAACGTGCTCGACGAGCGCGAGGCCGAGATCCTCCGCCTTCGCTACGGGCTGAACGGAGACGCCGCGCTCACGCAGCGCGAGACCGCCAGGCGCTGCGGCATTTCCCGCTCCTATGTATCGCGGCTGGAGAAAAAGGCGCTCGAAAAACTCAAAAGAAAACTGGAAGAGGAATAATATGAACACGCGAAAGACGATCGGGATCATTCTCATGGTCCTTCTGCTGATACTTTGCGCGGTGCTGATGGTTCTGCGTTTCAGCGCGGCCAAGGCGTCCGACGCCGCAGCGCTCCGGGAGTCCATGGCAACGCCCGTACCGACCCCAACGCCGGATGTTACCCCGGAGCCGAGCGCCACGCCGGAACCCACGGCAACGCCGGAGCCGACCGCTACGCCCGAGCCGACGCCGGACCCGGACTCCCCTGCCGGCCGCGCCGCGGCGCTCGGTCTGCCCGAGCCGCCGGACATCGATATCAACAGCTGGGAGTATATCCTCGCAAACGCCGATAACTCCATCGCCGAGTACGCCCCGCCGGAGCTTGTGACGCTCGAAGGGCAGCTCGTGGACAGCCGTATTGCCGACGCGCTCGCCGCGATGGCAGCGGACACCCGCGCGCAGGGTCTCTCCGTCTATCTCTCCTCCGGCTACCGGAGCTATGCAGATCAGGCCGCGAACTTCCTCCGCGTCTGCCGGAACAACGGCGTATCCGACGGCAAGGACAGCCAGGGCTACTACATCACCATGCCCGCCGGTCACAGCGAGCACCAGACCGGTCTTTGCTGCGATATCACGGATATCTATTATCCGACGAAAAACCGCTCCATCGAGAATACCGCCATGTTCCAGTACATGAACGCGCATTGTCAGGAGTTCGGCTTCATCCTGCGCTTCCCCGACGGCATGGAGCCGATCACGGGCGTAATGTATGAGCCGTTCCACTTCCGCTATGTCGGCGTGGAGGCCGCGAAGTATATTACAGAGAACAATATCTGCTTTGAAACCTTCGTTTCGCTCTACCGCGACATCGGCACCGCGGAAAATCCGCAGGAATCGTAAAAAAAGACTTGCAATTGCTCACACCTTGTGGTAGTATAACAAAGCTGTTAGAAATCCGGGTGTGGCGAAGTTTGGTATCGCGCCTGAATGGGGTTCAGGAGGCCGCTGGTTCAAGTCCAGTCACTCGGACCATGCAGAGTGTCCTTATAGGATCTGAGTATCCTGTAATGGACACTCTGCTTTTTTATTTCCCACAAAGTACATACTGCAAGGCGTTCCGGGGCGTAGCTGAGTGCTACGCCTTTTCTTGTTTTCATGATAATGGCGGCCTCCGGGATCTTCCGGCGATCCGTCACATCAAAGGCGCCAATGCAGATATTCCATCCCTTGTTATGCCTTGTTCTCTTGTTCGGCCTGCTGCTTTGCTTTCCACTCGGCGTACTCTCGCTGCCCATCCTCGCCCTCAACGAACGTTTGAATTTCTGGGAGCAGAACGCAGGCAAGAGCCTTTACCTCGTGATAGGGAATCCCCATGCCGCAGTCATATCCACGAAAAATGTCAAAACTTTGCTGGGTGTAACACCCGCGGAACATGATGCAGCGTGTTACGCAAACTCATATTCCCGTTTTTTACAGAAAATCGGCACAAAAGTAAATCAAAGAGAATGTAAAAAAGCATTTTGTTGACATTCGTTACATGATACGGTAAAATTCGTAACAAAACATGAAACGGGAGGATTTGTATGAACTTTTATGAGCAGACAAGCAGCTGCGTATCCCGGCTGTCCCCCACAGAGCAGAACCTGTTTAACTACATCATCAAAAACCTGCATATCGTGAAGGATATGAGCATCCGTGACCTCTCGGAAAAGTGTTTTGTCTCCACGACATCGATCTTCCGTCTGGTGAAGAAGCTCGGCTATCAGGGCTACGCAGAGTTTTCTCAGGCGCTCCGCGATACAGAGGAAGAATCGCGAAAGATCCATATGCCAAGCATCGTCTCCGCCGACAATTACCGCGACAGCTATCTGAAAAACGTGATTGAGGCGGTAAAGGTCATTACGGACGAAAAAATCAATAAATTCAACGCTATCATGAACCGAAACCCCAATATTTTCATTCTCGCCGAGGGGCTGAGCCATGAGGTCGGGCGGTATCTTTACCGGCTATTGACCATGATGGGGTTCAACACGGAGATGCCGGACGAGGAGTATGAGTTTGTCTCCGTTCTGCACCGCATTAAGCGGGATGACGTCTTGCTCGTTCTCTCCTATACCGGAAACAACCGCAGCGTCATACAGAAGATCGAGCGCATTTTCGCTATCGCCACGCCGACCATCGTTTCGCTCACACGTGCCGACAACAATACGATCCAGAATATGAGCGATTTGAATTTCTATGTTTTTGCCGACGAGATCGACTGTCAGGGTGCGGATGTTACGTCGCGATGCGGCATGATTGCCATAATGGAAACGCTCCTGTACAAGCGTCTTTCCGCTGATTCCAGTACAATTATTGTTTGATCTCCGTGCTGTGTTACGCAATTTGTAACACAGAACTTTTCTTTTTCCGGTGTTACATTCGTCCGGCAAAATAGAGACAGCCGGAAAAAACCATGGTACGATGCGGGTGTAGCTTGTACAAGAAACGGCAATATAAGCCCGCGAATTTATGAATTATTTCAGAAAGGAACGAAAAATGGCAAAGAGAATTGAAAGCACCCCGAAGGCTGACGGCTTCAGAATGCCCGGTGAGTTTGAGGAGCAGAAACAGATCTGGATGCTCTGGCCGGAACGCCCCGACAACTGGCGCAACGGTGCAAAGCCCGCACAGAAGGTCTTTACCGAGGTCGCGAAGGCCATTGCTCAGTTCGAGCCAGTGACGGTTTGCGTCAGCCCCGCGCAGTATCAGTATGCGCGCTACATGCTCCCCACCGAGGTCCGCGTTGTAGAAATGACGAGCAACGACTCCTGGATCCGCGACTGCGGCCCGACGTTCGTTATCAACGACAAGGGCGATGTCCGCGCCATTGACTGGGAATTCAATTCCTGGGGCGGTCTGGTCGACGGCCTGTATTTCCCGTGGGATCAGGACAATCTCGTTGCGCAGAAGGTCTGCGAGATTGAAGGCATCGACTCCTACCGCACCCCCGACTTCGTGCTCGAAGGCGGCTCCATCCATGTTGACGGCGAAGGCACCCTGCTCACGACCGAGATGTGCCTGCTCTCCGAAGGCCGCAACCCCGGCATGACCAAGGAAGAAATTGAGGAGAAGCTCAAGGAGTACCTCAATCTTGAAAAGATCATCTGGATCAAGGACGGCATCGATCCTTTTGAGACCAACGGCCACATCGACGACGTTGCCTGCTTCATCCGTCCGGGCGAGGTCGCTTGCATCTGGACCGAAGATGAGAATCATCCGTTCTACCAGCAGGCACAGGACGCTTACAAAACGCTCTGCGAGGCGACCGACGCCAAGGGCCGCAAGCTCAAGGTCCACAAACTGTGCCTGACCAGGGAGCCCTGCTATCTCAAGGGCGCGGACACCATCGAGTGCATCGAGGGCACGATCCCGCGTGAAGAGGGCGAGGTCTCCATCGCTTCCTACATGAACTTCCTGATCGTCAACGGCGGTATCATCCTTCCGCAGTACGGCGACGAGAACGACGCGCTTGCCGTTGAGCAGGTCCGGGCCATGTTCCCGGAGCGCAAGGTCGTCGGCGTCCGCACCGAGGAAGTGGCCTACGGCGGCGGCAACATCCACTGCATCACCCAGCAGCAGCCCAAGGGCTGAGTTCCGTCCGGCTGCCTCGTGTCGCGCGGAGCAGCCGCCGGTGAAAATAAAATAAGAGGGAGAAATACTATGGAAAACAGTAAAAAGGTAAGCCTTGTCGGTACGGTACTGTTTACCGTATGCAGCATTCTCGTGCTCGACTCGTTCGTCGCTCCGGCTATCATCGGCGTTTCCTCCATCACGGTATGGATCATCTCCGCGATTATCTTCTTTATCCCCTACGGTCTCCTGTCCGCTGAGCTCGGCAGCACCTACCCGGATGACGGCGGTATCGTCAGCTGGGTAGGCCGGGCTTTCGGCGAATTTCCCAGCGTTCTTGTCGGCTGGATGTACTGGGTCAACGTGGCGTTCTGGATGCCCGCCGTTTTCACCGCGTTCTCCGGCTGGCTGAGTCTCGCTCTGTTCCCCGAAATGAGCATCGTGCTTCAGGCGATCATCGCCGTCGCGATGTGCTGGGTCATCGTTTACATCGGCGTGAAGGGCATTGAACTCTCGGTGCTCGTGTCCAACATCATGGCCGTCGTCAAAATGGGGATCCTCGTGGTTTTCGGCTTCATGGGCATTGCCTACGGCGTGAAAAACGGCTTTGCCAACGATTTCTCCATCGCCAGCTGGGTGCCCACTATGGACAACACGGTCACCTATATTGGTGCGATCGTTTACAACCTTCTCGGCTTTGAGCTGATCGGTTCCATCGGCTCCAAGATCGAGAATCCCAAGAAGACCGTTCCCAAGATGACGATCATCGCCGGCGCGGCCATCACGTTCCTTTACTGCTTCGGCACATTCGGCGTTCTCGCCGCGATCAACGCCGCCAATGTCGACGAGGTCGACGGCTTCGTCTATGCTCTGCAGGAGCTTTGCAGTGTGTTCGGCGGGGCGCAGATGCCCGTGTTCTACATTCTCATCGTTCTTGCCATTTCCACGCTGGTCGCCAACATGATCACCTGGTGTCTCGGTGCAAACGAGTCCTTCCAGGCCGCGGAGCTCGACAAGCGCTCCAAGTTCCTCGCGCACCGCAGTAAAAAGTACGGCACGTCCGACAATCTCTACTACCTCATGGGCGTCATTTCCTCCGCTCTCATCATTCTCAACTACGCGCTCAGCGGCAACGCGAACGACGTTTTCTGGACGCTCTTCTCCTTCGCATCGATCGTGTTCATGCTGAACTATCTCTTCATGTTCCCCGCCGCCATCAAGCTGAGATTCACCGACGATGCGCCTCGCCAGTACGCCGTTCCGGGCGGTAAAGCTGGCATAGTCGTCTGCGGTGTTATCTGCTTCCTCTGCGTGGCGCTTGCGTGCTACTTCCTCATCGACTTTGACGTGACCGGTTACGCCTTCTGGATGCAGCTCATCGGCGTACTGCTCACCGTTGCCGTCGGCTACTGGCTCTACCGCGCCGGAAAGAAAAAGAACTAAGGACAAAACCGGCAGCTTTCGCTTCCGGGGGGATTGCGGATGAAAACCAGAAAGATCGCCGCGGTGGTGCTTTGCGTGCTTTCCGTGGTCGCCTTTTTTTGCTTCCGGCTCATATCGGCTCCGCTGACCGGCGCTGTTACCGCCGCAGAACTGGGGAGCGCACTCGGCGCGCTCTCCCTGCTCCCAACGGTGCTCTCCGTCGCTCTGGCATTTCTGCTTGGCGATGTCGTCGTGTCGCTGCTTATTGGACTATCCGTCGGAGAGCTTATGCTTCTGCTTGTAACGGGAGAAAAGGGCGCAGCGCAGCTTCTGCAGATCGTTCCGAGCGTCATTGACGAACTGGTAGGCGTTGCCTCCGATACGGAAAACACCAAGGTGCTGATCCTGTGTGCGCTTGTCGGCGGACTGGTCGGTGTGCTTATGAAGACCGGCGGCTTTGAGGCCGCGGCAAAGCGGATCACAAAAAAAGTGACAACGCCGCGCGGAGCCAATCTGCTTGGGCAACTCTTCTGCGTGCTGTTCTTCTTTGACGACTACGCAAACGCCCTGATCACCGGCCCTGTGCTCCGCCCAATTGCAGACAAAGTCGGGCTTTCGCGGGAACGGCTCGCGTACATCGTCGACTCGACCGCAGCGCCCGTGGCAGGCATCGCCGTGGTTTCCAGCTGGGTCGCCGTGGAAATAG
>OIWM01003987.1_pt1 | contig 10085 bp, 10 predicted proteins | sample 1587451 | NCBI WGS metagenome assembly OIWM01 (sample SAMEA3888907, study PRJEB22519) | human gut metagenome | biome: human gut; feature: human-associated habitat; material: faeces | place: Denmark | collected 2011
CGCAGCACCTGCTCCTCGCGCGGGGTCAGCGTGGACAGAACCTCCTCAAGCTGCTCGCGCAGCAGCGTGTAGGACGCTTCCTCCGACGGCTGCGAGGCCTCGTCGTCCTGAATGAAGTCGCCCAGATGGCTGTCCTCCTCCTCACCGATCGGCGTTTCGAGGGAAACCGGCTCCTGCGCAATTTTCAGGACCTCCTCGACCTTGCTCTCCTCAATGTGCAGCTCGTCCGCGATCTCCTTCGTCGTCGGCTCACGGCCCAGCTTCTGCACCATGGAGTGCGACGTGCGCAGCACACGGTTGATCGTCTCGACCATGTGCACCGGAATGCGGATCGTGCGCGCCTGATCGGCGATGGCGCGGGTGATGGACTGCCGGATCCACCAGGTCGCATAGGTGGAGAATTTATAGCCCTTCGTATAGTCAAATTTTTCAACAGCCTTCATCAGGCCCAGATTGCCCTCCTGGATGAGATCGAGCAGCTGCATCCCCCGGCCCACGTAGCGCTTTGCGATCGACACGACGAGACGCAGATTGGCCTCAGACATACGCTTGCGTGCGTCCTCGTCGCCCTCGGCCATTTTTTTCGCGATCTCCTGCTCCTCCTCAGGCGTCAGGAGCTTGATGCGGCCGATCTCCTTGAGGTACATCCGCACAGGGTCGTCCAGCTTGGCGTTTTCCACGTCCTCGGGCAGCGCCTCCGGCTCGTCCAGATCCGCGGGCAGGCCCTCGTCCTCGATGGCCTGCATTTCACTGAGCGTGGGGTTGTCCATATCAGCTGTGCCGATGAGGTCCAGCACGTCGGAGACGTCGATCTCGATGCCGGCCTGCTCAAGAATGTCATAGAAGCGCTCGGTCTGGTCCTGCGTGGCGTCCACGTCGTCGAGCGTTTCAACCAGATGCTTGGAGGAAACCTTTCCGGTCTTTTTCGCCTCGGTAATCAGCGCTTCGAGCTTTTGGCGGTTTTCTGCCGTGAGATCCATCTTCTGCAGAAGTTCCAATTCTTTTCCCATTGCTTACCCTCCATACTGTTTTGTTGATTTCATCTGTTCGGCCAGCAGCCGCAGATTTTCCTCCGAGCGCGTCAGGCTCCGACCCTCATATTCTTCCTGGATCACGCGCAGATAATCCGCGAACGCTTCATCAGAAACGGGAGCGATGTCCCGGCTCATCACATAGGACAGGTGCGCCATTTCCTCCGGCGTGAGATCCGGCCCCAGCGCGGCAAGCGAAACGGGCCGCCCGGACTGTACGCGCTGGCGCAGGTCGGCCAGCACCCGGCCGAACAGGTCGACCGAAAACGCCTCCGCCGGGAGCTTCACGTTCGCGATCAGCTCCGGCTCACGCAGGAGCGTGCAGATCAGGCCCTCCTCGGCGGTCGCGGAACGGAGATTGTCATAGCGGATGGCGCGGGTCTTCGGCGCACGCTGGCGCGCGATGTCCAGCTCCTGCGCCTCCTGCTTTTTCTGCTCGATGGCGCGGGCCTTGCGGTAGGCCTTTTTGATTTCCAGCTGCATGGCCTCCGGCGTGATGCCGGCGGCCTCTGCCGCGCGCCGTCCGTAGACCTCGCGCTGTACCGCGTTCGGGAATGTGGCGATGAGCGCGGCGGCCTGATTCAAAAATTCCACGCGCTGATCGTCGAGCGTCAGGTCGTATTTGCGCTTGAGGCTGTCCAGCCGGTATTCGGCCTGATTCTGGCAGGCATCCAGCAGCACCTCAAAGCGCTGCGCGCCGTATTTTTTCAAAAACTCATCCGGGTCCTTCGCGCCCTGCATCCGCAGGACGCGCACCTGAATGCCGGTCTTTTCGAGCATGGGGATGGCGCGGCGCGTGGCGTTCTGCCCGGCCTCGTCGCCGTCGTAGGTCAAAATGACCTGATTGGTGTATTTTGCGAGAATATTCGCGTGCTCCTCCGTCAAGGACGTGCCGAGCGACGCGACGGCGCAGTCGAACCCGTACTGGTGCAGCGCGATGGCGTCCATATAGCCCTCGGTCAGAATGATGCGGCCCTGCTTGCTCTTACGGGCAATATTGAGTGCGAATAAATTCTTGCGCTTGTTGAAGATGATCGTTTCGGGCGAGTTCAGGTATTTCGGCGTGGAATCGTCCATCACGCGGCCGCCGAAGCCGATGATATTGTTCCGGATGTCGATGATGGGGAACATGAGCCGGTTGCGAAACCGGTCGTACACGCCGCCGTTTTTGCCCCGCAGGGAAAGCCCTGCGTCGACCAGCTCGTCGAGCTTATAGCCCTTTTCCTTCATCGCGTCCGTAAGCGAGGCCCATGCGTTCGGGCTGAAGCCGAGACCAAAGCGCTTGACCGTCTCCATGCTGAGCGCGCGCTTTTGTATGTACGCCTGCGCCTCGGTTCCGACGGGGGAGAACAGCTGCTGGCGGAAGAACCGCGCCGCGTCCTTGCACAGCGCCCAGAGGCGCTCCTGCTTCTGGTACTGCGAGTGGTAATTTTCGTCCTCCGGGACCTCCAGCCCCGCGCGCTTTGCAAGGAACCGCACCGCGTCAGGATAGTCCAGCCCCTCGATCTGCATGATGAAGTTGATCACGCCGCCGCCCGCGTGGCAGCCGAAGCAGTAATAAATGCCCTTGTCCGGCGCGACGGAGAACGACGCGGTCTTTTCCGAGTGGAACGGGCAGAGCCCAAAGAGGTTCGAGCCACGGCGCGTCAGGCTGACATACTGCCCCACGACCTCGTCGATGGGATTGCGCTCGGTGAGCGCGTCCAGAAACGGCTGCGGAAACGCCACGGGATCGACCTCCTTTCAGAATGTGTGGGCATCTGCCCCTGCAAAAATCGCGCGCAGCAGCGACTCAGCGCACCTGCCACGTCGCGGGGATAAACAGCTCCGAATACTTATGGACCGCGTAGCGGTCGGTCATGCCGGCAATGTAGTCGCAGACGATGCGCTCCATGCCGTCAAAGTCCAGCTGCGGGAGAAAATCCGGCGGCAGCCTTTCGGGGTTTTTCATGTAATACTCAAACAGCCTGCACAGCATATCCTTCGCCTTCGATTCCTCACCCTTGGCGACGGGATTCGTATAGACGCGGGCAAACATGAACGTGCGCAGCTGATCCATGGCCTGCGCCACGTCCGGCTGCATACCGAGCGTGCCGGTCAGCAGCGTGTTTTCGATCATGTTCTCGACCAGCGTGTTGATCCGCTGTGAATGCGAGTGGCCGAGAATTTCCGCGATCTGCGCCGGGATATCGGCCTCGGTCAGGATCCCGGCGCGCATGGCGTCGTCGATATCATGGTTAATGTACGCAATGCGGTCGGACGTGCGCACGATCTGGCCCTCGAGCGTCTCGGGGATAAAGTCTCCCGTGTGGCCGAGAATGCCCATGCGCACCTCATAGGTCAGGTTCAGTCCCGCGCCGTCGCGTTCGAGCTTGTCCACCACGCGCAGCGACTGCTCGTTGTGGCGGAAGGGCTTGTCCAGCATACTGGACAGCGCCTTTTCTCCCGCGTGGCCAAACGGCGTGTGGCCCAGATCGTGGCCGTAGGCCGCGGCCTCCGCCAGATCCTGATTGAGCCGCAGTCCGCGGCAGATTGTCCGCGCGATGCGCGCGACCTCCAGCGTGTGGGTCATGCGGGTGCGGTAATGGTCGCCCTCCGGCGATAAAAACACCTGCGTCTTGTGCATCAGACGGCGGAAGGATTTGCTGTGGAGAATGCGGTCGGCGTCGCGCTGGTAGCAGGTGCGCACGTCGTTGTCGTCCTCCGGCTCCGGCCGGCCTTTTGTTTCGGCGGCCTTCTGCGCCTGCGGGGACAAAAACTCGTATTCCTCCTGCTCCATCCGTTCGCGCACGTTCATAAAACCCCACCTTACCTTGTCAGAATACCTGTTATTTTTGAATTCTCTGTGGAATTTGCGTGAATTTTCTTTAAAGCCTATCGGACCTTGAGCCCGCGCAGCTCCGTTCCCGTCCGTTCCGGGCGGAGGCTCCCGGCGGAAAGCTCCTGCAAGGCAAGCGTGAACGCTGCCTCCTCCGGCTCTGGCAGAAGGACGGTCATGGCGATCTCGGCGCCATAGTCCGTGTCCCGGAGCAGCCCGCCGCGCTTTTCCAGCTCCAGCTTCACGCGCTCAAAGAGCGCATAGGGGCAGTCGAGCCGCAGTACGCTCCACGGGCGAAGCTCGGAGATGCCCGCGTCGTCCAGCGCGTCCTTCGCGGCCTTCGTGTACGCGCGGCAAAGGCCGCCCGCACCCAGAAGAATCCCGCCGAAATACCGCGTCACGACGCACAGCACGTCCTGTACGCCCTCGCGTTCGAGCACGTTCAGAATCGGCTGACCGGCCGTGCCCTGCGGTTCGCCGTCGTCGCTGTAGCGCTTCTGACCGGAATGCAGGATGTAGGCCCAGCAGTTGTGGCGTGCGTCGTATTCCCGCTTTTTGACGGCTTCCAGCCGCGCACGGGCCTCAGCCTCCGTCGTGACGGGGGTGATCAGGCCCAGAAACCGCGACTTCTTTTCCATATATTCCGATGTGCCTTCCCCGGCGGGGACCAGGAATTGTTCCATTATACTTCCTCTATTACATACTGACGCAGTTTGCCGAATAAGGTTTCGTCCAGCACAGCGTCGATCTGAATTCCGTTGTCTGTATACTCGCTGGAGAGCACCTGCGCCGTATCATGGAGCGCGGCGACCATGCCGCCCTGCTGATACGGAAGGAGCAGCTTTACGCGGTGCTTTCCGCGTCCGAGCTGCGTCTCGATGGCCTCCCTGAGCGCGTCCAGCCCATAGCCGCTCGCCGCCGAGATCGCGACCTTGTCGCTCCCGCGTGGAATTTCGTCGTCCGGGACAAGATCACACTTGTTATAGCATTCCAGAACGGGCGTGCCGGGCTTTGCCAGCTCCGCGATCAGGCGGTTCACGACCGCGATATGATCCTCGCGCTCCGGGTCGGCGCTGTCGATGACGTGGACGAGCAGGTCTGCGTATTCCAGCTCCTCAAGCGTGGCGCGGAACGCTTCGACCAGATGGTGCGGCAGCTTCGCGATAAAGCCGACCGTGTCCGACAGCAGCGCCTGACACGTATCGGAGACGGTCAGCTGCCGTGTCGTGGTGTCGAGCGTGTCGAACAGGCGGTTATTCGCCGGGATATCAGAGCCCGTGAGCGCGTTCAGAAGCGTCGATTTGCCTGCGTTCGTATAGCCGACGAGCGCCACGACGGGCAGCTCGTTTTTCTGCCGCCTGCGCCGCTGTTCGGCGCGGGTCTTGCGCACGAGTTCGAGATTTTCGCGCAGCTTCTGGATGCGCGAACGGATATAGCGCTTATCGGTTTCCAGCTGCGTTTCGCCGGGGCCTCTCGTGCCGATGCCGCCGCCGAGACGGCCCATTTCCTCGTTCCAGACCGTGAGCCGGGGCAGATAATACTGATACTGTGCCAGCTCGACCTGAAGCTTGCCTTCACGCGTTTTGGCGCGCTGGGCGAAGATATCAAGAATGAGCGCACTGCGGTCGAGCACGGTCGTTTTTAAAATATCTTCCAGCGTCCGCGTCTGCGAGGGGGTCAGGTCATTGTCGAAAATGACCATGTTCGCGCCCGTTTCCAGCACGAGCTGGCGGACCTCCTCGGCCTTGCCCTCGCCGATGAACGAGCGGGGATCGGGCGTGTGCTTGTTTTGCAGGACCTTTCCGGCGCACTCGCCGCCTGCGGTATTGAGAAGGGCCTCCAGCTCGTCCAGCGTCGTCTCGGTCGCAGTCTCTTCCTTTGTGAAGCAGTCCGCGTTGAGGCCCACGAGCACGGCCCGGTCGATCGTTTTTCGGTTCAGTTCTTCCATAAATCCATTTCCGTCAGTTTCTTACAAATTGCGACAAGCATGAAAAAAGCCCGCACCGATACGCGGTGCGGACTGTCTTCTTACTTCAGGCCGTATTTCTTGTTGAAACGGTCGACACGTCCACCGGTGTCAACAAGCTTCTGCTTGCCGGTGTAGAACGGGTGACACTTGGAGCAAATTTCAACCTTGATGTCCTTTTTTGTAGAACCAGTCTCAATAACTGCACCACACGCGCATCTGATAGTAGTCTGTTCGTACTTGGGATGGATACCTTCCTTCATGAGTTTCACCTCTCTCATCAGATTTCTGTAAAAAGGCAGACTGCCCTTCCCTTGGTTCAAACGCTCGAATATAGTAGCACAGAATGTGTCAGAATGCAAGGATAATTTTCAATTTTTTTTCCGGAACGCAAAAAACGGCCTGCAGCCAGATGGCCGCAGGCCAGTTATGCCGCCTACTGGAGGTTCCGGCGTTTGCGGAGCATGAAGTAGGTGAGAAAATAGAGGATCGCGCCGAGGACAAGATCTGCGAGCAGGGACAGGAGCATGGTACCGTGGAAAAACTGGGCGACGGCGTGCGGAGCCTCACTGACGACCCCATTGACGACGACCATGCGGCCGCCTGAAAAGACATTTTGCAGCAGGTGGTTCAGGAGGGAGCTGTCATCTGCAAGGCCTGCAAGCGTGCAGACGCCGAAGATCTGCTGCACGGCCTGAATGACAAAATAGAACACGACGGAAAGAAGCCCCTTATGGTTGGCAAAGCTGTAGCCGATGGACATGGGCGCGTAGAACAGCAGGCAGGTGACAAGCAGGCTGACGAACAGCATCGCAAAGGTCTCCAGCGCAATGGCGATGCCGTTACCGGTGTAATAGCTGCCCAGCTCGCGCAGTCCGGATATAAAGTTGTTATATAGCTCTGTTGACACGCCGCCCTGCCAGATCACGATGGCGAGGGCAAGCAGCTCCGCCGCAAACGTGAACAGGAAAAAGAGCGCGGCGGTGATCAGCTTCGACCAGAGCAGGCTGTGGACACTGACGGGAAGCGTGAACATGAGATAGCCCTCGTCGGTAAGGAAGTTCTGGTGGAAGCGCTTGATCATCAGAACGGTGGAGAAGACCATCACGCCAAGACCCGCCAGCACATAGACAATGGCGAGCAGGACGCTGACAATATAGAGGACGCGCGTGGGATTCGGCACCTGCTGCAGGATCTGATTTGTGACGCGGGCAAAGACAGCCAGCAGCAAGAGCGCGCCGAACAGCGGCGCCATCAGACGGCCTGTGGCGCGGAACTCGTGTTTGATCAGTTTTCCCAGCATTTGAATACCTCCCGGAACAGGGCGTCGACCGACTGGCCGCGCGTCTCGCGGATCTCCTCGCAGCTCTCGTGCAGCGCGACGTGTCCATGATCGAGGAAAATGACATCATCAAGCACCGGCTCGACATCGGCGATCAGGTGTGTGCTGATGATGACGGCAGCCTCGGGGCTATAGTTTGAAATAATGGTATGCAGGATATAATCGCGCGTGGCGGGATCGACGCCGCCGATCGGCTTGTCGAGCAGATAGAGCTTCGCTCTGCGGCTCATGGTGAGCACGAGCTGGACCTTTTCCTTCATGCCCTTGGACATCTGACGGACGGACTGGTTGAGATCCAGACCGAGCTGCGAGAGCATCCGTTCGGCGGCTGCGCGGTCAAAATCGGCAAAGAAGTCGCCATAGAAATCAAGCAGCTGGCGCGTCTTCATCCAGGGGCTGAGCGTGATGCGGTCCGGCAGATAGGACACGACGGCGTTGGTCTGCGGTGACGGTGCCTGGCCGCCGATCAGCACTTCTCCACTGGTGGGCTGCAGCAGCCCCATGGCAAGCTTGATCAGGGTGGATTTTCCGCTGCCGTTTGGCCCAAGCAGGCCAACGATACGGCCGGGTTCGAGCGCGAGATCGATATGGTCGAGCGCCATGGCCGCGCCATAGCGCTTTTCCAGCGCGCGGCATTCAAAGATCGGCATGTTCCTGTTCCTCCATTTGATCGAATAGATTGTGAATTTCCTGCTTTCCGCAGCCAAGCGCGCGCATGGCCGCGAGATACTGCCGGGTCTGTGCCTCGGCGAGCGAGCGGCGCGCAGCGGCGACGGCGGCTGCATCCTCGGTGACGAACTTGCCGGCGGTGCGCTGCGTGTAGATCAGTCCCGCGCGTTCAAGATCTGCAAAGGCGCGCTGCACGGTATTCGGATTGACACCGGCGTCGGACGCAAGGTCACGCACCGATGGGAGCTTGCAGCCGGGCGGATAGCCGCCGGAGACAATCTGCTGCTGCAAGCGCGCGACGAGCTGCGTATAGATGGGTTGATCGGCCTGAAATTGCCAGGACATGAAGTCACCTCCTGTACTGCTGTATTAAGTGATTAACACAGTAGCACAGGAGGCGTGATTTGTCAAGCGGTTTTTAGAAAATACCGCAATTTATCATTTTTTCTTCCGGAAAATTCTATTGTTCCATTCCGGCGCAGCAGCACGTACCCGGCGCGCCAAAGAGCGTATACAGATCTGCAGCGCGGCATTCCATTGCAAGCGCGGCTCAAAATTCAGCGGGAGCACACACAGAATTCTGTGCGTGCTCCCGCTGGTTTCAGCTTCGGAAGCTACTTCATATACTTGTCTGCGGTGAAGCCGTACGGCAGCATCGCGCCAAGGGATTCGGCGACATAGGTGCCGTCACTGCGGCCCATGTAGATCATGAAGCTGGGCGCGCAGAATTCCTGCATGACCTGACGGCAGACGCCGCAGGGCGGGAAAATATCGGCGGCGTCGCCGTCCTTGCCGCCGACGACGGCGATGGCGGAAAACTCCCGCTCGCCCTCGGAGACGGCCTTGAAAAATGCGGTGCGCTCCGCGCAGTTGCTGGGGCCGTAGGCCGCGTTTTCAATGTTGCAGCCGAGATAGACCTTCCCGCTCTTTGTCAGCAGCGCCGCGCCGACCGTAAAGCCGGAGTACGGCACATAGGCGAATTTCATCGCGGCAAGCGCCTGACGGACAAGCTCTTCCGGTGTCATGGGCGTTCTCCCTTCCTTCCTCTTAAACCAGCTCCGCAGCAAAGCTCCTCCCCGGCGTCTGGTACGGGACGCCAAGCAGCTCCGTCACGGTCGCGGCGATGTCGCAGAAGCCTGCGCGCGTGCCGAGATTGACGGGCTTTACTTGTTTGCCGAGCGCGATCATGGGGATATACTCGCGCGTGTGGTCGGTATGCTTGAGATAGCCGGGGTCGCAGCCGTGGTCGGCGGTGATGATGACGCAGTCGTCGTCTCCGAGCTTTGCAAGCAGCTCCGGCAGCCAGGTGTCAAATTCATGCAGCGCCTGTGCGTAGCCGTCCGGGTTCCTGCGGTGGCCGTAGAGCATATCGAAATCAACGAGATTCACGAAGCACAGGCCGGTAAAGTCCCGGTCCGCGATTTCGAGCGTCTTTGCAAGGCCGTCAGTATTGCCGGAGGTGTAGGTGAACTCCGTCATGCCGCGTCCGGCGAAAATATCATGGATCTTGCCGACTGCGATCATATCCTGTCCGGCCTCGACAATCGCGTCGAGCATGGTCTTTGCGGGCGGCTCAAGCGAGAAATCATGGCGGCGGGACGTGCGCGTGTACGGCCATTCGCCCTCGAACGGGCGGGCGATGACGCGGCCCACGCCGTATTTGCCGACAAGAAGCTTTCGTGCGATGCGGCAGTATGCATAAAGCTGCTCAGGCGGGACGACAGATTCATGCGCTGCGATCTGGAACACGGAATCCGCCGACGTGTAGACGATCAGATCACCGGTCTGCACGTGCTCGCGGCCATAGTCCTTGATGACCTCGGTGCCGGAATACGGCAGGTTGCACAGCACACCCCGGCCTGTCTGCTCGGAAAACGGCTTCAGGACCTCTTCGGGGAAGCCGTGCGGGAACGTCGGCAGCGGCTGCGGCGAGACGAGGCCCGCGATCTCCCAATGGCCGATGGTCGTATCCTTGCCGCGCGAAAGCTCCTGCAGCCTCGCAAGCGCGGCCTGCGGACGGTCTGTCTTCGGCAGATAGTCCACGCCGTCCAGATTGCCGAGGCCCATGGAAATGAGGTTCGGCATGGCGAACTTCGGAGACTGGCTGCACGTGTGCAGCGTATTGGCTCCGACGTCGCCGAACTCCGCCGCGTCGGGCTCATAGCCCACGCCGCAGGAGTCAAGAACGATCAGAAATACTCGTTTCATTGCTTATTTCTCCAGTTTCACAGCCGTCTCAAGCGCCAGCTTCATCATGTT
>OIWM01003989.1_pt1 | contig 10076 bp, 9 predicted proteins | sample 1587451 | NCBI WGS metagenome assembly OIWM01 (sample SAMEA3888907, study PRJEB22519) | human gut metagenome | biome: human gut; feature: human-associated habitat; material: faeces | place: Denmark | collected 2011
CACCAAAAACAGCGATTTAAGTTAAATATTACTAACAAAAAGAAGAAAATCAAGAGTAAATGCCTGTAATTCAAAGAAAATGAGTAATTTTGCGCCCGATTTATATAATTCACATAAAGTCAAACTTTATTAATTTTAATTTTTTAATTATTTTTTATGTCAGATTTAAAGAACGTAAAGCCATTGGACGACTTCAATTGGGATGAGTTTGAGAATGGCACAAGCGCAAACGTCAGCAAAACAGACCTCGAGAAGGCCTATGACGAAACTCTTAACAAGGTAACAGAGCACCAGGTTGTAGAGGGTACAGTAATCTCTGTAGACAAGAAAGAGGTTATCGTAAACATCGGTTACAAGAGCGATGGTATTATCCCTGCTTCTGAATTCCGTTACAACCCAGACCTCAAGGTAGGCGACAAGGTTGAGGTTTATGTAGAGAACCAGGAGGACGTAAAGGGTCAGTTGGTACTCTCTCACAAGAAGGCTCGCCTCAGCAAGTCTTGGGAGCGTGTTAATGCAGCTCTCGAGAACGAGGAAATTATCCAGGGTTACATCAAGTGCCGCACTAAGGGCGGTATGATTGTTGACGTTTTCGGTATCGAAGCTTTCTTGCCAGGAAGCCAGATCGACGTTCACCCTATACGCGACTACGACGTATTCGTAGGCAAAACAATGGAGTTCAAGGTTGTAAAGATCAACCAGGAGTTCCGCAATGTCGTTGTATCTCACAAGGCTCTCATCGAGCAGGAGCTCGAGCAGCAGCGTAAGGAGATTATCGGCAAGCTCGAGAAGGGTCAGATCCTCGAGGGTACCGTTAAGAACATCACTACTTACGGTGTATTCGTTGACCTCGGCGGTGTTGACGGTTTGATCCACATCACAGACCTCTCTTGGGGCCGCGTAAGCGATCCACACGAGGTTGTATCTCTCGACCAGAAGATCAACGTTGTTATCCTCGACTTCGATGAGGAGAAGAAACGTATCGCTCTCGGTTTGAAGCAGCTCACTCCACATCCATGGGATGCTCTCGACGAGAACCTCAAGGTAGGTGATCACGTGAAGGGTAAGGTAGTGGTTATGGCTGACTACGGTGCATTCGTTGAGATTGCTCCAGGTGTAGAGGGCTTGATCCACGTATCTGAGATGTCTTGGAGCCAGCACTTGCGTTCTGCTCAGGACTTCATGAAGGTAGGTGACGAGGTAGAGGCAGTTGTCCTGACTCTCGACCGCGCTGAGCGCAAGATGAGCCTTGGTATCAAGCAGCTCAAGGAAGATCCATGGGAGGCTATCGAGACTAAGTTCCCTGTTGGCAGCAAGCACACAGCTAAGGTTCGCAACTTCACTAACTTCGGTATCTTCGTAGAGCTTGAGGAAGGTGTTGATGGTTTAATCCACATCTCTGACCTCTCTTGGACTAAGAAGGTTAAGCACCCATCTGAGTTCACTTCTGTAGGCGCTTCTATCGACGTAGTAGTTCTCGAAATCGATAAGGAGAACCGTCGCTTGAGCCTCGGCCACAAGCAGTTGGAGAAGAACCCATGGGATGAGTATGAGGCAATCTACACTCCAGGTTCTGTTCACCAGGGTACTATCACTGAGTTGATGGACAAGGGTGCTGTTGTAGTTCTCGCTGAGGGTGGTGAAGGTTTCGCTACTCCTAAGCACCTCACTAAGGAGGACGGCACAATGGCTAAGAAGGGCGAGACTCTCGACTTCAAGGTTATCGAGTTCGTTAAGGAGACAAAGCGCATTATCCTCTCTCACTCTCGTACATTCGAGGAGGGTAACGAGCCAGTTGCTAAGCCAGCTCACAAGCGTACAAACGGCGGTCGCAAGAACAACAACGAGACAGCTATGATCAACAACGTTGCTGCTAGCACATCACTCGGTGATATCGATGCACTCGCTAAGTTGAAGGCTCAGATGGAGGGCAAGGCTTAATCATAAACAGATCAGGCTTTTGCTATTCATTAGCTAAATAACATTCAGGGGACTGAAATTTCAGTAATGAGATTTCAGTCCCCTTTTTTTATTAGGTGTATTAAAAAACTATCAGGCGCTATCTGCCAACTTCAGTAAACTCATCTCGACTAATTCATGTTCTAAAACCACTAATTCATGGTATTTTTCTATCAAAACATGTCGAAAAATACAAAAACCTTTGGCGATTTCAAGTTTTCTGTTTATCTTTGCAACCGATAAAGCAATAATTTATATGAGCTAGAGAAATCATTCTCTCAAGAATTATCTGAAAAGAAAGAGAAGCGATTCTCCAGATTACTAAAGAAAAAGAAAGTTCAAGATATGAAACAGTCAAGATTTATAGTAGCTGCTCTATCAATGAGTTGCATCACTACCCTCTCCTCTTGCTTCAAGGAAGAACCGCTCAATGCCGAATGCGACATCGAGCAGGCCTTCATCCCCAACAGCGGCAACTGGGAAGAATGCTTCCTCAAAGCCACAGATACCCTACAGAACGTGATGCCTACAGAAAATGAAATCTGCTTCCTCGTAAAAAAGGGAACCGATCTCTCGCACTTCGCACCGAAATTCCAGATTACCCCAGGTGCTACCCTATCGCCTGCCAACGGTTCGGTACAGGATTTCACCAACGGTCAAGTAACCTACACCGTTACTTCCGAGGATGGCAACTGGAAACGGCAGTACAGAGTGGGATTCACCTTCCCGCCCGTGGTTTACGAAGTGATGAAGTACGACTTCGAAAACTATTTCCTCAACGAAAACAAGCCCGTTCATAAATATTATGTCTGGAGCGACAAGAACGACGACGGTACGCTTGCCAACAACTGGGCTACGGGAAATCCGGGCTTCTACATGAGCCGAAAGTCTGCCAAGCCAGACCAATATCCATCGGTGCCTGTGGAGGAAGGCTACGACGGCGCCTGCGTGAAGCTCACCACCAGCGATACCGACCAGTTTGGCGAAATGGCCAAGATGCCTATCGCTGCGGGCAACCTCTTCATCGGAAAGTTCGACGTCAGTCAGGCACTGAAGGATGCCATGAAGGCCACCCAGTTTGGCGTGCCCGTAAGTTTCAAGCCTACCAAATTCAGCGGCTACTACCGATACAAGCGTGGCGATGTGTTCACCGACCGCCAGAAGAAGCCAGTGGAAGGCAAGAAAGACTACGGCACCATCTATGCCGTGTTCTACGACAACCACGACGCCGAGGGCAACAGCATCGTGCTCTATGGCGACAACGTGCAGACCAGCCCTCAGGTGGTGGCACTCGCCAAGGTGCCAGACATCGACGACACGCCCGAGTGGACCCATTTCGACCTCGACTTCGTTTATAAGAAGGAGGTGGATGCCCAGAAACTCAGAAACATGGGCTACAGCATGGCCATCGTCTGCTCATCGAGCGTAGAAGGCGCCTCGTTCATGGGAGCCATCGGAAGTACATTGTGGGTGGATCAGTTCCGCATCGCCTGCGAAAAGGAATAAATGATTCTGCCAAAGAAGAATTCCAAGAGAGATTCTTCAAGAAGAAATATACAAAAAAAAAGAAGACAAGACAATGAAAAAGTCATTCATCATATCAGCCGCAATCCTATGCCTCTGCTCTGCTGAGGCATGGGGACAGAATCTGGGAGAACTGCTCCACAAATTCACCTACCAGGCACGCATCGGCTACAACCTGGGTGGCACTGCCCCTATCGGCATGCCTGCCACCATCCGAACCCTCCACAGCTACACGCTGCAGCCTAACCTGCTGCTCGGCATCGACGCCCACTATCCCCTGGACAACAAGTGGGGACTGATGTTCGGCCTGCACTTCGAAGGCAAGGGCATGAAGATTGATGCGGGCGTAAAGAACTACCACATGACCATGGTGAAAGGTGGTGAGCAGCTGGATGGCGTGTTCACGGGCAACGTTATAACAAAGGTTGACCAGAGTCTCGCAACTATCCCAGTGCAAGCCACTTACGACGTTACAGAGAAGATTCGCCTGAAGCTGGGCCCTTACTTCTCCTACGTCACCTCGCATAAGTTTGAGGGCAGCGCCTACGACGGTTATCTGCGCCAGGGCGACCCTACGGGGCCCAAGGTAGAACTGGGACATGAAGACGGAGAGCGTGGCGAATACGACTTCTCGGACGATATGCGCAACTGGCAGTTTGGCATCGACGTAGGTGCCGACTGGAATTTCTCGAAGCGCTGGGGCGGCTACGTGGGCTTAACCTGGGGCTTATCAGAAGTGTTCAAGAAAGACTTCCACGTGATAGAGCAGTCGATGTATCCCATCTACGGCACCATCGGACTGAGCTATCAGTTGAAATAGGAAATCTGCTCCAGAATATCTTATATATAATAATGTATAGGAGAGAAAAATCAATTATATCATAATAAAAGAAAGGAAAACTTATGAAGAAAATTTTTACTTTAGTAGCAGCAGCGCTCTGCTCTATGCAGATGATGGCAAAGGATTACACCTGCCCTCTCGTGGTAAACATGATGGGATTTGACATGCCAGTGGGCGACATCCAGGTAAACGTGGATGAGCAGGGTGAAGGCAAATACACCATGAGCCTGCTCAACTTCAAGATGAGCGATGACATGCCTGTGGGCAACATCGTAATCAAGGATGTAGAGGCTACGAAGTGTGGCAACGTGACCATGCTCAATGCCGCAAAGGATATCCAGATTACTGCGGGTGACGATAAGAGTCTGGACTGGATGGGTCCAAACCTCGGCAACGTGAACATCCTCCTGAAGGGTGAACTGAAGGGCGACAAATTCAACGCCTACCTCAATATTCCATTGGCTGGCAACATGATTATCGGCGTGAAGCTGGGCGAGAATGCCAACGAGATGGGTCAGCTGCCAAATGCCGGTTTCGAGAAATTCCACGAGGCATCTTATGACAAAGCTACCAGCCTGGAGCCTAACGGATGGCACTCATTCATGAGCTCTACGGGCAGCATGGCAGGTACGGTTTCAGCAGCTGTACATACCTATGCATCTTCTGAGGTGCGCGAGAACGCAGCAGAAGACAACAAGCAGTGTGTAAAGATTGTTTCTACTCCAGTGAAGGTGGGTTCATTTGTTGCAGCTTCTGCCAACGGTACCATCACCACCGGTCGTCTGAAGGCTGGCAGCATGACTGCATCAAGCAAGGACAACTGCTCATTCCTGGATTTCAGCTCTGCAGATGTGGATGCCAACGGCGATCCATTCTATGCTGTGCTCAACAATAAGCCTGATGCCATGAAGGTTTGGGTGAAGTTCAAGGCTGGCGACGGCAACAAGAATCCTAAGGCTACCATCAGTGCCCTCTTGACCAACGGCAACATGGTTCAGGACCCGGAGGACGACAAGTATGCAGCCAACATCATCGCCCGTGCCAACAACTCTTCTATCGAGAGCAAGGACGAGTGGCAGGAGATTACTATTCCATTTACATACGACAATGCTGAGGAAATGCCTAAGGCAGCCCTGGTTACCATGTCAACCTGCGCTGTGCCTAGCGGAGGCAGCAAGAGCGAGACCAATCCAGACGTTTTATATGTAGACGATGTAGAGATGGTTTACAATGCTGATGTGAAGAAGGTTACCATGGATGGTGAGGACATTACAAATAAGTTTGATGAAGCCGGAGAATTGGAGATTGAAGGCTACAATAAGAATTTGGATATCAACAACTTCCAGTTGGAGGCTATCGGTGCCGGTGCCTATGTTACGAAGAAGATTACAACCGATGGTTTTGATACCTACGTAAGCTTTACTGTTACATCCAACGACTTGAAGAACTGCGTAACCCGCACCATCACCCTGAAGAACTATACCACTGGCATCAAGAACGTTGAGACCCTCACCCTGCCAAACGGCGTGAAGGCTATCTACAACATGGCTGGTCAGCAGGTTACAGACATGCAAAGTGGCCAAGTTTACATCGTAAAGTATACCAATGGTGAAACCAAGAAGATGATTAAGAAGTAATAGTTTTTTAAAACAGCAATAAAAAGACATGCGCCCCCCAGGACGCATGTTTTTTTATATATGCGAGATGAAATATGCAAGAATGGGATATGCAAGGATGAAAGTTGGAGAAAACAAAATACAGGAAGTGGAGAAAACAAAATACAGGAAGTGGAGAAAACAAAAATCCCCAGCCATCAAATGAATGATAGCTGGGGATTCAATCTTTTCAAAATCTAGAGGCTAAACTCCCTATGTGTTATCACTAACACTATAAAAAATTTAGCGCTGGATTTACTTCACCTTTGCAACGATAGCCTTGAAAGCCTCAGGGTTGTTTACAGCGAGGTCAGCGAGAACCTTACGGTTAATCTCGATACCAGCCTTGTGAAGAGCACCCATCAACTGGCTGTAGCTCATACCATCGAGGCGAGCAGCAGCGTTGATACGCTGAATCCACAATGCGCGGAATGTGCGCTTCTTGTTACGACGATCGCGATAAGCGTAGGTAAGACCCTTCTCCCAAGTGTTCTTAGCTACTGTCCATACATTCTTGCGAGCTCCATAGTAACCCTTAGTGAGCTTCAAGATTCTTGTTCTTTTTGCTTTTGATGCAACGTGATTTACTGATCTTGGCATAATTTTTTTTCTTTAAAAGTTCGACTAAAAAGTTAATAATTAACGGAGGCAGAGCAAGTCGCGAACCTGCTTCAAGTTTGAACGGTCTACGAGAGTCTCACCAAGGAGATTTCTCTTCTGCTTCTTTGTCTTCTTAGTCAAGATGTGACTGTGAAAAGCGTGATGACGCTTAATCTTACCTGTACCGGTGAAACGGAATCTCTTCTTTGCGCCGGAATTAGTCTTTACTTTTGGCATTTTTACTTTTAATTTTAAATTGTTATTTATTATAGCGATGGCAACGCATATACCAGGGCGTTACGCATCTTTTTTTTCTTAATCCTCTGTTCCTTCTGCGAGTTTCTTCAGGGTATCGCCGCCTTTAGCATTGGCGAGCAAGCCATTCTTCTCAGCATTAGCAGCACGCTCTGCATCTGCAGCAGCCTTAGCTTCAGCCTCTCGCTTCTCACGGTCCATCTTCTGCTGGCTCTTCTTTGCAGTACCAGCCTTTTTAGGACTCATGTAGAGGAACATCTTCTTACCTTCAAGCTTTGGCATCTGCTCCACCTTTCCGTACTCTTCCAAATCATTGGCGAAACGGAGAAGAAGAACCTCACCCTGCTCCTTGAAGAGAATAGAGCGACCACGGAAGAAAACGTATGCACGAACCTTGTTGCCCTCGTTGAGGAACTCCATAGCGTGCTTGAGCTTGAACTGATAGTCGTGCTCATCGGTCTGAGGTCCGAAACGGATTTCCTTGGTCTCCACCTTTACCTGCTTCTGCTTCATTTCCTTTGCATGCTTCTTCTGCTGGTAAAGGAATTTAGAATAGTCAACTATACGGCAAACTGGTGGTTGCGCATTAGGAGATATCTCGACTAAGTCAAGCTCTTGCTGACGTGCCAACTCCAACGCCTTACGTGTTGGCATCACTTCTGCTCCACCATCACTCACTACTCTCACGTCGCGTGCACGAATCTGTTCGTTTACGCGGTACTGATTTTTCATTTTGTCATTTTTCATTAACTATTCGATATATTCTTTTTTTGTCTTTTTGATTAAACGGCTGCAAAGTTACGATTATTTTGTGAAACCACCAAATTTTCAGTGGGTTATTTTCATTTTTGCCCGCAGATTCTTTGTTTTTCTAATGGATTTAATGTTTTAACCCCACAGATTGATATATTTAATCCCGCAAATTGATATATTTTAGTCCCACAGATTTCACAGATTAACACAGATCTTTATGATAAAGAAACTAAATCTGTAAAAATCTGTGAAATCTGTGGGACTTAAGAAAACAATAAATCAGTGGGGACTAAGAAAAGCTTTCAATCCATGGGAGTATATCCATTGACTTTACGGAAGATTGATTTTCGTATATCTGTGGTGGAAAAATTGACCAATATTCCAAGATGCTTCTTCGCCACACGCAAATACGTAAGCAATTGCTTATGAAAGACATCTTTCATTTCTGCCACAGACTTCAGTTCGACTATGACTTTATCTTCTACAAGAATATCCAGACGGAAATCTACAGGCAAAACCTTACCATCATACATGACATCCAACTTTACCTGATTCTCTACCCTAAGTCCATCTTTGCGCAACTGATAGCACAGAGCTGCTTCATAAACCGACTCAAGTAAACCTGGTCCCAATTCATTATAAACCTTATAAATAGCTCCAATGATCTTATAAGATATCTCATTTTCTGTCATAACCAAACGATTTTAAAATCCTCCTTAACAAAAAAAATCTCCCACAGACGTCACAGTTGTTACAGATATTCAACAGAACACACAAAAATCTGTGTAAATCTGTGAAATCTGTGGGACTAAACCCTCAACAGAAAAAATCTGTGTAAATCTGTGAAATCTGCGGGAGATTAGAAAATATCAATCTGCGGGATTACTCTTCAGCGGCCTTCAATTGCTCTGCAACCTCGGCATTGATGCGCTGAGCGAACTCTTCCATGCTCATGGTAGCCTGTTCGCCACCACCCTGCTTACGCATAGATACCAAGCCCTCGGCACTCTCCTTCTCACCTACGATGACCATGTAAGGAACACGCTTCAACTCGTTGTCACGAATCTTGCGGCCAATCTTCTCGTTACGGTCATCAACCAAAGCACGAACGCCCTGCTTGTCAAGATACTGACGTACCTTCTGAGCATAATCGTTGAACTTCTCAGAGATAGGAAGAATTGCAACCTGATCTGGAGTCAACCACAATGGGAAGTGACCGGCGGTATGCTCGATGAGAACGGCTGTGAATCGCTCCAGTGAACCGAATGGTGCACGGTGGATCATCACAGGAGTCTTCTTAGAGTTATCCTCAGCTGTATACTCCAGCTTGAAGCGCTCTGGCAAGTTGTAGTCCACCTGGATGGTACCCAACTGCCAACGACGACCGATAGCATCCTTTACCATGAAGTCGAGCTTAGGACCATAGAAGGCAGCCTCGCCAACCTCCTCACGAGTCTCAAGACCCTTCTCCTTGCAAGCCTCGCGGATAGCGTTCTCGCTCTCTTCCCAAATCTCATCAGAACCGATATACTTCTCTGTATCCTTAGGATCGTGAAGAGAAATCTGTGCCTCGTAGTTCTCGAAACCGAAGATCTTGAATACCTTCAGGATTACGTCGATTACATTCTCGAACTCAGACTTCACCTGATCTGAACGAACGAAGATGTGAGCATCATCCTGAGTAAATGTACGAACACGAGTCAAACCATGGAGTTCACCGCTCTTCTCATAGCGGAATACAGTACCGAACTCTGCAATACGCAAAGGAAGATCCTTGTAAGAACGAGGCTTACGAGCGTAGACCTCGCAGTGGTGAGGACAGTTCATTGGCTTGAGCATATACTCCTCATCCTCCTCAGGAGTCTGGATAGGCTGGAATGCATCCTTGCCATAGTGAGCATAGTGACCAGATGTAACATAAAGACTCTTGCCACCGATACCTGGGCAGATAACCTCCTGATAGTTGTAAGGCTTCAGGAGAGAACGGAGCAACTCCTGCAGACGCAGGCGGAGCTGTGTACCCTTTGGCAACCAGATAGGAAGACCCTTTCCTACACGCTCAGAGAACATGAAGAGTTCCATCTCCTTACCGATCTTACGGTGGTCACGCTTCTTAGCCTCTTCGAGGATAACCAGGTACTCGTCGAGCATCTTCTTCTTAGGGAAGCTGATACCGTAGATACGGGTCATCTGCTCGCGCTTGGCATCACCGCGCCAGAATGCACCAGCCACACTTGTAATCTTCACTGCCTTGATAAGGCCAGTGTTCATCAAGTGAGGACCACGGCAAAGATCGGTGAAATTGCCCTGGGTATATGTGGTGATGGTACCATCCTCCAAGTCCTGCTCTATATGCTCGCACTTGTAAGTCTGACCGTCAGCCTTAAACTCAGCGAGAGCATCAGCCTTAGCCACCTCCTTGCGAACCACAGGTTCGTTCTTCTTGGCAAGTTCCATCATCTTAGCCTCAATCTTGGCGAAATCATTCT
>OIWM01003996.1_pt1 | contig 10058 bp, 2 predicted proteins | sample 1587451 | NCBI WGS metagenome assembly OIWM01 (sample SAMEA3888907, study PRJEB22519) | human gut metagenome | biome: human gut; feature: human-associated habitat; material: faeces | place: Denmark | collected 2011
AAGAAGCTCTGAGAGCCAAGAAGCAAGGCGGTATTTACAGCGGTGCGGACGAACAAGCAATTCGGGCGACGGAAGACCTTTCAAAGGCATTCGGTGTACGGATTCTTTTGTTTGACGGCAACGGCAAGACGGACATTGACGGGTTTTATGACCGCAAAGCGAACTCGATATACTTAAATGCCGGAAGCCATGCGAAGCCGCTTCAAGCGACGGTACGTCATGAGATGGTTCACTTTTTAGCGCAAGCGAACAAAGGTGCATTTGAATCGTTTCGTGACTTTGTTGCCGGGCGATATGCTGAAATGTATGGAAAAGATGCGTTGAACACGTGGCTTGACAACAAAAAGGCAGAATATGAAGCGGCTGGCATGGAGCTTGACGAAAACAGTGCGAAAGAAGAGCTATGTGCAGATCTTGCAATGGATATGCTTACTGACGCAGAAACGGTAAAAGGATTTGCAAAAGAAAACCGTTCGGCGGCACGGAGAATTCTTGACGCTTTACGGCGGTTTATTGACAAGATACGTGCTGTTTTCGGTCTTGAGCCGAAATATACGGCCGGAAAAGCACGTGCGTTAGAGGCACTTTCGAAGACGGACAGCACGGTGAAGGTGACGGACGGAAAAGTCGAACGTTCGCACGCGTCATTTAAGAATGACACGCTGCCGAAAGCCTTGAACGTGAAGGACTTATATGCGGCGGAGAAGCTGCTATATCAAGCTTTGACAAGTGCTGAAATACGAAACAGCAATACGAATTCGGATGGTATTCGCTTTTCCGGTGAAACGGATTCGGATACAGATATCATAACGGTAAAGGACATAGACAATCTACGTTCGATCGGCCGCAAGTCGGTAAACGATTTCACTTCCGAAGACATAAAAAAAGCCGAGCCTTTTGCTCGGAGGTATTTTAAGGAATTAGGTGTGAAGTCGCCGTTCTTCCGTGCGTGGTTTGGTGATTGGAGAGCGCATGACACATCGGAAGTTAAGGTCGTTTCTCAAAAATCGGCTGAACGCGGAAAGGTGAAAAACACTGACACCGGTTGGGATATTCAGGTATCTGCAAAAGTGTTTGGTGAATCCCAGCACAAAGGGATGAAAAACCAAAGGGCTCTGCCTTTGCTTGATTACATTAACGGCATTGTGGAAAATGCTGTCTTACTTGACAGTTCCAGCATTCCAGCCGACAAAGTAAAGTCACTTAATTCTGCCATGATGCACAGTCTATACGCAATTGTAGACGCTGGAAACGGCCACGAGCTTGCAAAGCTATATGTAGAAGAGCTAAACGATATCAACACTGACGGGACTATCAAAAGAGCTTATCAATTACAGAATATAAGCAAAATTCCGTTGAGAAGTTCAGGGTTCAGCACAAACAGCTTAGCCCCATCATCTCAACGGAACGATTATACTGTATCACAACTTTTTGATTTTGTCAAGGCTTTGGATAAAAATTTTAAGCCAAACGAGGTAAGCAAGGTCGTTGACGAAGATGGGCCGCTTGTGGTATATCATGGGACGGATGCTGATTTTACAGTATTTGACCGTACAAAAGGCAGAAGCTCTATGGATATACAAGGAATGTTTTTCAGCCCGTGGGAACTTGATGCGCAGGGATACGGCAAAAAGGTCGGAGCATATTATATCAACCTTAAAAACCCGGCAGATGAAGGCACCGCTTACAAAGCGTTAAACATGTTCAAAGGACAAAACAATGCTGGTATTAAGGCACGTGATTATCTAATAAAACTCGGATATGACGGCGTAAACAACAGCGGCGAAGAATTCATTGCCTTTTATCCGGAACAAATCAAATCCGCCACGGACAACATTGGCACGTTTGACGGCGCAAATCCCGATATCCGATACTCAAAATCGAGCACTGCCGCAGATACAAAGAAAAACGTGTTTTCCTATGAAGCCTTGACAGCGAAGCCGGATATGCCTATAACCAAAATGCGAAACATTTCCGAAAGCGATTACGCGGCTTATCGGGCAGACAAAAGCAGTTTTGTAAAAGACATGGTAAAGCGTGCGGCGTTATTTGAAAAAAATCCGAAGAACACGGACAAGCAGACATACATTCATAACAAGGACACCGGGAAAGATATTCTTGTATCACGAGAGAGTTTCCGGCACGGTGCAGCAAGAATGGACGAAGAATATGCACAGATATGCAAGAACATCGGCAGTTTACTGCAAAACGCGGTAGCAGTCAACGAACTGCAATCTCGTGACAATGGAGAAAACTCCACGGTATTTATCGGAATGGCAGAGAACAAAAACAACTATGTTTTTGTTCGGATGATTGCCGAAAACCGCACACAGAGACTTGTAAGCTACGATATTTTGTATTCCATTCGGAAAAAGAGCGCAAAAAAAGAAGACGTTGGCAAATTGCCCCCGGATTACACCGCAAGCGGTGATTCCTCGTATACGTCTTCCACCATCAGTATAGCAAAGCTCTTAGAAAATGTCAAGAGGGAAAAACTGTTTTCGGGCATTTTATCAGCTGATGTTAAGAAAGCATTAGGCATTGATTCAACGGAAACAAGTGCAAACATTAACGGCGTTATGTATTCATTAAATACAGACAAAGACAGTGTTCAAACCATTCCGAAAGGTGAAGACCCGGCGAGGGATGTTGATGTACGCGCCTTTGATGAACGCGGCGGCAAGGTGAGCGAGGGCGTTCGGACGGTTCGATTCACATCAATCTGCAAGCGGAGAATCCGGTTGCACAGATCATCGGGCATGAGTTAACGCACAGTCTTGAAGGTTCGAAGAGTTATGCGGCTTTGCAAAAGACGGTCTTTGACTACATAAACAAGACGGAGCGGCCAACGGCGATCGATGACGAAAGAATACGGCTTGCCGATGTATACAAGCGGAACGGCAAGCCGCATTCGACGGAGGCGGAGGTGGATGCGGACATTCTTGCGAACTTCGTCGGAACGAAGCTGTTGACGGACGAGAATGCGATTCGGTATGTGGTTGGTTACAAGCGGAACTTCGGTGTGTGGATGCGTGAGCAGATCACGCGGCTGAAGGCGGCGTTTGGTTCAAAGAATGCCAAAACGCAGGCGTTTCTTGACAAGGCGGCGCGGTTATATCATGATGCGCTTGCGGAAAGCAAAAACGCTGTTCGGAAGGTGAACGGCGGGAAGAAACATGATGTTGTTGTTTTGGATAATGGCATGATGTATGTGCAGGCAAGTCGGAATGTTATTCATGGCGATGATGTTAATGCTTGGCGCAAGCAAATTACAGATTTTTACAAGCAAATGCTGAATGATATGCCGAGCGTTGATATTCGGACGGCAGAGGGAGATGTTCTGACGATAACTAAAGCTGAAACAGCTCACAAGGCACGGGATAATTTTGAAACAATTAACGGGCAACCTCAAAAAATGACTAATGAGAAATTCAAGGTAAAGCTAAAGGCAGAATCTCATATCGATGAGATTACGGAAGTCTCGAAATCAGGAAAAAAAACACCGTCTCCTGATGCAAAACAGCATAGTTTTGCGAAAGACGGCTTTACCTACAGAACTGCCTATTTCAAAGATGTAGATGGCACATATTACAAACTTATGCTTTCGATTGGAAGCACCGGAAACACTGCCACAGTATACAATGTTGGAAAAATAAAAGAAGATACTATCCCTTCAGCTACAATCGTAGCCGCGATTGGCTCAAAGGCCGTGGGACAATATCCTCTTGACCATAGTATATCCGAAACCGGCGAAAATGTCAATAGCTCATCGAAAAAAAGTTTTTCGGTAAGTGAAACGGACGAATTTGACGAGAGCATCATGGACACGGATGTGAATGCTGAGACACTGCGGGAATTAAAGCAGGAGGCGGAACGGAAGGCTTCTTCGGAATACGACAAGTTGTTACAGGAGGAATACAACAAGCGGCAGGTTTTATACAATCCGGACGAAGGAAAAAGTGTCAAGCGTGAGGATTTGAAAAAGGTTGACAAGGAATATTTGGAGCGGACGGAGCGGCAGCTAATGAACCGGCTTGCGCAAAGGATAGATTAAGCCAAAAACAAAGAAAACCGCTTGAATAGCGGTTTTCCGGTTTGGTGGAGCATAGGGGACTTGAACCCCTGACCCCGACACTGCCAGTGTCGTGCGCTCCCAACTGCGCTAATACCCCATGGGATGTAATTTTTAGAAGAATGGTGCACCTGAAAGGACTTGAACCTTCACGTCAAAGACACCAGATCCTAAGTCTGGCGCGTCTGCCAATTCCGCCACAGGTGCAAACTGAATAACGCGCCGCAACAAGCGAACTCACATTACTTTTTTATTATACCGATTATTTTATGGTTTGTCAAGTGCTATTTTTCGCGCTTTTGTCAAAAAAACAGAAATTTTTCTGCGCGGACATTCTTGGATTATTTAATCCGTTAGCTGTTAACAATGATTCAAATGCGCAAGTACAGACTAAAAGCAGAATTGAATCAAGCATTATTTTGCTCATATAAACAGCTTATGTTGCGAGTCTTGAAAAAATACAGTATTTCTGTTATACTATAAAAAACCTAATTCACGAATGTTAGTAAAGAAATGTTTGTCCTACTTCTACGATTAGAAACTATGTCAAAAAATGAAAATATGTCAAAAATGTCATTTGCATTCATTTATGTGTGCGATAAAATGTTATATAAAACCAAATCGTAATTCAAGGTTAGAAAGGGTGCATCCGCATGAAAAAAACACGCATCTCGTTTTCGCTTCTTCTTTCGATTGCGGCGATTTGTCTGCTAATTGCCGGTTTTTCCGTTTCGGTGACAGCAGCCGCCAAAGCAGCACTTTCGGAAGACAAGATTGCGTATCGATGGGATTTTGAAGATTCCGCTTCGCAAAACTGGTATTGCTGCAATCAAGGCTATTCCATTCAATATGACGACGGAAAAATGCAGGTGAATGTCGATCCGGAAGCCGGTTATCTTCAGCATAAAGCGGTTTCGGTAGACACGGATAAAGCGCGTTGGTTGGTTATCAAAGCCAAAAGCACGAGCGATTTTAACGAAATCGTGTTTTACTACCAAACCTCCGAACAAGGCTGGAGTGAGAGCCACACGGTCAAAATTCCGCTTCGTCCGAACGATACGGAATTCCGCACATATTACATTGACATGAAAGCTGTCAAGGGTAACTTGTATACCGGAAACTATCAAAACTGCATGTTATGTCTGCATGGTGCGACTAAAGGCAGCGTGGAATTTGAAGAGATTTCCTTTTACGAATCTTACACGCCGCCGGTTGAGGAAGTTGAACCGGAATGGCATTATCCGCTTGAAGCAAGCCGTGTCACTTCTCATTGGGGCGGCTTTGACTACACCTTTCCCGGCGACGGTTCCATGATTATGACCATTCCGAAGGATGGCGGCGCCAGTTTCTTTGATATGCCGAGCGATGCCGAGGTATATGCCGATTATTACCCTTATTTGATTTTGAAAGCAAAAGGCTCGGATGTGGATAATCCGTTTTACGTCTATTATTCTACAAGTGCCTATCCGAAGCTGGCAGAAACGCAAAAGCTCATGATGACCAAACTGCCGTATTCGGATGGTGAATATCGTTACTATTCCATTAATCTCGGTGCACAAAGCACTTGGAGCGGACTTATCGGCCGTTTAATGCTTTCTGCGGCCGGTGAAGCTGCTTCGACGCTTACGGTGACTGAAATGTATTATGCAAAAGAATTGAAATTCATCGATAGTCTTGAATTAACGGCTTCGTCGGATACCATTACCGACGATATGGGAACCGTTCTTTTGACTCCCGTCGTAAAGGCTCGTGCCGATGTTGACCCGTCCGTTACCTATACGACCGATTCGGTCAACGCCAAGCTTGTCAAAAATGCGGATGGTACGGCAACCATTACCGGTATGATGGACGGAACAGTCACTGTTACTGCCTTTCTGACGGTCGATCCGACCTATTCGGCTTCAAAGACAATTACGATTTCCGGTCAGAATCCGCGTACCTCCACAACGCAGATTCGCTACCTTACCTACGGCAACTCGATCATGAAGCACGGTCCGAACGCTTCGCTCGGCTGGAGCGGCAACTGGGGCATGGCAGCTTCTTCGGAGGATAAGGACTACTTGCACCGCATTCTTACAGCCTTAAAGAGCAAATACGGTGAAAACAATGTCGTTCATCAATTCGGCACTTCGCAGTCCAATTGGGAAAACGGTGTCACCGCAAATGATGCCGTCGATAAAGATTATTCCTATATGATTGACCCAATACGGGATGATTTCCGCACCTTTAAGCCGAACATCATCACACTTCAAATGGGCGAAAACGGCGCCGGGGGCATTAGCCAAGATCAGTACGAAAACATCATGCGCCAGGTTGTCACCATGTTCAAAGAAGAAGCACCCGACGCAACCATTGTCATTACAACACCTTTCTGGGGCGGAAACGCACGCGTTTACGGCGCGATGAAGGTTGCAGACGAGTTGGGTGTCCGGATTGCACTTTTGCACACGTTAAACACGGATGAAAACAAGGCGCTCGGCTTATTTGATCATTACGGCGTTTCGATTCATCCGGGTGACCTCGGTATGGAAAACATCGCAAAGCTCTTTTATGCCGAAATTGAAAAAGACCTCAGCGAACGAGAGGTCATCACCTATACCAATCTTCCGGTCTCACTCGAAATCGTAAGCGAAAAGAACACGATTACGACCGAAAACGGAACGCTGGCTCTTTCTGCAAAAATTCTTCCGGCAGATGCCGATCAAAGCGTCGATTGGTCGGTCGATAACAACTATATCGCCACAATTGACGAAAACGGCGTTTTGACCGCCCTCAACGATGGTGTCGTCACGGTTCGTGCGACGGCGCACTATAATAAAAACGCTTTTGACGAAATCCAAATCACGATTTCCGGTCAGACTTCGCCGTTTACCGTAACCTATGATAAAAACACGTCCGATACCGTGACCGGTATGCCGCATCCGAATCCTTATGCAAAGGGCGAATTCGTATTTGATAAAATCTATCCCGAACGTGAGACCTACACCTTTGTCGGTTGGGCGCTTGCGCCGGACGGAGAAGCGGTTTCTTCGTTCAATGTAACGGAGAATACGACCGTCTATGCCGTTTGGACGCCCGCCGTGCGATGGACCTTCGACCGCACCGACTACAAAGAAGGTTTTACCGTTAATTACGGCTTCAACCAATATGTAAAAAACGGCATCTTCTCGATGATTGCTACCAACACCGATCTTGAGGCGGGAGCGGTGCTTCAGGTTAATTCGCCGAAGCTTGCGGTTGACCCGAATCAATATTCGATTCTCGCGCTTCGTCTGCAAAACAGTGCGATAGCGAAGGATACGACCCTTGATTTAACGGTATATACCGCGAAAAACAGCTACTCCTACTCTGTCAGCGTAACCACGACCGATGTGACCTCTTATGCCTTTGATCTTTCGAACGTCAAGGAAATGATCACCGGATTTTCTTTCAAGCCGACCAACATCGACTGCTCGCTCATGCTCGATGAAATCGCGTTTGTCTCTTCCGAAAACGGCGCGTTGACGTATGATGCCAATACCACCGACACGGTGACCAACCTCCCGTCGCCGGAGTATCTGACCTCGAACGGCAAGTATACGTTTGCCGAAACAAAGCCGGCAAGAGCAGGGGATACCTTCTTGGGCTGGAGCAAGAGCAAAACAAGCAAGCTGCTTCTTTCGGATACCGTTGACGATTCCGTTCATACGGTTTATGCCGTTTGGGACAAAAACGACCATTGGGAAATGGACAGCACAGCGGAATACAGCCTTAGCAACGGAAAAGGTACGTTATCGGACGGCATCCTGCACTTTACGGCAACGGCAAAGGCGGATAACTCCTATGATCCGATCATCGGCATTCCGACGAATTTTGCCGCCGCGACAACCTCCGGCAAGGTGGTCGCGCGCATGAAATGGTCAACCGAATCGACTGGCGATTACTTCTCGCAAATGTTCTTCAAAGGAAGCGATGCCCAGCTTTCCGAAGGAAATTCCGTAAAAACCGATTTGCTTCCGCTCGGCGGCAGAAATCCTGAGGATTACAAGCTTGTCACCTTTGATTTTACTGGCAAGGAAAACTGGAAGGGTACGATGACCCAGCTTCGTTTCGACATCGTCAGCACGCAAGGAAACGTTGACCTTGACTATGTCCGCTTTACCGATTCCGAAGCCAATATCTTAACCGATTCCGGGAAAACGCGAAAGCTTTCCGTATCCGACGATGCGACCTATATTGTCAAAGAGGGCGGCGCACTGGTGCCGACAGGCACGGTTTTCTTAAAGAACCTCTATCTTTCGGGTGATATCGATCTTGCGAACGGTGTTGTTGCCGTTACCGATACGGTTGAAATCGCAGATACCAACAAGAACCGTTACACAGTCTTTACACTTGATATGGCGTCTGCCGGTGTTGCGGCTTCCGACTATATGTATGTCGGCGGTTGTGATAAACCGGTTGAAATGAAGAACGGCGCGAAATATCTTGTCAAGCTTGATGAAAACGGCGTTGGCTTTGTATACTTCGGCAACGCCTTGGACATTTCCAAAAAAATTCTTTATAAGCTGACAGCAGACAGTGCGGAAAAGATGGACACGGCTTTCGTAACCACCGACGATGCTGCATCGATTCGCTCTGCCGCACCAAACGGCGTTCGTTTCCGTGCAATGGTTGCCAACAAGTATCTTGTCAAAACCGTTGAAATAGATGGTTTTGCCGTTAAGGAGTACGGATTCCTCGTTTCCATCGGCAGCCGAATCAATTCAGCAGAGGAGCTGACCATGGCAGCCGTAGAAGCCGGCAACGCCATCAAGGGCGTTGCACACGACGAAACGACAAATCGTATTTACGGTTCAACGGACGAAGCGCAGATCATCACGGCGGTTCTTGTCGGCCTTCCGAACACAAAGCAAGCATACAGAACGGATTTGTATGTCAGACCCTATGTTGTGCTTTCGAGTGGCTTGATTGTTTACGGCAACCCGCTTACCGATACCATGTATGATATCGCAAACAGAATGTCCGAAGAGATGACAGGCAAAGAGCCCTATGCAGACTTTATCTATAATGTCATAAATGTTGGCGCATAAACGCTTGCAGCAACAAAGAACAGCGTACCGAAACCGGTGCGCTGTTCTTTTCTTATACGCTTATCCGAAAATAGGCAAATTGTCAGCCAATCAGCATTTGTCTATTTTTCTTCATATTTTAGTGAATAATTGCCGTAATTTGCACGGCTGTTTGTGACATCTGCACAAACGAAGCGGTGAAAAAAAGTCGTTTTGTCGTCTTGAAATGTACGTCTGCGTATGTTATAATATTATCAACAACAAAGTAAAGGAGTATCTCTATGAGACAAACACATTTTACCAAAGCATTGTGTTTTCTGCTCTCGTTCTGCATGGTTTTCAGCGGATTTGTTTTCGCTGCACCGGCTATGGAAACGGTTGAAACAGCTGAAGAAACCGTTACAAACAAGACAGAAACCGCTGCTCTCAACGAAGTGGGCGTAAAACCGGGCTTGAATATGCTCACACAGACAACCGAACCGTACGGCTATGAAACGGAAGAGCAAGCTAACTCTTTCAACTCGGTTATTACCGAGTATTACACACCGAACGGCGAAGCAAAAGTTATAAGCAACCCTGCCAAGGACGAAGTCAACGGCTCGGAAAAGGTTTTGTCCCTTTCCTGCTCGCTGCCGAACGATAAGGAGAGATATCCTTCCTTCCGTTTTTACACACCGGCTACAATCGAAGCAAAGCGTCCGATTTACGTTTCCTTCAAGTATAAGAAGACGTACACGCCGGCTGCAGGGGAATCCTACACGGAAGCACAGTCGTTCTGGGTTATGAAAGGCGGCAATGTTGTTAAGGATGTCGGCGGCTTTTCCTATAATGCTGCATGGAAAAAATTCAGCGGCTTGCTTGATTTTTCGAAAGCCACTGTGCCCGGGACGACGACTGTCGATCCAAGCGATGTGACAAACATTCTGATCCAGGGAAAG
>OIWM01003997.1_pt1 | contig 10057 bp, 7 predicted proteins | sample 1587451 | NCBI WGS metagenome assembly OIWM01 (sample SAMEA3888907, study PRJEB22519) | human gut metagenome | biome: human gut; feature: human-associated habitat; material: faeces | place: Denmark | collected 2011
CGAAGCATTCCACTTTGCCCCAAGGCTGTTTTTTATGTTTTTGTTTTTGATTCCATTCACGATTCGGCAACAATATAATCATTGCCCATGTAATTTTTCACTGAGCCCACAACTGGGCAGAGTGAACTGTGGTGAAGGATTGGAGCAACCTTTCTTGCAATTCTTCAGCAGTGCCGAGGTGATTGTAGCGGTGGTGCGAAAAAAGATTTGCGAGGATGAGAAAAAAATTGTATCTTTGCATCGCTTTTAGGGAAATTCATCCCTGATGGTAGCGTTCGGGATATAGCTCAGTCCGGTTAGAGTATACGTCTGGGGGGCGTGGGGTCGCTGGTTCGAATCCAGTTATCCCGACCACGCACAAAGCTTGATAGCACCACCGCTATCAAGCTTTTTTTCTTCTCCCCCATCCTCATTATTTTAAAAAACATTAAAAGCTCAGTTAAATATATACTTTTAACACCTTAAACTATACTATCTAATGATTAAATGATTATATTTGTAGAAATTCTACAAAAACACAATCGTAATGATACTCAAAATCGAATTTGAAAACTTTTTCTCCATCAAAGACCGAGTGAGAATTGACTTCCGAGCTGCCAATATCAATACAGCATTGGCTCGTGAATTGGGACATAATGTGATGGTCTGGAATGGGGTGCCTATTTTAAAGTCCGTTGGTTTGTTTGGTCCAAATGCTTCGGGCAAATCGAATGTGATGAAGGCTATTAATTTCTGTTGCAGAATGATTTTAGACTCCCATCTCTATAATGAGGGGACTGTATTCAATTTTGAACCTTTCAAGTTTGATGGGTGGCAAGATAAATCGAGCAAATTCCTCATCGATTTTGTGTGCGACAATATCGAATATGAGTATTCTTTTGAACTGGCCAAGGAAAGAATACTCTCAGAAAGCCTATATCATTATCCTGTTGGTAGGCGTGCTAAAGTATTTGTTCGTGAGGCCAATGGCAAATATAGCTTTGGAACTGGAGTTTTCGCCAAACCCTTAGATGTGGTCTTAAACACGAGTGAGAAAAATCTGTTTCTGAGTAGAGCAAGTTCCATGAATCGCGAACTTGCACAAAAACTATATCGTCATTTTATGAACCAGTTCTTGCTTGGACTGGTAAATGTGAATGAGGTGATGGTGCTTGATAGCTTCAACACCTACAAGAAAGTGATTCTCAAAGCTCTTGAAATCTGCGACACCGACATTACCAACATAGAGGCAAGAAAAGAACAAACGCCAGCTCCAGTGGTGATACCAGGGCAGGGAGAACTCACATTCAAAATGGTGGATGTGCTGAAATTCAAAACATTCCACCGAAACCAAAAGGATGTGATGTTTGATTTAGACTTGGAGGAATCAAGTGGCACAAGAAAACTTTTTCAGATATTGATTCGCTTGCTTGATGTGGTGAAAAACAGAAAAGGCATTATGATGGACGAGTTTGATTTAGGACTTCACACTCGATTAGCTGATTTTATTTTAGACTTGATTCACGCATCGGAAGGAAGCCAACTTTTATTCTCGTCACACAACACCAATCTCATTGATGTGAAAAGATTGAGAAGAGACCAAATTGTGTTTGTCAATAAGAAGGAAAATGGTGCTACTGAAGTGTATTCTCTCTACGATTTTAAAGATTTCCGTGAGAATATGGATGCCGAAAAGGGGTATATACAAGGTCGATTTGATGCCGTCCCGTATGTCGACTCCTCCGTTGAAAATATCAAACAACTATTGGAGGATTGATTATGGCAAGCAAAAGAGAGAAAGCACCGATAAAGCGAATGCGCAGGATTATCCTGGTTATCTGCGAAGGAGAAACAGAGGTTGGCTACATCAATCTCGTGAAGAAATGGTATAAATCGCCTGTGCGCATCGTCTCACATATAGAGGGGACGAAAATCACTCAATCTCTTGTTGAAAAACGAGCACGAGAACTGAAAATTTCGCCTTTCGACAAGGTTGATACATTTCTAATGTATGACATGGACGTTGCCGCCGTTAATAAAAAAGTGATGGCGTGCAAAGCAGAACCACTACTGAGTAATCCGTGTTTTGAAATATGGCTCCTTCTACACGCAAAAGACCAAAAATCAGCATTATGCTCCGATGCCGTACTGAAAGAACTGAAGAAAAGCGCTTCTGTTTGGAGCAACTACAACAAAGCCTATTATACGGCAACACAGCAAGCCTATCTTAAAGAACATCTCGGCAAAGCCATAAGTAGAGCAAAACAACTCAAAGATTTCCAAAACCCTTCCACAAGGATATACAAGCTACTGGAAATTCTTGAAAATTAGCACTGCATCTGGTAAAGTACCCGAAAGCGAAACACCGATTTAATCCATTTTAATCCAATTTTCACCGATTCAAAATATAGGTGATAATGGATTTTTAATTGGGTTGAATCGGTGTTTTTGATTTTTTATCGGAGCACTCGGAGTAATCAGAGCACTCGGAGGCTCTATTCTCTAATTTCTAACTTCCAACTTCTAACTTCCAACTTCTAATTTCCAACTTCTAATTTCCAACTTCTAACTTCTAATTTCTAATTAGATGTGGAGGAGGTCGCGGTATAGGTCGAGGGCTATGCGCATTTGGTCGTCGGTGATGGTGTGACCGGGGCGTACGTCGCCACAGGCGGCGAGCAGGGTGCAGTTGATTTCGCCATGCTCGCTTTTCTTGTCGTGGTGCATGAGGTGGAGCAACTCGTCGTAGTGGTCGCAGGTGATGTGGTAAGCTCCGTAGTTGGCGTAAACGAATTCGGCCAATCGGTGCAAATCCTCTGTCGGGAATTTCAGGATTTGGTGCGAAAGCACCATTTCTGCCACCAAACCCCATGCCACAGCATAGCCGTGGGCGATGGGTTTGCCGTCGTGCAGCGCCTTGCTCTCGAATGCGTGTCCCACAGTGTGCCCCAAGTTGAGCGCGCGGCGAATGCCTTGCTCGTGAGGGTCTTCCTTCACGATTCGCTCTTTCACCAGAACCGAAGTTTTGAGCAACTGGAGCAGATGCTCGGCATCGGCATTTTGGAAGTCGTAGCCCGTGAGTTTGATGAACTCATCGTGGCTGCTGAGCATACCGTGCTTCAGCATTTCGGCGTAGCCCGATTTCAGTTCCGTAATCGGCAATGTGGCGAGGAAGCGAGTGGAAATAATCACATCTGATGCCTCTTGGAAACACCCAATCTCGTTTTTCAGTCCACCGAAGTTGATGCCCGTCTTTCCGCCCACCGCTGCATCTACGGCACTGAGCAGCGTGGTGGGAATGTTGACAAAACTGATGCCACGCTTGAAGGTGGCGGCAGCAAAGCCTCCCAAGTCGGTCACCACGCCACCGCCAAGGTTCACCACCAACGATTTGCGAGTGGCACCACCTTGCTCCAGGCTGTTCCACACATGGGTGAGCGTGTCGAGGTTTTTGCACGAATCACCCACGCCGATGGTGATGATTTGCGCCTCTGCCAAATGGCAGCTACGGATTTTGGGAAGCACTACGCGTGCTGTGTTTTCATCTACTATCACCGCCAGATGGTTGTGTGGCTTGGCGTCGAGAATGGCATCAAGCGCGAGGGCAACATCGTTGGTGAACACAAGATTTTGCGACATTACTGCAATTATTGTTGTTTGTGTATATAAATTTTGGCACGAAGCAAGACTTCATCATAACGTAGGGACATGCCTTTGGCATATTTCAAACGCATCCACCAACGCATCCACGCACAACCAACATGCCGAAGGCATGTCGCTACGCGATGGCGTTATCATTGGCGGATTTTCAAGCCTCCTACATGTGCCTTTTTTACTGTTTTGTGGCACGAAGCGCTTCCAAAAGCAATGGCAGAGCCTCGGCAAGGGCGGTCATGCTGGGGTAAACAATGTCGGCACCTGCTTTGTAGAGGTCTTTTTCTGGAATTGGACCAGTGGTGACACCGATAGTAAACGACCCAGAAGCGTGGCCTGCTTGCACTCCGAGTGGAGCGTTTTCAATCACGATACATTCGCTTGGCTTTGCGCCAGCCTTTTGCTGACCACGCAAATATGGCTCTGGATTGGGTTTGCCGTTGCGGGTGTCGGCACCTGTCACACGATCTGCCTCAAACAAACCGTCGTAGTCGTGGTCGATGCGGTCGAGGATTGATGGCTGATTCGAGCCAGTGACCAGCACATTTTTCAAACCGGCCGCCTTAGTGATTTTCAGCACATCGGCAGCGCCTTCCATGATGGCAGGTTCGCCAAGTTCGTTGAAGTAGCGTCCCTTCACCTTATAGTATTCCCATGCTTCCTGGTCGGTGATATTCTTACCAGTACCACGGCGGAACATCATTTTAACAATATCGGCACCTGTCATGCCCTCGTATTGGTAAAACTCATCGCGTGAGCATTTCACGTTGTTCTTCTTCATGAGTTTCACCCATGCGCGAGTGTGATTTTTCATCGAATCGTAAAGCACACCGTCGCAATCAACGAGTGCCACTTTAATATCAACGCTTTTGTTGCCACTATATTTCAGATAGTTGGCTATTGCTGTTTGTTCAGTCATTTTATTATATGTTTTTATTTAACCGGTTATCTAACTGTGATGTGGAAACAGCCCTGCTTGCGCTCGTAGATGGCGTAGCAGCGGTTTGCCTCCCTGAAATTGTAAACGATTTCTGCAAGAATATTTTTCAAACTCTCCAGCGAAATGCGATAACTGTCGTCAAGGCAGTCGAACTTCGTCCAACTGATGTCGAACGTGGTGCCGTAGAGGTGGCACGATTGCTCCGTGGCGGCTGCGTTGCGCTTTCTGAGTTTGGCCACAGTGTGCTCGGTGCGCAGCAGGCTGTTCACCCTTATTCGGTAGCCCTTGCCTCCGCGCGCCTTGATGGTGTCTTGGAAAGCCTTGCCAATCTCGTGTAGCAGATTTGCTGCTTTCGGCACGAGATAGGGGTGTGCATACTTCATCGTAGAATCGATGTAATACACATCGCAGGTGTAAAGGCGCACGATAGGGCGTTTGAGTTTAAATGCCGACCTAACGTCGGTAATAGGGTCGATGCCATTGGCGCGTGCGGCTTCCAGTTGCATCGCATTCGAGTCGTTAAACAGTCCTGTCAGACGGCCGGGCTTGATGTGTGTCTGCATCACATGCTCATCGCCATTGTCGGTGGCATGTTCCGACGCCTTCAGGTTTGAGTTGGTGACAATCATTTCATCGGTCAGCACATATTCTAATCTGTCTTGCTGATAGCCACATGTGTAAACCGACGACGATACAGCCAGCACCGCCACCACTATTATCAACGACCAAAGAAGAGTTCGCATTATGTTTTTTGTGTTGTATGTTTTTTATCTGCCTACGGTTTGCACGTAGAGAATGTTTTTATTTTCGTCAAGATTCATTGTCTTTTTCATCGCATCGCGGTCGCAACCATATCTGAGCACCGTCTTCAAGCCTGCCTGAGCGCAGTAGAGATACACATTTTGCGACGCAGCACCAGCCGCATAGCATTGATGCTCAATGTCTTTCTGCTTGGTCTTGTCGGCTACAAACACGATATTCACAGGAGCCGTAACGGCAAAGTCCTGAAGTGCCACCTCTTCGCGGAAGTCGCCAGTGGCAATGGGAGTGAGCGTGTTTTCCTCAGCGCTGTAACGGCTGATTTCGGTGGCAGTCACCACATAAATCTCAAGTTCCTGTCTATTCATAGCGGTGCCAATGGTGCGTTTGCCATCGTGAGTGATGCCCCACGCCGCCCAAAGCATATCGCTCAACTCCTGCTTAGTGACGGTGGACGAAGGGTCGATGTCGCGTTGAGAGCAACGCAGACTCATTGCCTGCATCAAAGGCATACCGCCTGTGGTCTTAGGCTGTGGAAGCACTTCTGCATTTGCGCAGCAGCACAAACCAATCGACGCTGCACACACCACAGAAGCGGTCAATCTATTCTTTTTCATATATCCCAGAATTTTGTTCCCACAAATATACGAAAAAGCCCCGAAACATCACCCCAAACCACCCAATAAATTATCCACAAGAAATCAGAAGTTATAAATCAGAAGTTAAGGAGTTAAGAAGTTAAAGAAGTTAAGACGATACTTTCGTAACACGCAATTTGCTGGGGAAGACACACCAATTTAATCCATTTAAACCCGATTTACACCTATAAAAGCCAAATGATAAAAATAGGTGATAATGTTTTTTTAATTGGATTAAATAGAGTGTAAAAAAAAACCATAAATAATTGTGCTGATTTGTGGCTAAAAATCACACACAAATTAGTGTGAGTAAAGCCAGCCACGAATTTCACAAATCACACGAATAAAAATTTTCGATGTTTAATCTTATGTTTCCCTCTCTTAGAAGTTAGAGCCACCGGTTGCATCAATAAAAAACACCCATTAAACCCAATTATAATCCTATTAACACCCTTAACATAAAAAATCGGTGCAAATAGGATTTTAATGGATTAAATAGGTGTGAAGAAATCCACAAAGAAATTCGTGTGAAATTTGTGCTAATTTGTGGCTAAAAATCACACACGAATTAGTGTGGGAAAAGCCAGCCACAAATTAACACAATTTTTTCACAAATTGTTTTTTAATGAGTGGGAGCCACAAAGCTTGAACTTGTGGGGCGCGCTATTCAAGAATCATGTTGATGAGGGAGGTCACGTCGGTTACGTTTACTTCGCCGTCGCCGTTGATGTCGCACACATCATCGTCGAATGATGCGGCACTCAGCAGTTTGTTGATAAGTGCTGTCACATCGCCCACATTTATTTCACCATCACCATCAATATCTCCAGTTGCCTCACTGATTTCCGAGATAAATGTGAAGTGCTTCCAATAATCAGCTTCTTTATACTTCAAATAGCATCCTTTTGGGACAAATAAATCTGCATAGTAGGAGAAAAAAGTGTCATCACGGATTACTGGAGGCTCAGGGTTGAGCGAATAAATTTTCGTCAGGGCTGTGCAGTCCCCGAAAGCCTGTGCGCCGATTGAGGTAACGGAGGTGGGGATGGTAACAGAGGTCAGGCCTGTGCAACCCTCGAAAGCCCGACCGCCGATTTCGGTGACGGAGTTGGGGATGGTAACAGAGGACAGACCTGTGCAACCATAGAAAGCCCGACCGCCGATTGAGGTGACGGAGTTGGGGATGGTAACAGAGGTCAGGCCTGTGCAATCCTCGAAAGCAGACCCGCCGATTGAGGTGACGGAGGTGGGGATGGTCACAGAGGTCAGGCCTGTGCAACCTTCGAAAGCACCATCACCGATTGAGGTGACGGAGTTGGGGATGGTAACAAAGGTCAGGCCTGTGCAACACTCGAAAGCAGACTCTCCGATTTCGGTGACGGAGGTGCCGATGGTCACTGAGGACAGACCTGTGCAACCACTGAAAGCCCGTGCGCCGATTGAGGTGACGGAGTTGGGGATGATAACAGAGGTCAGGCCTGTGCAATCCTCGAAAGCAGACCCGCCGATTGAGGTGACGGAGGTGGGGATGGTAACAGAGGTTAGGAATCTGCAACAAGAGAAAGCCGATGGGCTAATCGTCACTGTGCCCTTTTTAATGTTGATAGCTATGCCATTTACCATTTCTCCTTTAAATTTATACGCCACTTTTCCTATATAGACAACTCCGTCGGGTTGGTTATTATACCACGGAGTGTATTCGAAAGCCCGTGCGCCGATTGAGGTGACGGAGTTGGGGATGGTAACAGAGGTCAAGCCTGTGCAAGCAGAGAAAGCCCTATAGCCGATTTCGGTGACGGAGTTGGGGATGGTAACAGAGGTTAGGCCTGTGCAACCCTCGAAAGCCCGACCGCCGATTTCGGTGACGGAGTTGGGGATGGTAACAGAGGTCAGGCCTGTGCAACCCTCGAAAGCCCGTACGCCGATTTCGGTGACGGAGTTGGGGATGGTAACAGAGGTCAGGCCTGTGCAACCAGAGAAAACTTGCCCGCCGATTTCGGTGACGGAGTTGGGGATGGTAACAGAGGTCAGGCCTGTGCAACCCTCGAAAGCCCGTACGCCGATTTCGGTGACGGAGTTGGGGATGGTAACAGAGGTCAGGCCTGTGCAACCTTCGAAAGCAGACCCGCCGATTGAGGTGACGGAGGTAGGGATGGTAACAGAGGTCAGGCCTGTGCAGTCCTCGAAAGCCTGTGCGCCGATTGAGGTAACGGAGGTGGGGATGGTAACAGAGGTCAGGCCTGTGCAACCAGAGAAAGCCCGACCGCCGATTGAGGTGACGGAGCTGGGGATGGTAACAGAGGTCAGGCCTGTGCAACCAGAGAAAGCCCGTACGCCGATTTCGGTGACGGAGTTGGGGATGGTCACTGAGGTCAAGCCTGTGCAACCTTCGAAAGCAGACCCGCCGATTTCGGTGACGGAGGTGGGGATGGTAACAGAGGTCAGGCATGTGCAATCCTCGAAAGCAGACACGCCGATAGCCTCTGTGCCTTCTTTGATGGCGATAGCTGTGTCACTTGCCATTTCACCCTTGAATTCATATGCCACTTTTCCTATATAGACCACCCCGTCGGGTTGGTTGTTATACCACGGAGTGTTCATGAAAGCACCATTACCGATTGAGGTGACGGAGTTAGGGATGGTCACAGAGGTCAGACCTGTGCAATACGCGAAAGCGCCATTACCGATTGAGGTGACGAAGTTAGGGATGGTAACAGAGGTCAGACCTGTGCAACGAGAGAAAGCAGACCCGCCGATTTCGGTGACGGAGTTAGGGATGGTAACTGAGGTCAGGCCTGCGCAATACGCGAAAGCTGATGGGCAGATCAACACTGTCCCCTCTTTAATATTGATAGCTGTTCCACTTGCCATTTCCCCTTTGAATTTATACGCCACTTTTCCTATATAGACAACTCCGTCGGGTTGGTTATTATACCACGGTGTGCCCTCAAAAGCACTTTCGTCGATTGAGGTGACGGAGGTGGGGATGGTGACGGAGGTCAGGCCTGTGCAACCATAGAAAGCCCTATAGCCGATTTCGGTGACGGAGTTGGGAATGGTAACAGAGGTCAGACCTGTGCAACCAAAAAAAGCAGACGAGCCGATTGAGGTGACGGAGTTGCCGATGGTCACAGAAGTCAGACCTGTGCAACGAGAGAAAGCAGACCCGCCAATTTCGGTGACGGAGTTGCCGATGGTCACAGAGGTCAGGCCTGTGCAACACTCGAAAGCAGACACTCCGATTTCGGTGACGGAGGTGCCGATGGTCACTGAGGTCAGACCTGTGCAACACTCGAAAGCAGACACTCCGATTTCGGTGACGGAGGTGCCGATGGTCACTGAGGACAGACCTGTGCAACCACTGAAAGCCCGTGCGCCGATTGAGGTGACGGAGTAAGTAGAGCCATCGTAGGTCACACGCTCCGGAATCGTGACGGGTCCTGTATAATCACCACCCTTGGTAACATACACACTTTTGCCATCACCATTTTTATTATAGGCGATGCCATCCACCTTAAAAGTGTAGGCGGAGGCTGATAGGGCGCTTAGTAGCACCGCTAATGTAAAAAATAGTATTTGTTTCATCTCATCATATTTATTTTAAGTATTTTTTCGCTTCTGATGTGCTCATAGTAGGTTTCAAGCCATCACTATTCTGATGCTTGGCACAGCAAGGTGCTTCTGGTTACCTCAAAATCCCTCAGAGTTGAAAATTGGCGATTTTCGTAAATAGGACTTGAAGCGAAACGCTTTCAAATTAATATGTCAGTTATGCACACCACAATATGCCACATAGCCCTAAGGCAAACAGCAAATGCAATTTGCACCCACAAATTTAAAATGATTTTCCCAATTTTCCAAGAAAATCCTTAATAATCCATAAAAATTGAAGGTTAGGGGTTAGAGGTTAGGGGTTAGCGAGTTAGGGGTTGCCGCATCCGAGTGCTCCGAGTTCTCCCCTAAAGCCCTATCACCGCCTAAAAAATCAAAAAATCGGCGCCAATAGGATTTTAATGGATTAAATGGTTCTGTGGATAAAAACCGCTCGCCTTCGGCGAAAAACCAAACCCGGTAGGGACGTGATACT
>OIWM01004008.1_pt1 | contig 10034 bp, 10 predicted proteins | sample 1587451 | NCBI WGS metagenome assembly OIWM01 (sample SAMEA3888907, study PRJEB22519) | human gut metagenome | biome: human gut; feature: human-associated habitat; material: faeces | place: Denmark | collected 2011
CAGGTTGTCCGGGGCGCTGTCGGTGAGGTTGTAGAGTCGGTCTTTGATGCGGCGCCGGGTGTCCTCAAGGCTCAGATAGAGCACATCGCATTGCAGTGTAGGCAGCCCCCAAATAGAGTTTCCCTGCGCCACGTGCAGCCCCAGCCACAGCATCAGCCAGCTTTTGCCAATCTTGCTGGCACCGCTGATGACATTAACACCCTGCGAAATAAGGCCGTCTACGATGAACATCGTCTTGCTCATCGGCGTGGACAGCAAGGTCTCTGCGTCCACGGTTTTCAGTTTGTTGTCCATAGAATTCTCCTTTGTAGAATGTTAGAAGTAGATTTTGGCGGGGGCGAATGGAAACGGCCACCCGCCCCCGCTTTACCCGCAAAAATCCCCAGAAATCAAGGCTTTCCCGGTGCCTAATGTTCGACGCTGCGCCGCCGTCTGGCAGAGTCTGCCTTCTGCTTGCGCCGGATGGTGCGGCCGCATTCCGGGCAGTACTTCTGCCGGTTGCTACTGGGTGCAAAGGGCTTTCCACACCGTTCGCAGGTCCGTGTACGCTGCCGGTAAATATCGGCGCAGAGTACCTTGTCGGTGGGCAGAACCGCCCGCCGAAAGTACTTACACAGCAGCGAATAGGAAATCATCTGCACGCACACGCAGCCCTCGCCGTCGTCCAGCGGCAGGCAGTTGCCACCGTCGTAGTTGGCGCACAGCCGCCGGATCAGCCGGTTGCAGCGCGCCCTTTGGGCGGGCGTCAGGCGCTTGATCTCATCCAACCTTTTTCACCTCTTTCTCCATTACATAGTTGATGACGCTGATTTTCGGGATCTTCAGCGTCGTGCCGATCTTCACGGCGTGGATGTACCCATAGTCGATCAGCTTGTAGGCCAGCTTGCGGCTGATGCCCAGCATCTCCCGAAGCTCTTTGACGGTCACGATGTCCGGGTATTCCGGAAACATCATCTGATAAAGCTCTCTGAGCTCTCCTTTCTTCATAGGTTTGAACCTCCTTTGCTTGTTCTGAAACCGCATTTCTGCGGTAATTTTTGCTTGCTGCCGCTCATCTGTATCGTTCCTGCCCCGGAGTCTCACCACGGCGTATCGCTTCTTCGGCGCGCTCTCGTCGCAGCAAGTTCCATATCATTCGCTTCCGCACTCGTGCGAAAGCTCATTCGTTTCACTGCTGCTCCTCTTCCCACAAAATCTTCGATTTTGCGGGAGCCCTGAATTATCGGGAAGTCGTGGCGTCACTTGCCGGAAGCATATCCTTTGGAAGCGGCGATTCAATTTTCAAGGTACACAGGGAAACAGTTCCCTCAATAGGTAGCCAGCGAGAAGGGCAATTTATAGATCCCCTCACTAACCAACTGGGAAATTTTTTTCGATTTGTACGAAGCAAATTTGAAAAATTTCTTTGAAAGTCTCTCTACTAACCAACTGGGAAATTTTTTCGGATTTGAACGAAAAAACTTTTGAGAATTTTTCTGCGAACCCTACTACTAATCAACTGGGAACTTTTCGGGCAAATAACAAATGGGTTTTAGAAAAATTTTTTAAGTGCCCATCCTACTAACCAATTGGGAAATTCTTTGAGATTTTGGCAAAGTAATTTGAAAAATCCTCTCAACTTTTCAAAAGATCCTTCTACTTACTCTGAATAAGAGGTGCCTTTTGGCAGGGTGTTTTTCAAAATTCCCCGCAAAAATATTTCTCCCTTCACTTACTCTGAATAAGGGGCGCCGTTTGTGGGGGTGTTTTCGGGAACAATTTGAAATTCTCAGCAAAAAAGGTTTCTCCGCTCAAATCAGTAAACTGAGCGGGGAAACCTTTCACTTTTAATTATAAGATTTTCTTCTTAATCCCTCGTAAATCCGCAATAATCCTTGATAAATCCGCCTTGCTGTGATATACTTAAATTGTATAGTTATAGCTATCGGAAACTGCCTGAAAGTGAGGACATTTTAATGGAACCGACCATCGAACGCTGGTACTCAATGAAAGAAATTTGCGAATACCTCGGCGTCAGCCGTGATACGGTACTCGCTTGGATAGAGAAAAGAAATATGCCCGCTGCGAAAATAGGCCGTCTTTGGAAATTCAAGGTCAGCGAAGTGGACGCCTGGATGAAGTCCGGCGTAGCGGCGGATAAGTAATCTGGATTGAGTGATGAGCTATGGGCTTTATAGATTCGTATAAGCATCTCGAAAAGCTGTGTGGCGATATGCTGCAAACTCAGCACGGTGTCTCCGCATATATAGCTGAGATGGAAAGTACCCCAAATGGTTCATATTGGGTGCAAGGCTGGGTCGAAGATCTCAAGTGCCTTAAGCATTACCGCTGGGTCAGAAACCAAATTGTACACGACCCGAATAGCAGCGAAGAAAATATGTGCGACCTCAGCGACGCACAATGGATTGACAATTTTTATGATAGGATTATGAAGCAAGGTGATCCTCTTGCTATGTATCGAGAGGCGACAAAACCTCGGCCTGTCGCAAAGCCAAAACCGCTCCGCCAATCGCCGCAGGCACAATATACATATTCCGTACAGCCGGTTTACTCAAAAAAGAAAGCGAAGAAAGCCACCGGATGGGTTGTGTTATTGATTATTACAGTGCTTGTCGGACTGTTTTTTGTGCTTAAATACCTTGTATATTAATCAGGAGATGCACGATGGCACTGGAAAATAAATTGGGGCTGACAAGCTCCGCCGATCTTGCCCGAGAAGAAGAATGCATCAGCAAGAAAAAGGCGGTAGAACTGTTTGAAAACGGCGTGCTCGATACGCTCCCGGCAGGTAAATTCTCGACCTTGCAGGCGATTCACAAGTATCTGTTTGAAGATATTTACGACTTTGCCGGTAAGCTGCGCACGGTGAATCTGGCGAAGGGCAATTTTTGCTTTGCACCGCTGATGTATCTGGAAGCGGCATTAGCCAACATCGACAAGATGCCGCAGTCCACTTTTGACGAGATCATCGAAAAATATGTGGAAATGAATATTGCCCATCCCTTCCGCGATGGCAACGGCCGCAGCACCCGCATTTGGCTTGGCCACATCCTGAAAACCGAAATCGGCAGGGTCGTGGACTGGAGCAAGGTGGATAAAGAGGATTATCTTCTTGCCATGGAGCGCAGCCCCATCAAGGATGTGGAGATCAAGGTGCTGCTGAAGGCGGCGCTGACCGACGAGATAAACAGCCGGGAAGTCTATTTGAATGGCATCGACCAAAGCTATTATTACGAAGGGTGCACGATCTTCAAGGCGGAAGATTTGAGCAAGGAATGAGGTGCAGATATGCCGAATCAGAATTGGCAATTTGAACTGGAAGAATATATCAAGCAGGGCGAGCCCGACCGAGCCGAAAAAAGCGAGGCGTGGCAGACCGCCATCGGCTTGCAGGCTGTGGACGGGCTGAATACCTCTGCCTATCTGCTGGATACGGCCAAGGATCACATCGAGGGCAAAATCACCATCGATGAAGCCCAGCAGCGCATTCATAGCTATTATGAGCAGCGCACCACCCGCACCGAAATAGAGAACGAAACCAAAGAAGCGGACATTGTCTCTGCAAGGATTGCAAAGCTGTTGGGTGAAAAAGCCTTCCAATTCTCACCTGCCGAGTGGCTCTCCATCCACCGCAGGCTGTTTGAAGGCGTGTTCAGTCACGCCGGGCAGATTCGGCAGTACAACATCACCAAGAAAGAGTGGGTGTTGAACGGCGACACCGTAATCTATGCGGATTGGAACAGTATCAAGGATACGCTGGATTACGATTTTGCCACCGAAAAACAGTTCTCCTATGAGGGCCTGTCCGTAGATGCGGCGGTGAAGCACCTGGCGAAATTCGCCTCGGATATTTGGCAGATCCATCCCTTCGGTGAAGGAAACACCCGTGCCACCGCCGTTTTTATGATCAAGTATATGAAAACCTTCGGCTTTCGTGTGAACAACGACGCCTTTGAAAAAAACTCGTGGTACTTCCGCAACGCCTTGGTACGAGCAAACTATACGAATCTGCAAAAGGGTGTTCACGCCACCACAAAGTTCTTGGAGATGTTTTTCAGCAATCTTCTTTTAGGCACGGATTACGAGCTGAAGAATCGTTATATGCACATTGATTATGTGGAGGAAAGCAACTCCAAAAGTGCCAAACAGCAAATTCCAAAGTGCCAATTTGGCACTTTGGACTGCACTTTAGAAGAATTGGCTGTGTTGGATTTAATAAAGAAAAATCCAACCATCAAGCAGCAGGAGCTTGCAGACATCACCGATAAATCAATCAGAAGTGTAAAGCGAATTATGAAGTCGCTGCAAGATAAAAACTATATCCGCCGAGAAAACGGCAAGAGATACGGAAAATGGGAAGTGTTGGTTTGATATGAGCCATCGCTTGCGGCAGCTTGATATTCTATCTACGCCTTGCGGCTGAAGAAATGGTAGCTCTCACAGAGAAATTCGCAATAATAGCCTGATCTGCGCGTAACAAATTATAGTGGCGGTGAGGAATGCTCCTCGCCGCCACTTACTATGCACGGAAGCTTAGCCAAGCGTATTTTACCTTGTTTCAATAGCAGCTATATTCAGGTCAACAATCTCTTTAAGCACTAAGTATGCATTTTTGAAAATGACTTGCCATTCTTCATCCAATGGATCAATAATTTCGTGGAATAGTGCATTACGAAGACGATATACAAAGTCGAGGAACCAAAGGACGCTGTTTTGCCTACGAGATTCATGCAGTTTGCGAAACCACTCCTTTTCCGATGCAGATAAATCGCGCTGAGGCGTCAAATTCACATCGAAATGGTATTGAAAATAGTTTAACGGGCGTTGTTGAATCAGCTCATATGTGTTTCGCGAACGTCCCATTTCATCAGGAGTTTTAAATGTTTCGTCTTTGGCGTTGAGATCAAAAATCTGCCATATAAGAGAGATAATTCGCTTCTCAAGATTCCCTATTTTAACCAGAAGGCGTTTCCCATAGGCGTTGTTTTCATAATGCAGTTTAAACGCTTCCACAATACTATGCGTTAGCGCGACATTTATTTCGCGTAATAACCATGAAAGATAGTCCTGCTCACTCTCAGTCGGATTCTCTTTGACATGTTCTGTTGACGATTCAAGAATCCCTGAGATATTGCACTGAAATTGAACATTTCCATTATACTCCTCATAGTATTTACCGAAGAACCGCGCAAATCCCGATATAACAAATTGCCACTTAGTGCCGCGATTTCGGCTTATTTTTAGGCCGATGATAAGGCAATCGCTTTTATCCGGCGGAATGTCTTTGAAAGTATATTCAAAGTCCTCGTTTACATGATAAAAGTCCCAAAGGTAGTATTCAGGATATTGCTCCATTATGACTTTACGACCTTCGCGGTAGACTTGTTCCATAGACGCCATTATCTGATCATCAACGATAAGTTTCTTGCTCCCGCTTGTTCTGTAGTAATCTTTATATGCATTCAGATACTTGCCGTCACCTCTTCTGTTTGCCGCCTCTGGAAACATAGTTCTAAGAGTAGAAATATAGGCAAACCATGTCTTAATAAACAGTGATACAAAATCAGCTTCGGTTACTGCTTTCCAGTTTTTGTATATCTTCTCCTGAGGCATATTTACACCTCCACTGGAATTTTGTCTTTCAGCCATGCCAATGCCACATCTTCGCCTTGCTCAATAGCCATTTCGACAGCCTGCTTTGCATATTCAAGCAGTTGTTTGGATTGCTTGCGAAGTGTAAAGGCTTCCTGCACTTTGGCTGCAATTTCTTTTTGAGTATCCATACCCAAAATGGGGATAATGACATTCTCGATTTCCGATGGTTTCCAATGCTGAATGATTGCACCGTTTGAATCTCTTTCTGCCTGAAGTTGGACAACGGGAGAATTCAACACCAGAGTCAAGTAATCGGGAAGTACTTCCGTTTTATCACGGACTTTCAAATGAAGCAATGCTCCAGAAGTAATAATAGGCATAGTAGCTTCGACTTTATAAGCAATACCTACGCTTCCGTCTTTTGAAAGTAAAATCGTGTCTTTTGGAGGGAAAAGCACCTCCGGATTCGGTATAATATCGCTTCGAAGTTTAATATCTGGTTCTGAAATACCGAACTTACTTATATCGCTAACACGGACAAAAGGAATACCATCCTCTGTGTATGCTTCACTACCCGGTTCAATGGATTTTTTAATATTGACAATACCATTGGGACCGCCGAGCCTCTTGCACGAAAACTTTTTTAGCTCATCAAAAAGAATATCATACTTGGGCTGATAGTATTCTGCATCAAGACGGCCAGAGATTGCAAAACTTTCATTTATTTTCTTGATTGAATAAGTGCCTAACGCTGTATCATCAGGGTAATCTACAATATCTCTCAATATTTGCTCTGCTATTTGGTACGCTTCATTCGATTTCTGTTGAAACTCTTTTGATTCCTTGCACAGTTTCATTACTTTAATCTGAAGCATATCATTGGCCAAATACACATCAACGGCTTTGACTCTTGGTAATGTGAGTTGATATTGGATTGTGAGTTCTCGCTGTCTGAATAATTGGTCAAATCCATACTTACAACGCAAAAAAACCATTAGGTAATATGGATCAACGCTATGGATACCTGTCAATCCCATTACCGTTCGAGACAGTGCTATTTCGCTATAGTCAGTTAAAATACTTGCGTAGCAAGGTGTTCCGACCTTTGTTATAATTATATCCTCCGCCTTTATGAAAGAGATTCCTTTGTTTTCTTTGCCAAATGCATATGGTATTTTCTCAAATTTGGAATCTTGATCCTTTGTAATAACTGGATAAGAAACACAGTCCACACAACGAGCAAATGCAGTGTCACCTTCTGAATAAAGTTGTGTTGCTGCAGGATAAAATGCGCTTGCAACTGTGGTCGCCAGTTTCCCAAGCTTTTCTGTTGGCACTTTTGACATTTGATCGGAAATATGCAAATAGTTTTTTGTATAGTAGTCGGAATCGAACCTATCCCCTAAATCTATTTGCGAGAAAAGTATCTCGCTGCATTCCAGCCCATCCATCAAAGCCTTGTATCTGGCTTCATCGAAAGGTTCAACGGATGGGCTTATCGAAAAAAACTTAAACCTTCCTTTTTCGCAAATTCTTCAAAGGCTTCCGCTATGCCGGGCTCGAGAAAAGCTTCTGTTCCATCCTGCTTCATGTAGGAAAGTTGGAACAGATCATGATCCACAATCAAGTGGTTGTGTTTATCCAATGCTGGCAGTCCGGTTTCAGGATCTACCAGATATTTCTTGTCACCGGAATTATCCTTGCTGGGCTTTTGCATAGTGGCAAAAAAGATCGGATAATCTTCCTTCTTTGGGCACAACTCATCGTCCCATTTCTGGACAAACAGAACTGAAGTTTTTGTTCCAGTATGCGGTTTGAAAACGTTGCCATGCAGTCCAACAACTGCAAGAATGCGACAACGCTCCGCAATATATTCACGGATAGCCTTATCACTGCTGTTGTTAAAGCGACCTTGCGGAAGAACAATAGCCATACGACCGCCAGGTTTCAGAAAGTTCAAATTGCGCTCAATAAATAGAATATCTCTGCCGACCTTATTCTGCCATTTCCCCGCAGAATTTTTACCCAGCTCATATCGTGAAATAATTGTATTCTCTTTAATGTCTCCGGCAAACGGAGGATTCGCCATAACAAGGTCAAACTGGAACTGGCTGTAGTCATTACTTCCTTTCGGCTGGAGCTTTTTCAATTTTTTGAAGCCTTCGTTATAGGTGTCGTTCCAATCTTCCTGTTTTGTGATTTCATTCCAACGGGAATAATCCAGCGTGTTCAGATGCAAAACATTTGTCTGCCCATCACCGGCAATCAGATTGAGCGTACGTGCAACACGAACGGTTTTTTCGTCAAAGTCGATTGCAAACACATTGTCACGTACAAAATTTGTTTCTTCCGGAATACGTTGCGCAGCGGTAAAGCCTTCGCCTTCTGGAAGTCCTTTTTCGCGACGGATATCTTTCCATACTTTGAAAATACTATGGACAGTAAAGCCCGAACTACCACAAGCGGTATCGATTATTTTGTCATTGACGGATGGGTTCATCATTTTTACGCACATATCAATGACATAACGCGGAGTGAAATACTGGCCCTTTTCACCTTTCTGAGCCTTACTCATCAGGTATTCAAATGCATCGTCTACAACATCAAGATTATTGTTAAACAGCTTTATATCCTGAAGTGTAGCTACGCAGACGGCAAGATGAGAAGGAGAGAGAAGAATCTTGCTCTCGTCAGTAAAGATACCCTCCCATTTTTTCTTTGCATCGTCAAAGAGACTCTGAATTTTCTCTTTCAATTCGAAATCTGTTTCACCTGAATTGCGAAACTTCAAGTATGCGCTGGAGTCACGTTCGCAAATCAACTCGTCATATAGTTTAGCAAAAATCAGTTTGAAAATTTCCTCAAAAGAATCAACTCCGGCGCTGGCAAGGACTTCATCTTCCATTTCCTGAATAAGAGAGCGAAGAGAGCGTTTCTGCTGGCTGATTCTATCAATCTTTTTCAAGTCTTCATAAGTGAACTTTTCGTTGATGATATCGCTGAGCTTTTCAGAAACTTTTGGAATATTGGTGATCGGCTCAAAATAATTAGGGTCTTTCCTGTTGTAATAGGAAATCTGCTCACCATTCGTCCATACACCGATGGGTGCGCCAGTGGCGTTGCAGTAAGACTTCAGTTGTTCCTTGCCATCTGTCAGTTTGGGCTTTTTGAGCTCAACAATGATGTAGGGAACCATCAGACGATCCTTATCCATAATGGCAATATCAGCGCGCTTAACTTCGCGACCAAAATGAATCGGAAATTCAACTTCAATACGGCTTGTAGGATAACCGTACTCGTGGATAAGCTTGTAGAGGTAGAGTTGACGCACTGCTTCTTCAGGTTTAAGCGCGATTTCTTTATCACGTTTCAGACATTTGATAAAGAGAGATTCCTTGCCTCTGATAGTTTTGACAACGATAGCATCTTCAACATATTTACGTGCTTCCTCAGAAAAGAGTGAAACATCATAATTTGTATTTTTTAACACTTCATTCAAAGTCATTTTATTTTCCTCCCGAAATTGTTGCTAATATTTCTGCCCAGCATTTGTCGTTTATGTTGTTTTCCAATCCAAAATTGATGAGATCAATTAACTTTCTATGCTTCATCAAATAATCCATTTGCTCAATCGGCAAGCGTCCTCGATCTGCGGAAGCTTTTTCTTTGAAAAGGTTTGCTTCGTCATTGGGAAGCCCAAGTCTTCTTATGAGAGCTTCTATATCCGAGGGGTTGGGAGGAGCGTTGTTCTTTCCTTTTTCGATGTTACTGATATATTGTCCTGACTTATTGATTGCAGAGGCCAACTCATCTTGTGTTAGCTGAGCGTTTTTTCGCTTTTCTTTCAAAAACAAGCCAAAATCAGAAGGTTCAATCAAGGTCGCTCCTCCTTTCTAAATAAATAAATTTGTTTATTTATTATAGCGCAACAAGATAGCATTGTCAATCCCCAGGCTTATAAGCATCGCCGTTGGGTTGTTCCCAAAGAGGATTGTGACACACGAGTAAAATCCTTATGGCCCGGTTTTATAACATCATTCTGGTTTTACATTGACATAGTTCCGATAATGCAATGACATTATTCTTGTGTTTTTTGATGTTGTTCCGAAGATTGTTCTTTTTCGCCCGGCCAAAGGTGCGTGATACTCTCGTCCGGGCTCACGAATCAATCAACAAACTGGCGCTTGTACCGGAAAGTTTCTGAATCCTTGTTCTGTTCTTATTTGGGGCCGTAAAGCTGAAAATAGCGGGAGAAATCGCAGAGATCTGCGTTTTCTCCCGCCATATCATTCAGTTGATTTGCAAAATAATTTTTGGCAGTCCCTATCCATACCTCCGCAGTATACCGGCTCAAAAAGGACAGCTTCTCTGTGAGGGTATTGCGGAGTCAGCGTTTTTCGCCCTCTTTTGCCGCCTTCTCGATGCTGCGAATGGTCTGC
>OIWM01004009.1_pt1 | contig 10031 bp, 7 predicted proteins | sample 1587451 | NCBI WGS metagenome assembly OIWM01 (sample SAMEA3888907, study PRJEB22519) | human gut metagenome | biome: human gut; feature: human-associated habitat; material: faeces | place: Denmark | collected 2011
CGAATCAGCTCTGTACCTGCGAGCATGTTGCTCCACTGGTCATCTCCACCAAACTCAAGGTTACATCCGTAGTTCTGGAACAGCTCATAGAAGTCGTATGCCTGCATGATCATGTAGTTGAATTCAAGGAAGCTGAGCCCCTTCTCCATTCTTTGCTTGTAACACTCCGCTGTCAGCATTCTGTTTACTGAGAAATGAGGTCCAACCTCACGAAGTACATCGATGTAGTTCAAGTCAAGCAACCAGTCTGCATTATTTACCATAAGTGCTTTTCCATTAGAGAAATCGATGAAACGGCTCATCTGCTCTTTGAAGCAGTCACAGTTATGCTGGATCTGCTCCGGTGTCATCATGCTTCTCATATCAGTTCTTCCGGATGGATCTCCGATATATCCTGTACCACCACCGATCAGTGCGATTGGCTTGTTTCCTGCTTCCTGCAGACGTTTCATCAGGCACAGTGCCATGAAATGTCCTACATGAAGACTGTCTGCTGTCGGGTCGAATCCAATATAGAATGTAGCCTTTCCATTATTTACAAGTTCTTTGATTCTCTCCTCATCTGTCACCTGGGCGATCAGGCCTCTTGCCTGAAGCTCTTCATAAATTCCCATCTTTCTTCTCCTTCTCTTTTCGTTTTATTTTTCTGTTACTTCTACAGAATATTCATAACATGTCTCTTGGCACAAAAACTGTGACCAGTAGCATTATAACGCATCATTCAGCTTGGCCTTTTTATATATCCGAAAAGAACTTTCCTAACATATAAAAAAGTCCTTACTGCATGACGCAATAAGGACGATCTATCACCGTGGTACCACCTTAATTCACCGACAACATTCTTTTCTGATGTAAGTATAAAATTCTTACCTTTATGTCTGTCAGTCTCATTCGTGCAATAACGAGCACAACTCCGTCACAGCCTACTCTCTGTCTGATCTGTTTCCCATATCAATCTATGAATTTAAATTCTAGTAATTAGATATGAATTTCCATCATCAGATTTCGGTGTGAAGCTCCGGGATGTATTCGCAGTCAGTCATCTACGCGCCTCTCATCAGCCGGCAGCTTTCTGTGTGTCTGTTCTGTCTGTTACTTGTTCCCTTCATAGCCTTCCATATATAACTTCTATATAAGAGTCAGAATAAACTCTCGTAGTCTTGATGATAGACTATTGTAATCCTTTTGTCAAGTGGTCTTACATATATAAAAACGGAAGTGTCCCCGGCTCTTCGCCGATTCCACTTCCGCTTTTGAAAAGGGATTATTAATGTGTGTGTTATCCGTATTCTTTCACATCATTATCCCGGATAACCTAATTATCATTTAAACTTATTTGCAAAGTTTCTTGAACTCGTCAGCTACAAACTGAACTTTTGTTCCAATGATTACCTGAACGTCTTTCTGAGATGGACGAACAACACCTGCAACACCTGCAGATTTGATCTTCTTCTCATCAACCTTTGTGTAATCTTTGATTACAAGACGAAGTCTTGTGATACAGTTGTCGACAGACTCTACGTTATCTTTTCCACCAACACCCTCAAGAACGATCTTAGCTACTGTTGTGAAGTCATCGTTTGCAAGAACAACTTTTGTTTCATCATCATCGTCATCTTCACGACCTGGTGTCTTCAGATCGAATTTAACGATTGCGAAACGGAATACAACGTAGAATACGATGAAAGCTGCGATTCCAAGAGGAATGATAAGCCATGTCTTAGCTGCTGCCGGAAGGGAAGCAGAGAAGATAAGGTCTGTAAGTCCTGCTGAGAAGCTGAATCCTGCACGGAATCCAAGAGCTACTGTGATTACTGTAAAGATACCATACAGTAATGCGTATACAACGTAAAGTGCCGGAGCGAGGAACATGAATGCGAACTCGAATGGCTCTGTAACACCACAAACGAATGCGGAAATTGCTGCAGATGCGATAAGTCCGATTGCAACTTTCTTCTTATTGCTCTTTGCAGACTGAATCATAGCAAGAGCTGCTCCAGGGATACCAAACATCATACATGGGAAGAATCCTGACATGTACATTCCAAGACTCCAGGAAACGTCTGCAGATGTTTCTCCATTCCAGAAGTGTGACAGGTCTCCAAGTCCGATTGTATCAAACCAGAATACATTGTTCAGTGCGTGGTGCAGACCGAACGGGATAAGTAATCTGTTAAAGAATGCATAGATACCAGCTCCAAGAGCTCCCATTCCTGCGATTCCTTTTCCAAGTGCAACCAGTCCTGCAAAGAGTACCGGCCATACAAAGAGCAGAACTGCAGATACAATAATAGAAACAACACCTGCAACGATTGCTACACAACGCTTACCACTGAAGAATGACAGCCAGTCAGGAAGCTTAGTTGATTTGAATCTGTTGTAGCAAAGTGCACCGATGATACCGGCGATGATACCGATAAATGGGTTTTCGATTTTGCTGAATGCGATAAATGCTGTTGATCCTTCTTCCAGTGTTCTAAGAACAGATACTGCTCCAGTAGAAAGAAGGTTTGTGATCATCAGCCAGGATGCAAGTGCAGCAAGACCTGCTGTACCATCATGGTCATCAGACATACCAACACCAACACCGATTGCAAAGAGGAGTGCCATATGATCGATCAAGGCACCACCAGCTTTTACAAGGAAAAATCCGATCTGCTGAACAATACCAGTTACATCTCCACCCTGCATAGTAGATGGACACATTGCGTATCCTAATCCCATCAGGATACCACAAATCGGAAGACAAGCAACAGGAAGCATAAGAGCTTTTCCTAATTTCTGTACGAATTTCATAGAATTCCCTCCTTAATAATCTCTCATTTTTAATCCCTTTTTATTTTAACCGGCAAATGAGTCCTCCGGTCAAAATCAACTCTGATCCTCCGGGTCTTCCACAAACCAGAGAACCATCTATGACAAAAGCGCCTTGCGCTAAAGTCCAATTTTACAGTAGCTGTTCCCTAATACAGCCATTTCTTTCGTTACCGTTCAAAGCAACCCTCTATTCGTCCTCCGAATCCGCCATCGCAACACGGCGGATATGGAGTGTCAGATACAAAACTTCCTCTCCTGACAGCTTGCAGTCTGCCGTCTTTTCTATGTAATCTGCAACTTTTCTGCTGCAAGAATACTCTCTCGGATACTTTCTCTGCATCATCTCTGTAATCTCGTTCTCTTCCTCTTCAAGTAACTCCTTGCGGTAAATCCTCTGAAGAAGGAACTTCACGTGTGTCAGAAATCTTTCATAATGCAATGAGCCTTCATCCATCTCAATCCCAAGTTCTTCTGCTACGATTCCAAGAATCTCTTTCATCTGATTCGGAAACCGTACTGCATCCCGAATATCAGTCCCATACTCTGCGTTGACAAAATGTAATGCAATAAATCCTGCTTCGTCCTCAGGCATCTCTACATTCAGTCTTTTTTTCACAAGTTCTACCGCATATCTTCCGAGTTCAAATTCCTGTGGATAAAATCTTTTAATCTCCCACAGCAACGCATTCTCAAGATGAATCCCCTTTTTACAGCGGCTGATTGCAAAACTGATATGATCTGTCAATGTAACATAGATGCTCTGATTTAACTTCAGCTTCATTGTCTTCTTTGCATAGGAAATAATCTCGTTCGAGATCTGAACCTGCTCAAGCGGCATCTTCGCCAGCAATTCCTTGAGCTGTTCTGCTATGCTCTGACTCTTGATACGGAAAACCTTCTCTATCTTCTCTGCAGGAACTTCCTGTCCCCGCTTCATCTGGAATCCGATTCCGCGGCCCATGATAACAACTTCTAAGCCTTTTTCGTCAAATGCAGATACAATATTGTTATTAATTATTTTGTCTATAACCATCCGATTGGCCTTTCTCTAACTTTTGGAAAAACTCCCTCATAATAAAAAAGCCAAACTTTAAGGCATCCCCCTTGATTCCTTCGGTGACGCTCATAAAATCTGGTTTTGCCTGCCTAACAGTAACAATCCTTCTTTAATGATAACAATTCGTCAATGTTATCTCTTTTCTACGTGATTCAGTATAACAAACCTGCACATAAAAGTCAATCAAATATTTTATAATTTGTTAATAATATTTATATTTTTTTTATACTTTTACATAATACGCGATTTTTTTCGTTATTCTTTACAAAAACAAATTCCAGACATACGCTTAAAATTCGTCTCTGCCTGAAATTTGGTTCTATCTACTGACAATCACCACACTGTCTAGTCTAACAGCGAAACGGTTCATTGTCAACCTTTACAAAAAATTATTTGCTTTTTTCATCAAGGTAGTCAATTTTAACAAGTGTTAGTCCCTGTGGTGGAACTGTCATTCCTGCTGCCTGGCGATCCTTTGCCTCAAGAATGGCCGGAATCTGTTCCGGGGCAATTGCTCCTCTTCCAACTCCGATCAACGTACCTGCAAGAATCCGAACCATATTGTAGAGGAATCCATTTCCACGGACACGAATTGTAATAAGCTCTTCCTCTTTCTCTACTTCCAGATCATAAATCGTGCGAACCGTATCTTCCACCTGAGTATGAACATTACAGAAGCTCTTAAAATCATGTTCCCCTTTCAGATATCCTGCTGCTTCTCTCATCTTCTCAAGATCCAGGTCAAAAGAAACATGATACGTGTCTCTTCTTCTCATCGGATCCGGGAACTTGCTATTTAAGATCTTGTATTCATACGTTTTCTCCGTATCACAATGTCTTGGATGCCAGTCTGCTTCCACCTCATCTGATGCCACAACCACGATATCTTCCGGAAGCAGTGGATTCAATGCATAAGCAAACCGGTCTGCCGGGATTGTAGACTCTGTGTCAAATACAGCAACGTTTCCCTTCGCATGGACTCCAGCATCTGTGCGGCTTGCCCCGATCACGATAATCTCTTCCTTCGTAAGTCTGGAGATTGCCTGATTCAATTCACCTTCAATCGTCGGCACTTCCGGCTGCACCTGCCAGCCACAGTATGCTGTCCCGTCATACGCCACTCTCAATCTGATTCTTCTCATATCTGTTCTTTCTCCTATACTATGAGAAACACGCTCCGCGAGTTTCTCAAGTTATCGCGGCAGTCGCCAAGTTCTCGTGCAAGCACGGACTTTGGCTCGTTGCTCGCGTAAATAAAAGGGACAGAAATCTCCGTCCCTCTTCTCTATTTATTTTATTCTAAAAAATCCACAATTTAAACGGCACAAATCTTCCGATCACTACAATCGCGATCAGATATCCCCATGTGATTGCATAAGCAAGTCTGTCCTGATAATGATATTTCAAAGGCTTCATCTTTGTACGCCCCTCGCCACCATGATAACAGCGGGCTTCCATTGCCATCGCCAGATCATTCGCTCTTCGGAACGCAGACACGAAAAGCGGAACAAGGATCGGAATCATTGCCTTTGCTCTCTGGATAATATTTCCTGATTCAAAATCAGCTCCTCTTGCAATCTGCGCCTTCATGATCTTGTCTGTCTCTTCCAGCAGAATCGGAATAAAACGCAGTGCAATAGACATCATCATCGAAATTTCGTGTACCGGTACATGGATTCGGTTCAGTGGATGAAGCAGCTTCTCCAGTCCATCTGTCAATCCGTTCGGAGTCGTTGTAAATGTCATCAAAGAAGATCCTGCAACAAGCAGTACAAGACGAACTGCCATAAACACAGAAGTACGAAGTCCTGTCTCTGTGATCGTAATGATTCCCCAATGGAATAACACTGCACCGCCTCTTGTAAGGAACAAGTTCATAGCCACTGTAAACAATAACAAGATCACAATCGGCTTAAGTCCTTTTCCGATAAACTTTGCCGGGACTTTAGAAACGCGAATCATGCACGCAAGAAATACAAATGCCAATGCATATCCAAGCACACTGTTCTGCACAAATAAAGAAACCAAAAAGATCAGTGTGCAGACAATCTTCACACGCGGATCCAATCTGTGAATCGGACTCTGCGCCGGATAATACTGTCCTATCGTAATATCTCTGATCATGACTGCACCTCCTGTCTCTTCTTCAGGAAGTTGTAGATCTCGTCCGCAGCCTCTTCCACAGTTGTCGCATCTGCTGATACATCAAATCCTTTTTCTTTCAGATCATGCATTACATATGTTACCTGTGGTGCTGCCAGTCCAACAGCCTCAAGCTCTTTATAATGGCGGAACACTTCTTCCGGTGTACCGTCAAGCATCTTCTCTCCATCATTCATCACGATCAGGCGCTCCACATATTTCGCAACATCTTCCATGCTATGGGAAACAAGAATTACTGTCATTCCGGTCTTCTCATGAAGCAATTTTACCTGATCTAAGATTTCATCTCGTCCCTTCGGATCCAGTCCGGCTGTCGGCTCATCCAGAACAAGTACCTTCGGATGCATTGCAAGAATTCCTGCGATCGCCACACGGCGTTTCTGTCCACCGGATAATTCAAATGGGGACTGCTTATAATATTTCTCCGGAAATCCAACAAGCTCCAAGGCTTCTCTTGCCTGCTTCTCGCACTCTTCCTTGGAAAGTCCCTGGTTCTTCGGTCCAAAACACACATCACTTAACACATCAACTTCAAACAACTGATACTCTGGATACTGGAACACAAGTCCTACCTGTGTACGCAGTTTCTTCATATCATATCCGTCCTCGTAAATGCTCTGCCCCTCATAAAGTAATTTCCCTGAGGTTGCTTTCATCAGACCGTTCAAATGCTGGATCAAGGTTGATTTTCCCGAACCCGTGTGTCCAATGATTCCGACGAACTGTCCCTGCGGGATCTCAAGACTGACATCCTTCAGCGCATGATGCTCATATGCAGTTCCCGGGCTATATACATAACTGATATTTTCTAACTTAATTGACATAAGGCATCCACCAATTCTTCCCTTCTAAGAATTCCTTTCGGCAGCGGAACTCCTTTTTGAATCAATGCGTCTGCCAGCATTGTCACCTGTGGTACATCCATACGGTACTTCTTGAGTTCATCCACCCGGCTGAAGATTTCTTTCGGTGTACCATGCATCACCACATGCCCTTCATCCATTACAAATACCTGATCCGCATCGATCACTTCTTCCATATAATGTGTAATCAGGATCACCGTAACATTCTTCTCTTTTCGAAGCTGCTCTACCGCTTCAATCACTTCTTTTCGTCCATTCGGATCAAGCATCGCTGTCGGCTCATCAAGCACGATACACTTCGGCTCCATTGCGATCACTCCTGCGATTGCCACCCTCTGCTTCTGACCTCCGGACAGTTTATTCGGAGAATCCTTTCTTCGCTCCAGCATACCGACTGCGCGCAGACTGTTTTCTACCCGTTTCCAGATCTCATCCGTAGGAACTCCTAAGTTCTCCGGACCGAATCCTACTTCCTCTTCCACAACAGTTCCGATAATCTGGTTATCCGGATTCTGAAATACCATACCGGCGCTCTGTCTGATGTTCCAAAGCTCATTCGGATCTTTCGTATCTCTTCCGTCCACCCACATCGTTCCACCTGTCGGGACAAGAATCGCATTCATATGCTTCGCCAGGGTAGACTTTCCTGAACCGTTGTGTCCAAGAATCGCCACAAAAGACCCCTGCGGGACATCAATGTCAACTCCGTCAATGGCGCGATGGGATCCGATCACATTACCTTCTTCGTCTCGTTTATCATATTCAAATACAAGCTTTTCAGCACGTATCATTCCCATGGAATATACCGCCTTTCTTATTATGAAAATGCATAAGAAAATAAAACTTTCTAATGTCTCTGTATCGTTATTAGTTGCATAAAGCGAACTGCTGAAAAGCAATTCAAAATTTATTTTACGGTATCATAAAAAGATTTGCAAGCATGCATACAGTAAAATACAGTAAAATGCGAAAATTTAGTTATTACAGCACCTTTCGTCCATTGAACCTCCATTCCGATTATGATATTCTTATCTTATTAGAATATAGAACAGAACGAACCTCGATTATCACATTTCTGGTTACTGTTCACACGATGTGCGACCAGCAACGCATCTCGCCATTTTAAATCGCCTTTGGCGATGGGGCGAGATGCATTCAAGCCAAAGTAACCATTTCTGTTCTGAGTAATACTAGAATGAGGAGGCACATATTATGTCAAAATACGTTATGGCATTAGATGCCGGAACCACAAGTAACCGCTGCATTTTATTTAATAAAAAAGGGGAAATCTGCAGCGTCACACAGAGAGAATTCACACAACATTTTCCGAAACCGGGCTGGGTTGAGCACGATGCGGATGAAATCTGGGCAAGCATGCTCGGAGTTGCTGTGGAGGCTATGAACATCATCGGCGCAGAACCTTCTGATATCGCTGCAATCGGTATCACGAACCAGCGCGAGACAACGATCGTATGGGATAAAAATACCGGCGATCCTATCTGCCACGCGATTGTCTGGCAGTGTCGTCGTACTGCTGAATTCTGCGATTCTTTGAAGGAAAAAGGACTGACAGAAAAGTTCCGTCAGAAAACCGGCCTTGTACTTGATGCTTATTTCTCCGGAACAAAGATCCGCTGGATTCTCGACAACGTTCCGAAAGCAAGAGAACGTGCCGAGCGCGGAGAACTGCTCTTTGGTACAGTAGAGACCTGGCTGATCTGGAAACTGACGAAAGGCGCAGTACATGTTACAGACTACTCCAACGCATCACGAACCATGCTTTTCAATATCAATACATTAGACTGGGATGACGAGATTCTCGAAGAACTTCAGATCCCACGCTGTATGCTTCCGACACCGAAGCCTTCCAGCTGCATTTACGGAGAGACAGATCCATCCGTCCTCGGCGGAGCGATCCCGATTGCCGGTGCTGCCGGAGATCAGCAGTCTGCACTTTTCGGTCAGACCTGCTTTAAACCGGGAGATGCGAAGAATACTTACGGAACCGGATGCTTCCTTCTGATGAACACCGGAGAGAAACCTGTCTTTTCCAACAATGGGCTGGTCACCACGATTGCCTGGGGACTTGACGGAAAGGTTACATATGCTCTGGAAGGTTCTATCTTTGTCGCCGGTGCAGCGATCCAGTGGCTGCGTGATGAGATGCGTATGATCCGCAAAGCAGCAGATACGGAGCGTTATGCAACTGCGGTCGAAGATACTGCAGGCGTTTATCTTGTTCCGGCATTTACCGGAATCGGAGCGCCGTACTGGGATCCATATGCAAGAGGTACAGTCGTGGGCATCACAAGAGGCTGCAAAAAAGAACATTTTATCCGGGCGGCACTGGAATCTATGGCGTACCAGACCAATGACATTTTGAAAGTGATGGAAGAAGAATCTGGTGTACAGATCCGGACGCTCAAAGTAGATGGTGGTGCATCAAATAATAATTTTCTGATGCAGTTCCAGTCCGACATTCTTGGTGTTGATGTGCTCAGACCACAGTGTGTGGAGACAACAGCTCTCGGAGCGGCATATCTTGCAGGAATTGCAGTGGGTTACTGGGAAGATGTAGAGGACGTGCGCGCAAACTGGGCACTGTCCCGAACATTCCATGCAGACATGACAGACGAAAAGAGACAACATTTGTTAAAAGGCTGGAAGAAAGCAGTCGGTCGTGCATTCGAGTGGGTGGAGGACTAGATTATGAAGCGGGAATTTCAATATCCGTCGCGGGACGGAGTGACACAGATTCATGCAATCGAATGGGAGCCGGAGGGGGAGATCCATGCAGTTATGCAGTTATGTCATGGTATGGTCGAATTTATCGACCGATATGATGCATTTGCAAAATATCTGAACGAACATGGAATTTACGTGGTCGGACATGACCATCTGGGACATGGAAAATCTGTGCAAAATGAAGAATATCATGGATATTTTCATAAAACGAATGGAAATGAATATGTAATCGGTGACATTCACAAACTTCGGGAAATGACGCAGAAAAAATATCCGGATAAGCCGTATTTTATGCTTGGGCATAGTATGGGGTCTTTCCTGATCCGTCAGTATATGGAAATGTACGGACCTGGCCTTTCCGGAGTCATAGTCATGGGAACCGGAGC
>OIWM01004017.1_pt1 | contig 10017 bp, 6 predicted proteins | sample 1587451 | NCBI WGS metagenome assembly OIWM01 (sample SAMEA3888907, study PRJEB22519) | human gut metagenome | biome: human gut; feature: human-associated habitat; material: faeces | place: Denmark | collected 2011
GGCCATGGTGCTCATTATGCTGCCCATGTGGATGAACTTCCTGCTGCGGACCTATTCCTGGATGGCAATTTTAGAGAACAACGGTCTTTTGAATCAGCTGTTCCGGAAGATTGGGCTGATTGCCCTGTACAACAACATCTTCGGAACGGACATCAGCTTTTTCCGGATGATCAATACCCAAGGGGCCGTGGTGCTGGGCATGGTGTATAATTACCTGCCCTTCATGATCCTGCCCATCTATTCCGTGATCGTCAAGCTGGACCACAGCCTTATCGAGGCGGCCCGGGATCTGGGCGCCAACTCCGTTCAGGTGTTCCGGCGGGTGATCCTGCCCCTGTCCCTCCCAGGTGTGCTCTCCGGCATCACCATGGTATTCGTCCCCTCCGTGTCCACCTTTGCCATCAGCAAAATGCTGGGCGGCGGTACGGAAATGCTGCTGGGTGACCTCATCGAACAGCAGTATATGGGCGGCGCGTACAATCCCTATCTGGGCGCGGCCATCTCCCTTGTGATGATGGTGATCGTGGTCATCTGCATGGTGGTCATGAACCGCTTCGGCGAGGGCGAAGAACAGGCGGTGATGATGTGAAGAAGAACAATTCGTTTCTGGACCGCCTGTTTATGGCGCTGGTGTTCGTGTTCCTCTACGCGCCCATCGTGCTGCTGATCGTCTTTTCCTTTAACTCCGGCAACAGCAACATGGTCTGGAAGGGCTTCTCCCTCCATTGGTACACGAAGCTCTTCCGCAACCGGATCATCATGCAGAGCGTGTACACCACCCTGCTGGTGTCCCTGCTGGCAACCATCATCGCCACTGTGGCCGGGACCTTCGCCGCCATCGGCTTTTACGCCATGCGCCGCCGGGTCCGGAATCCGCTGATGACCGTCAACAACATCCCCATGATGAACGCGGATATCGTCACCGGTGTTTCCATGTGCCTGCTGTTCGTAGCGTTTTTCAGCGGTTGGGGCAGCTTCGCCTCCTGGTTCAACACGTTGGGGCTGTTCCGGCTCCCCACCCACCTGACCATGGGCTTTGGGACGCTGCTCATCGCCCATATCACGTTCAACATCCCCTATGTGATCCTCTCCGTCGGCCCCAAGCTGCGGCAGATGGACCGCAATCTGGTGGACGCGGCTATGGACCTGGGCTGCACCTGGATGCAGGCCTTCTGGAAGGTCATCATCCCGGAGATCAAGCCCGGCATCGTCTCCGGTGCGCTGACGGCCTTCACCATGAGCATTGACGATTTCGTCATCAGCTACTTCACCGCCGGTTCCTCTTCCTCTACTCTGGCCATGACCATCTACGGCATGACCAAGAAGAAGGTGACCCCGGAGATCAACGCCATCTCCACCCTGCTGTTTGTGACGGTGCTGGTCCTGCTGGCGGTCATCAACGTCCGGGAGGCCCGGCAGGAGCGTAAGCTGGCCGCGGAGCAGCGGCGGTAAAAACGGTTTCACGGCGTAAGCCTGAAATAGAAAAATCAAAAAAACACTGGAGGAATGATCAATTGAAAAAAGCATTAGCCTTGACTTGTGCCATGACCATGGCGGCAAGCCTGTTTCTCACCGGATGCGGCGGCAGCGACTATACAACCATGAGCGGCAACGGCTCCGACAACAATTCCGGCGACAGTAACGGCAGCGGCAAGCGTGTTGTGAATGTTTGCAGCTGGGGTGAATACATTGACGAGGACTTGATCTACAAATTCGAGGACGAGACCGGCATCAAGGTCAACTACCAGACCGCCGAGAGCAATGAAGCCCTGTACTCCCTGCTGAAAACCGGCGCTGGTGACTATGACGTCATCGTCCCTTCTGACTATATGATTGCCCGTCTCATCGACGAGGGTATGCTGGCGGAGCTGAACTACGACAACATCCCCAACTATGAGAAGATCGGTGAGCAGTACAAGAGCCTGAGCTTTGATCCCGAGAACAAGTACACTGTTCCCTACACCTGGGGTACCCTGGGCATCATCTACAATTCCACCATGGTGGACGGCGACATCGACAGCTGGGACGCCATGTTCGACGAGAAGTACGCCGGAAACGTCCTGATGATCCGCAACTCCCGGGACGCGCTGGCCGCCGCCCTGCTGGATCTGGGCTATGACATCAACACCACCGACGAGGCTCAGATCCGGGAAGCCTACGAGCTGCTGGCGGACGCCAAGAGCAAGGGCGTGTACCAGTCCTTCGTGATGGACGAGGTCTTCGGCAAGATGGAGGGCAGCAACGCCGCCATTGCCATGTACTATGCCGGTGACTACCTGACCATGCTGGACAACAACCCCGATCTGAAGTTCGTAGTGCCCAAGGAGGGCAGCAACTGGTTCGTGGACGCCATGTGCGTTCTGAAAACCGCTCAGCACAAGGAGGAGGCCGAGGCGTGGATCAACTTCATCGCCTCCACGGAATCCAATCTGGCCAACATGGACTACATTGGCTATGCTTCCCCCAATCTGGAGGCTCTGGAGGGTTATCCCGCTTACTACGAGGAAACCTACGGCGAGCCTCTGGACGAGGAGCGCTATGAGATCATGGCCGCTCCCGATGACGTGCTGGCCCGCTGCGAGCTGTATACCAACCTTCCCGCCGACACGCTGACGCTGTACAACGATCTCTGGACGGAGCTGGGTATTTAACAGAAACCACAGTCCCGCCGACGCGGGACGGAAAGGAACTGAGTATGATTGAAATTGGCGCAAAATTGACTGTTGAAAAAACGGTCACCCCGGAGCTCACCGCACAGGTGGCCGGTTCCGGTATGCTGCCGGTGTTCGGCACCCCCTTTATGACGGCTATGATGGAAAATGCCGCAGCCGGCGTCCTTCAGCAGTATCTGGAGGAGGGCAAGGGCAGCGTGGGCACCCATCTGAATGTCTCCCATGACGCCCCTACCCCCGTAGGTATGAAGGTCTGGGCGGAGGCTGAGATCACCGCCGTTTCCGAAAACGGCAAGATGATCGACTTCGCCGTAAAGGCGTGGGACGAGAAGGGCCCCATCGGCGCAGGCACCCACACCCGGGCGATCATCACCAATGACCGCTTCCTCAGCAAGTGCAACAGCAAGCTGGAAAAGTAAAAACGGATTTTCTTAACAAGAACGCACCTCGTATTCAGTGAATACGAGGTGCGTTTCTGCAAAGTGCTTTAGCCTTACGCATACTGAATCCCAAGAGAATTCAGCCGTTGTCAGTACACTCCAACTCTTTTTTGAAAAGCACGCCCGACGCGGCTATCAGCCGGATCAGGCGTGCTTATTTCCTGGTGATCGCCTCTTAAAACAGGGTGATCTGGCTGGTGTCCGCCATGCCCGCGAAAGCGCCCAGTGCCTTCAACTGCTCGATATGGGTCTTGGACAGCTTGTTGCAGCACATAGAAAACTCCTCGATGGAGATGAACTCCTTCCCCTTTCGCTTTTCCACCGTGTCCAGAGCCGCTGCCTCGCCTAAGCCGTGGACCGTCACAAAGGGCGGCAGAAGGCCCTTTTCTGTGACGATAAACTTGGTGGCGTCCGACTTGTAGATGTTGATGGTATCGAAATGGAAGCCCCGGAGATAGAACTCATAGCACACCTCCAACGTGGTCAGCAGGTTTTGCTCCACGGCGGTGGCGTCCTTGTTGTTTTCGATCTCCTTGATCTTCCGCTTCACCGCGTCCATGCCGGCACAGCAGTATTCCGCGTCAAACGCCTTGGCCCGGACAGAGAAAAAGGTCGCATAGAATGCCAGCGGCTCATGGACCTTGAACCAGGCGATGCGGAAGGCCATCATGACGTAGGCCACGGCGTGGGCCTTGGGGAACAGGTAGCCGATCTTGGCCAGAGACTCAATGTACCAGTCCGGTACATCGTGCTCCATCATAGCCTCCTCCCAGCCCTCGTCGAAGCCGCCCTTCTTCACCTTGCCCTTTCGCACCTTCTCCATGATCTTGAAGCTCATTTTGGGGTCAAGGCCCTTGGAGATCAGGTACAGCATAATATCATCTCGGCAGCCCACCGTTTCCAGAACGCTGGCGGTACCGCTGAGGATCAGTTCCCGTGCGTTGCCCATCCACACGTCCGTACCGTGGGAGAAGCCGGAGAGCCGTACCAGCGTGTTGAAATCCTTGGGCTGGGTGTCAATGAGCATCTGGCGGGTAAACCGGGTGTTGAACTCCGGAATGGCCACGGCGCCGGTTGGCCCCAGAATAGGGTCATTTTCATAGCCCAGCACCTTGCTGGAAATAAAAATGGACATGGTCTCCGGATCGTCCAGCGGGATCTCATGGGGGTCCACGCCGGTGAGATCCTGCATCATGCGCACCATGGTGGGGTCATCGTGTCCCAGCATATCCAGCTTCAGGATGTTGGCCTCCATGGAGTGATATTCAAAATGGGTGGTGATGGTATCGGAATCATCGGCGTCCGCCGGGTGCTGCACCGGGCAGAAGTCCTCCATATCCTTATCGTCCGGGACTACCACCAGACCGCCGGGGTGCTGGCCGGTGGTGCGGCGTGTGCCCACGCAGCCAAGGGTCAGCCGGTTTTCTTCCGCCCGGCAGGCCACGATGCCGTTTTCCTCCAGATACTTCTTCACAAAGCCGTAGGCAGTCTTTTCCGCCAGCGTACCGATGGTACCCGCCCGGAACACCTGTGTCTCTCCGAACATTTCGATGGCGTGACGGTGAGCCCGGGCCTGATATTCGCCGGAGAAGTTCAGGTCGATATCCGGCACCTTGCCGCCGCCGAAGCCCAGGAAGGTCTCAAAGGGAATGTCAAAGCCGTCCTTCACGTATTTGGTGCCGCAGACGGGACACACCTTGTCCGGCATATCCGCACCGCAGCCGTAGCTGCCGTCCAGGATGAATTCGCTGTTCTTGCACTTAGGGCAGCGGTAATGGGGCGGCAGAGAGTTGACCTCCGTAATGCCGGACATATAAGCCACCAGCGACGAGCCCACGGAGCCACGGGAGCCAACCAGATATCCGCATTCGTTGCTGCGCTGCACCAGCTTCTGGGCGGACATGTACACCACGTCGTACTTGCCTAAGATACCGCCCAGCTCTACGTTCAGGCGGTCCACGATCAGCTGGGGCGGATCCTCGCCGTAGAGCCGGTGGACCTTTTCCCACACCAGGCGGTTCAGATCCTCCTCGGAATTTTCCAGCCGGGGCGGGAACAGCTCCGCCGGCAGCAGCTCGAAGGTCTCGATCTGATCCGCCACCAGGCGGGTATTGGTGACCACTACCTCGTAGGCCTTCTCCTCCCCCAGATACTGAAATTCCTCCAGCATTTCCTGAGTGGTCTTGAAGTAGATCGGCAGGGGCTCGTTGGCATCCGGGAACTTCTTGGACGCCAGCAGGATATGCCGGTACACTTCGTCCTCCGGCTCCCGGAAATGGACGTCACCGGTGGCGCAGACGGGTTTCCCCAGCTCCTCGCCGAGGCGGACGATGATACGGTTGAATTCCCGCAGGTCCTCCTCGCTCCGTGCCTCGCCGTTGCGGAGCATGAAGGCGTTGTTGCACAGGGGCTGAATTTCCAGATAGTCATAAAAGGACGCGATGCGCTTCAGCTCGTCCCAGTCCTTGTGATCCACCACCGCCTTGAACAGTTCACCGGCCTCGCAGGCGGAGCCGATGATCAGGCCCTCCCGATGGGCCATCAGCTCGCTTTTGGGGATGGTGGGCACCCGCTTGAAATATTTCAGGTTGGAAGCGGAGATCAGCTGATAGAGATTTTTCAGGCCCACCTTGTTCCGGGCCAGAATAATGATGTGCTTGGGGAAACGATTGGACTTGCTGCCCAGAGGCCGCAGCTTTTCCATCTCCTTATTGACGGCCTGGAGGGTGTGGATCCCTCGCTCATGGAGCATTTTCCAGAACGGGATCAGCATGTAGCCCACCGTGGCGGCATCGTCGCTGGCCCGGTGGTGATTGAAGGCGGGCAGGTCCAGATGATCCGCCACAATGTCTAACTTGTACTTGCCGAGACCTGGCAGCAGGTTCTGGGCTAAGATCAGGGAGTCCACATAGGTGGGGTCAAATTCCAGGCCCACCTTTTTGCAGCCTGCCCGGATAAACCCGATGTCGAATTCCGCGTTGTGTGCGGCCAAGGGGCGTCCGTTCACGAATTTCAGGAATTCCGTCAGGGCGTCCTTCAGCTGGGGAGCATCCTTCAGCATCTCGTCGGTGATGCCGGTAAGGCCGATGATCTCCGGCGTCAGGCGGCGGTTGGGGTTTACAAAGGTCTGGAACCGCTCGGAAATCTCGCCGTTTTTCAGCACCACCGCGCCGATTTCCGTAATGGCCTCCCGATCCACCTTCAAGCCGGTGGTTTCAATATCGAAGCAGACGAACTCATCGTCCAGTCCGCAGTCTCCCCGGCCATGGACGGCGATGCGGTCATCCACGTTGTTGATGAAGTATCCCTCCACGCCGTAGAGGATCTTGATCTTGTCCCCGGCGGCATGCCAGGCGTCCGGGAAGGACTGGGCCACGCCGTGATCCGTGATGGCAATGGCGGGATGGCCCCAGCGGATAGCCTCCTTGATGACCTCCTTCGTGTCCGTCAAGGCGTCCATATTGCTCATTTTCGTGTGGAGATGCAGCTCCACCCGCTTCACCTGGGCGGTGTCCTGCCGCTCCTCGTGCTGGATAACGTTGATGTGGTAGGGATTGAGCTGAATGTCCTTGCCGTCCCAGGTAGGCTCCATCTTGCCCTGAACGCACAGCCACATACCGGGATTGATCTTTCCATCCAGGCCCTTGGCTTCCTTTTCCGTCAGGTTTTTATGGACGGCCACGGAGCTGGTGTAGTCCGTCATCTCCACATGGAGCCGCCACATACCGGGCCGCCGGGTCTCCACACATTCCACGGAAAACACCTTGCCGCTTACCGTGGCATTGCCCATTTTCAGATCCAGCGTCTTCATTTCCACGGGCTTGACCTTGATGGGGTTGCCCATCAGGACCGGCCCTGATGGACCTCCCCCGGACGGGGCGGACGGCGCGGCCGCTGCCTTCCACTGAGAGGGCAGCTGTTCCTCCTTCAGCGTGACCCGGAATCGCACCTCGTTCAGTCCGTAGCCGTTACGGATGGCGCTGTTCAGCTCGTCCAGATCCGATGGCTCCAGAGGGTGCTTCACGATCATCGCCAGCTCCATAGAGAGGGTGTCCTGATGGATGCAGGCGCTGGCGATCACCGTCCCCAACAGCTTTAGCCGCAGCTCCGGGGAGAGCTGCAGCTGTGCGAATAATTCAAAAAACGGTATCTCTCTCGACATGCGTCCTTCTTTCCCCTATCTTATGTAAAAGCTGCTTACAGCTTTTCGATTTCCTCCATCAATGCGTCCACAAGCCGCTCCTGAGGCACCTTGTAAAGGATCTCTCCTTTGCGGAAAATCAGGCCCTCGCCCTTGCCGCCGGCGATGCCAACATCCGCGGCGGCGGCCTCTCCGGGCCCGTTGACGGCGCAGCCCATCACCGCCACGGTGATGTTTTTCGTACAGTTCATCAGGCGGCGCTCCACTTCCTCCGCCATAGGGATCAGGTCGATCCGGGTGCGGCCGCAGGTGGGACAGGCGATGAGATTCACACCCTCCTTCCGCAGACCTGCCGCCCGCAGGATCTTTTTGGCAGCGTAGATCTCCTCCACCGGGTCCGCCGTCAGGGTCACCCGAATGGTATCGCCGATGCCCATGCACAGCAATCCACCGATGCCCATGGCAGACTTCACCATACCTATAGAGGGCGTTCCGGCCTCGGTGACGCCCAGATGCAGCGGGTAGTCCGTCTGCTGGCTCAGCAGCGTGTAGGCCCGCATGGTCAGCGGCACGTCGGAGCATTTCACGGAAATGCAGATATCGTCAAAATCGAACCGGTTCAGCAGCCGGACATGGCCCATGGCGCTCTCTACCAGCGCCTCGGCGGTCACGCCGCCGTACTTGGCCCGCAGCTCCTTTTCCAAAGAGCCGCCGTTGACGCCGATGCGGATGGGGATGTTCTTTTGGCGGCAAATGTCCGCCACGGCCTTGACCTTCTCCTCCCCGCCGATGTTGCCGGGGTTGATCCGCAGGGCGTCGATCCCCCGCTCGGCGCACATCAGCGCCAGCTTGTAGTTGAAGTGGATGTCTGCGATCAGGGGAATAGCGATCTGCTCCTTGATCTTGTCTACCGCCTTGGCAGCGTCCTCGTCCGGCACCGCCACCCGGATGATCTCGCATCCGGCATCCTCTAATGCGTGAATCTGGGCCACAGTAGCGGCCACATCGTCGGTTTTCGTATTGCACATGGACTGGATGGACACGGGGGCACCGCCGCCCACAGCCACCTTGCCAACCATCAATTTCTTTGTCATATTGATCGCCTACTTTACCAATTTGAATACATCCTGGAATGTTACCAGCAGCATAAAGCCCATCAGCAGGACAAAGCCCGCCGTGTTGATGGCCGCCTGATATTTCTCCGGTACCTTCCGCTTGAACAGTGCCATGGAAACCGCGTCCACCAGCAGGAAGAAGATCCGTCCGCCATCCAGCGCCGGCAGGGGCAGCAGATTCATCACCGCCAGATTCACAGCGATCAGCGCCGCGAAATAGGCGATGCTCTCCGCCGCAGCCAGCAGGCCGTTCTGGTCATTCTGTTCCGCCGTTTCCTGAGCCTCGGTGCCTACATCCTTGATGGTGGTCACAATGCCCACCGGCCCGCTGAGGTCATTGAGTCCGGCCCCGCCGGTAACAAGCTGGCCCAGACTGAACCACACAAGCTGCACGAAGTCCATGGTCTGATACCAGGTGTAGCGGATGCGGTTGGATACGGTGGCCGGGACAGACAGCCGTCCCACATACAGGCCGAAGCCCTGATAAGGCTCCCCCTGCTGGTCGGTGCAGGTCTGCCGGGCGACGTTTTCCACCAGAATACGCCGCCCGTTCCGGACAACCTCGATGTCCGCCGTGTCGCCGGAATAGCTCAGAAACATCTGGGCGTCGCCGCTGAAATAGGTGCGCCAGCCGTTGATCTTATAGATCTGATCCCCGGCCTGTAAACCGTTTTCCCCGGTCCGGGATACCTCCGGGGCAAGGCCTGTGATCCCGTCCACAAAGAAGGTCCCGGCACTGCTGAACAGGATCGCCACGATCAGCAGTCCCGTCAGGAAATTCATGAAAGCACCGGCGGCTAAGATCACGAATTTTTTCCAGAAGCCCTGACGGGTGAAGGCCCGGGCGTTGCCCGTGTCTCCGTCCTCCCCCTCCATGGCGCAGTAGCCGCCGATGGGCAGGATGCGGAAGGAATAGGCTGTCTCCCCCTTCTTCCGGTGCCAGACGGCAGGGCCCATGCCGATGGAAAACTCGTTGACCTGTACGCCGCAGAGCTTCGCCGCCAGGAAGTGACCCAGCTCATGCACGGCGATGAGCACGCCGAAAATTAAGATCGCCGCCAGGATATAGACAAAGCTCATGAATGTCTCCTTGCAAATGCGGACTTCACGGCCTCTCGGGCGGCGTGGTCCGCTGATAAAATTTCCTCCAACGAGGGTGTTTGCGTCACCGGGACGGCCGCCCGCGCCGCCGCAACCAGGTCGGAAATGTCATAAAAACCAATTTTTTCCGCCAAAAACAGACGGACGGCTTCCTCGTTGGCGCCGTTCAGAATGGCGCAGGCCGTGCCGCCCGCCTCGGCCGCCTCCTCCGCCAGACGGAGGCAGGGAAAAGTCTCCCGGTCCGGCTCCGAGAAGGTCAGGGGCGGGCTGTTCAAAAGGTCCAGCGGCGGTGCCGGGTTCTCCCCCCGCTCCGGGTAGGTCATGGCGTAGCGAATGGGCAGGCGCATATCCGGCGTACCCAACTGGGCGAGAACGGCTCCGTCCTTAAATTCCACCATGGAGTGAACGATGCTCTGCGGATGCACCATGACGGACACCTGCGCCAGCGGCAGACGATACAGCCGCATGGCCTCGATGACCTCCAGCCCCTTGTTCATCAGCGTGGAGCAGTCCACGGTGATCTTGGGGCCCATCGTCCAGTTGGGGTG
>OIWM01004020.1_pt1 | contig 10015 bp, 8 predicted proteins | sample 1587451 | NCBI WGS metagenome assembly OIWM01 (sample SAMEA3888907, study PRJEB22519) | human gut metagenome | biome: human gut; feature: human-associated habitat; material: faeces | place: Denmark | collected 2011
TCAAAATTATCGGTCGTTTCAAACAGAATTGCACCGATACAAGTACAAATACGCCAGGCAATTCCATAAATAGAAACTGAACGTTTTCCGTACATTCATAATTTAACAGAAAATATGCCGTAAATCTGTAAATAAATTATTCATAAAACAAATAGTTCATCAAGAGTTCAAAAAGCGGTTTTTCGCACCGCGAAATTGCTCGTTTTTTGTCGATTTTTCAGAGCCGTTTGCCCAAAATACAGAAAACTCGCCTTCTTCGGACGAGTTTTCTGTCGAAACACGAGAGAAACGTGCTTCGTTTATTCTTTCAAAATCCCTTCCATCAGAGAATCTTCGCGCAGCGTTCCGGCTTCATAGCGCAGCGTCTTGATTTCAAATTTTTCGAATTCCACCGTTGCTTCCGCGTCGTATACCTGCACAACGGCGGTCTGCTTCTTTTCGGTCGGATTGAATAATCGTAAAATATATCCGTCGCCGCAATCGGCTTTTTTGAAGGCTTCGATGGTCACAATGCCGTTATCCTTCAACAAAACCGGCGCCTGCGGCTTTTCTCCGACACCGGTCGGATAGAACGAAAGCACCATGGGACGGCGGTTGAAATGGGCGGACAAGCGCGGTGCCTTGTCAAGCACGTCTTCGCGCGTGCCGACAACAAAAGCAAACGAAAAATCGCGTTCACCCTGCTCGATATACGGCATATAGCGATCCTGTGGCATGGTGATGCGTCCCGGAAGCGGATGCGCCGTATAGCTGGGTGAGCGGAGCAAGGTGATTTTCAGGGCGTTTGCGGCATCGTCAAACGACGAACCGTAAAGGCCGTTATTCAGAACGGCAAAGGCTGCGCCGCCGTCTGTCGGTTGACATAATGCCGTATACCGATGGCTGACATTTTCCTCCAAGCCGCCGCGCAAGGTCTCCCGTCCATACGCTTCTTCGCCGATGCATTCGGTCTTGTCAAAGGCGGCCGGAACGTTCAATTTGACAAGCTTTTGCTTTTCGTCCCACACGATGCGCACATCGATCTGCAAGGCACCCGTTTCGGACAAAAGGTACTTGACCTGTGCGCGGGAACTGTGATAGCCGAACACGGCTTCAACCACTGTGCGGACATTGCCGCTTTCGATGACGTGCACGCCGTCGAGCGGAGCATTTGTATGGCAGAAGATCTGCGCTTCTTCAGGCGTCAAAAGAGCAAACGCGCCGACCTTATTTTTCCAAGAGGTTTCCTCCATATACCAAGGATCATAGTTATCGTCGAACACCTCGAGCGCAAAGGCGTTTTTGTTTACATAATTTATTCCGTTCGCCGCGTATACATCCACAAGACCTGTGGCGCGGTTGATTTCAACATGCGTTTTTCCGGCGTCGAACACAAAATGCGTATCGTTATGTTTTAACGTTGGAACGGGCTTTGCCGGGATGGCTTCAAAGGCGCAGTCGAAACGGTTTAGCTTCATGGGCTCAAGCGATGCATGGAACACGACACGTTTGCGCCATTCGAGCGGAATGGTGCTGTATTCCTTTTCGCACTGCGACGGCAGGGGCTTTCCGGCTTCATCATACACGTGCGGCTGCAGAAATTCCGGATTCCAGTTCTGATCCCACAGCATAAATTCGGCGGTAAAATCGTCCTCAATGGGATACGGATAGGGATTATAGGCAAAAATCGGGATTTTATCGGGTTCGGCTTTGGGCTGACCGGCGGCAAGCGCGAAGAATGCACGCGCTTTGACACGGGACAAAATTTCGAGCGCATGATCAAGCATCCGCAGTCCCATTTCTTCTGCCGGCTGAATGGAGGAGCCGGGCAGCATATCGTGGAACTGGACGGTTAAAATGTCATACAAGGCTTCGGCAAGCTCATTTTCGGGATAGTCCATCAGCTTTTCGAGCGAGGCGTGCGAGGCCATGCTTTCGGTCATGAAAAACGTATTTTCAGCGCATCTGTACCGCTGCTTGATGCGGACTTGGCTGGTATAGCAGCCGGGCGACCAAGGATTGAGACCTTTGTCATAGGTCGGGAGCGTGCGGCGCTCATTGACTTCCTTTATATACAATTCAGGCGTGGATTGGATGAGCGTTGTGCCGTTTTTCGCCATTTCCGCCGTCAAGACCTCGATATCGTCAAGGTCTTTTTTGGACGGGCCGCCGCCATGGTTGCCGATGCCCCATAAGCAGAGGAAGAAATCGCCTTCGGCGCAGGCATTGGCATAGGCGCGGATCTTCTCAGCCGCTCTGCCTTTGCCGGAGTTATAGCCGCCGTGAATCCGAACCGCCGTCACCTCGCTGTCGTCGTAGCCGATCCATTTGAATTCGTTGGCCGGCAGCTTGATAAAGCGGTCGCCGTCGCCCGGACGCATGAACAGATAGCCGTCATAGCCGCTTTTGGTGAGTATCTGCACAAGCCCTCTCGAATGGCCGAACGGGTCAACGTTGACAGCCACGGTCGGCGCGACGCCGAATTTTTCCATAAAATACTTACGGCCCGACAGGATCTGGCGCACAAAGCCTTCGCCCGACGGCATATTGCAGTCCGGCTGCAAATGCCAGCCGCCCATGATGTGCCATTTGCCTTTTTTAACGAGCGCACGGATATGCTCGAATAACGGTTTGTCGTATTCTTCGATCCATTCATATAACAGTGCTTCGTTGTGGCAAAACACAAACGAATCGTATTCTTCACAGAAATCGGCGGCGATGCGGAAGGTGGACAACGCCTCAGCCGCGCCTTCCTCCCATTCCCATTGCCACACCGGGTCAAGGTGGGCGTTGCAAATCAAATGTAAGCGTTTTGACATAGTCTCTTCTCCTTATACAAAAAACGGTTGAACGTAAACTCTCATGTGTTCAGTGTAGCATGAATCACCGGAAATGTCAATGTCGTTTTTTGCTTTTTCCCCACATTTTTTGACCTGCCATGACCGATCGCTGTAAAACATGGCGAAAATATACCGTCAAATGTTAAATTTACAAAAAGCTCTTGCATTTTGCTTGAGACTGTGATACAATATCGCCGTTCCAAAGATGGAGTCTTCCTATTTATTATGACGCATATGATATAACCGCATATCTTTTTGATATGGCAACTACCAATGCAAAGCAATGAAGCTTTTATGTGTATACGCATATAAAGGCTGATTTTTTTGATTTTTATCGGAAAGGCGGCAACGCAATTGATCAATGAAAATCTGCTTGAAATATTAAACGCCGACAAAGCGGCACGCACAAAAGTGGCAGAAGCCGCAAAGGCAAGTGCCGCCATCGATGCAAAGCTCGAACAGGCGCGCGCACGGTTTGAGGAAACCTATGGCCGCAAGGCGGCAGAGCAAATCGAAGCCGCCGCCAAGGCGCATCAAAAGCACTTTGCCGAGGCCGAAGCCGCCCTTCGCAAGCATTCGGAAAAAGCGGAGGCAAGCTTGCGCACCTTTTCCGAACGCCGGAAGGATGAATGGGTAAGCGAGATTGTTTCCGGCGTGATCGAAAACGCCGATTGACCTGCTTGCAGCAAAACCGGAAACCGCGAAAGGAGCGAAACGACACGTGAGTACCATATCCGGGCTATCCGCAAGTGCGCTGTATGCCAAGGCCAAAGCGGTCTATGCCTCTCATTTAACCGACGCTGTTTACGCCGAGCTTGCCGGCATGACCGATTTTGCCGAGTTTGTCGGCTATGTGCGCACCAAAACGCCGTATGCCGAAGCGTTCGAAGCAGTCGGCAGCACGGGAAAGCTGTCCCGGCGGCAATTCGAGGGCATCATCAAGCGCATGACGCTTATGCGTTTGGAAAAGATCTTGCGGTATGCGTCGTTATGCGACGACGGCATCACCGATTATTTCCGCATGAAGCACGAATGCGAATGCATCATCCGCCGCCTGCGCCAACAGGGCGATTATGAGTTTGACAGTTATTTTATGTATATTCCGGACGGCTTTTTCAAAAAGACCTGCTTTGATTTGTATGCGCTTGAACGCGCCTGCACGCCAAAGGAGATTTTAGCGGTTTTGAAGAACACGCCGTATGAAGCCGTGCTTGCACGCCTGATAAGCGGCACGCCCGAAGTGGAAAATGCTCGGCTTGTGCCGGAAAACCGGCTGTACAGCTATTTGTACGAGCACAGTGCCGCCGTTTTCAAGAAAAAAGCTCCCGGCGATTTTGCCGAAATCGAAACGCTGCTTGCGACGCTCGGCGATATGCTCGCCGTAAGCACGCTTTACCGCATAAAGACGTATTATCCCGAAAGCGAAGAGATGTTGCGCTTACACGTTTACCGCTCACCGCTCACGCGGTTTTCGGCAAAGGAGCGAACGACACTCGAGCACGCCTCGGGTGCCGATGAGTTTGTCAAAACGCTTGGCGGCACCTGTTACAAAGGCCTTGTTCCGCTTTTGAAGAGCGGCAAGGCGGCGATCTTCACCAAACAGTATCTGTACGATGTCTGCCGCGAACGGTTTTCCATGACAAGCAGTGCCGCGCTTGCCGCGCTATGCTTCAGTGCGTGCGTATCGGCGGAGGCGGACAATCTGATCTTACTTGCCGAGGGCATCTGCATGGGAGCAAAGCCCGAGGATATGACCGCGCTGCTTGTTTGTTAGCGTGCCTTATAAACCGCAAATACCAAAGAAAGGACGTTTTGCACCGCTATGGCGATTGAAAGAATGAACGTCGTCAAAATCAGCGGCAATCTTGCCGATTTTGACCGAACGTTAGACGAAATCTGCGCGTCCGGTGTGTTTCAGCCGGAAAATGCCGAAAGCTTTTATTCGGCCGGCATGGGACTCAAGCCGTTTGACGGCGAAAACACGGCTGAAAGCAAAATCGCGGAACTTGAAACGCTGGCCGGCAATGCCGGAATCAAGCTCCATGTGCGCGAACACGCCGCTTCGGACGACGATACCGGCGAGGATGAAACCTTTTTCGGCGAGTTATCCGAACGGTTAAAGACGTATGCCGAAGAAAAAAAGGCTCTTTCCGAGCAGATCGAGCTCTGCCGGAATGCCATTGCCAATTACAGTCACTTTAAGGACTTAGAGGTGGATCTCGGCGAGATCGCCGACTGCCGCTATGTCAAGCCGCGTTTCGGGCATATGCCGCGCGCCGCGTATGAGCGCATTGCCGAATATGCCAAGGATCATCCGTATATCCGCTTTTTTCCCTGCTCGATGGACGGCGACGAATGCTGGGGCGTGTACTTCGCGCCCAAGGAAAAGCTGTCGGAGGTGGACGGCGTATTCGCGTCGCTCTTCTTCCAAAAGATCTTCCGTTCGGATGTTTCCGGAACGGTGGCTGAGCTGATCGCCGGCTTGCAGAACAACATTGAGCTTGTGCAAAAGCAGATCGATGCGCTGGATAAAGAAGCCGAGGCCATGTGCAAGGACGAAGAACCGCACATGAACCTCTATTATTCCAAGCTCTGCTATGACAGCGCCAAATTCGAAATGCGCGCGATGGCCTATCACAACAAGGAATGCTTTTTCCTTGCCGGCTGGGTGCCGCAAAAAAATGCCGCCGCTTTCGAAAAACGCCTAAAGACGCTTGGCGGCGACGTCACTGCCGAAATCACCGAACCGGACGAAAGCTTAAAGGTAAAGCCGCCGGTGCGTGTGACCGGCTTTGCCAAAATCTTACGCTTCTTGGTCGCGCCGTATACGTTTTATGTCGATATGTACGGCACGCCGTCCTACAACGATCTCGACGTCACGGCGTTTGTGGCGGTTACCTATACGGTGCTGTTCGGCATGATGTTCGGCGACATGGGACAAGGGTTTGTGCTTGCCGTCGTCGGCGCGCTGATGTGGAAGCTGAAGCATATGGCACTCGGAAAGATTCTTGTGCCGTGCGGAATGTCCTCGATGGTATTCGGTTTTGTGTTCGGCTCCGTGTTCGGGTATGAACATCTTCTTGACCCGGTCTATAAGGCACTCGGCATGAGTGGAAAGCCCATCGAGGTGTTCGAAAACGTCAACCTTGTGCTGCTCATTGCCATTGCCATCGGTGTGGGACTTGTGATGTGTGCCATCCTCTTAAACATTGTCGGCTGTATCAAGCGAAAATGCTTTGGAGAAGCACTTCTCAGCCAAAACGGCCTTTGCGGTCTGATTCTCTATGCGTGCGGCGCAAACCTTGCGTCGGCGTTCATGAAAGGCCCGGCGCCGTTTGATGCGGGCGTATGCGGCATTCTTATCGGCATCTGCGCCGTGATTCTCATTATCAAAGAGCCGTTCATCGAGGCCATTGACCGCCATCATTTCGAAAAGCCCGAAAGCCTTGTGGATTTTCTTTTGCAGAACATCTTTGAATTTGTGGAATACATTCTTTCCTATATGAGCAACACCGTTTCCTTCCTGCGTGTCGGTGCGTTCGTGCTTGTGCACGCCGGTATGATGATGGTGGTGTTTTCGCTTGCCGGTGCAAACGAAAATATCGTGGTGATTGTGCTCGGAAATATTCTGGTTATCGCACTTGAAGGCTTGCTTACCGGCATTCAGGCACTGCGCTTGGAATATTATGAAATGTTCAGCCGCTTCTACATCGGCGACGGACGCAAATTCACACCGGTACGCGTGAAAAAAAGCGAAAACAACTGACATCTCCATTTTTATAAAACGAAAGGACGAATACTCATGACTACCTTCCTTCTCTGCACACTGTTTGTACTGATCCCGGCACTTTTACTCTTTTCCGCCGTTATCGCCTTCAAAAGACGCATGACCGGCAAAAGCCCGAAAAAAGCTCTGCGCTTCAACGTCGGCGTGTTCGCCGCTCTGATCTGCGCGGTAGCCCTCACCTCCGTTTCGGTTTTTGCCGCACCGGAAAATGAAGAATCCGCAGACAAAGCCACGACAGCCGAAGCCGCAGAAACGGCTGAAAACGGCGGCGATATGTCCAAAGGCATGGGTCTTCTTGCAGCCGGTATCGTTACGGGTCTTGCCGGTATCGGCGGCGGTATCGCCGTTGCGGCCGGTGCGCCTGCCGCCATTGCCGCCACCAGCGAAGATCCCAAAAGCTTCGGTAAATCCATCATCTTCGTGGCACTCGGCGAATCCATCGCCCTGTACGGTGTGGTTATCGCCATCCTGATCCTGCAAAAGGTTTAAGGACTTTTTGTACCGAGGAACAAGCCATGAAATTTTATTTTGTCAGCGACGATGCGGACGCTTGTGTCGGAATGCGGCTTGCCGGTGTGGAATCCGTGCTTGTGCATGACAAAGCCGACGCGGCAGCGGCTCTCGAAAAAGCAGCAGACGATGCCGAGATAGGCATTTTGTTTGTCACGGGCGGCATCCGACGCCTGTGTGCCGAAAAAGTCGCCGCGCTTTCCGCCGGAAACCGGCCGGTCGTGGTGGAAATCCCGGCTGGAACGGAGATCGGAAAAACCGGCGGCACGGCAGCGGATTATATCCGCGAAGCGGTCGGAATCAACCTATAACGGAAGGGAGCGGAAGCTTTGGAAAAGCAAATCGATGAAAGCACCGGCCTGATTGTCGAAAGCATCGAAAAACAGGCGGCGCGCGAATGCACACGTCTGAAACAGCTTGCCGACGATTTGTATGCCCAAAAGGTCGCCGCCTTGGAAGCGGAGATCAAAAGCAAATATGACCGACAGATAAATTACGAGCTCGAAAAGCAGCGAATCGAAGCCAACCAAAAGGAGTCCGTTCTCGAAGCCGACCACAAGGCGGCTCTGTCGAAAGCGCGCCGCGCGGCGGCCGAAGAGATCTACCGGGCGGCCGAAGAGCGCATCAAGGCGTTTGCCGCATCGGATGAATACCGTGCGTTTTTGGAACACAGCGTTCGGACGGCAAAGGATTTATACGACGGAAATGCGGTCATCTGCTTGCGCTCATGCGACGAATCCTATAAAGCACCGCTCGAAACGGCGTTTGGCCGCGCGGTGTCCTTCGAAACGGACGATTCGATCAAGCTTGGCGGTATCAAGATCCGCTTTACGGATGCCGCCGTGATGGCAGATGATACGCTCGACACACGTTTCGAAACACAGAAAAAAGCCTTTGTCAAAAACAGCGGACTCGGATGTGGGGAGTGAAAACGGTGACGCAACAAAACAATCAATTAACACAAACGGTCGTCTACGGCATCAACGGGCCGGTCGTCACCGTCAAAGGGCGCACCGGCTTTCGTATGCTCGAAATGGTATATGTGGGACATCTGCGTCTGATCGGCGAGGTCATTCGCATTGAACGCGATTGCACCACCATTCAGGTGTACGAGGAGACCACGTCGCTCAAAGCCGGAGAACCGGTGGTCGGCACGGGTTCGTCCTTGGACGTGACGTTAGGGCCGGGTCTTATGGGCAACATTTTTGACGGCATCGAACGTCCGCTGCGGGACGTGGAAAAAAAGTACGGTGCCTTTATCGGCCGCGGCGTGGATCTTTCTGCGCTCGACCCGGATAAAAAATGGAAAACAACGCTGACCGTAAAGGTCGGCGATACGCTTGCGGGCGGCAGCATTTTTGCGACCGTTCCCGAAACGCCGGTCATCACGCACAAAGCCATGCTTTCGCCGCTTCTTTCGGGAAAGGTCGAATGGACGGCTCCCGACGGTGAGTATACAGTAAACGACACAATCTTAAAGTTACGTGACGCGGCCGGCACTTTGCATGATATCACGCTTGCCCAACGCTGGCCGATCCGCAAATCCCGTCCGATCACCGGGCGGCTGCCGTCGGATACGCCGCTTGTCACGGGTCAGCGCGTCATCGATACGCTCTTTCCGCTTGCCAAAGGCGGTGCGGCCGCCATTCCGGGCGGTTTCGGCACGGGCAAGACCACAACCCAGCATCAGCTTGCCAAATATTGTGACGCAGATATCATCATCTATGTCGGCTGCGGCGAACGCGGCAACGAAATGACGCAGGTGCTGTCGGAGTTTTCCGAGCTGATCGACCCGAAAACCGGCAGACCCTTGCTCGACCGCACGATTTTGATTGCCAACACCTCCAATATGCCGGTGGCGGCGCGTGAAGCATCGATTTATACCGGCATCACGCTTGCCGAATACTATCGCGACATGGGCTACGACACGGCCATCATGGCAGACTCGACCTCGCGTTGGGCGGAGGCCTTGCGCGAAATTTCGGGACGTTTGGAGGAAATGCCGGCCGACGAAGGCTTCCCGGCCTATCTGCCCAGCCGCCTTGCCGAATTCTACGAACGTGCCGGACGTGTGACGACGCTGTCGGGAAACGTCGGCTCGGTCAGCATCATCGGCGCAGTCAGCCCGCAGGGCTCCGACTTCTCCGAACCGGTCACGCAGAACACCAAACGGTTTATCCGCTGCTTTTGGGCACTCGACAAAAACCTCGCCTATGCCCGACACTTCCCGGCCATCAACTGGAACGATTCATACAGCGAATATGTGCCGGATTTTGCCGCCTGGTACCGCGAAAACGCCGATCCCGACTTTCTGCCGTTACGCGAGGAAATATGCGCGATTCTCATGGAGGAAAACAAGCTCATGGAGATTGTCAAGCTCATCGGCGCGGACGTTCTGCCGGACGACCAAAAGCTTGTCATCGAGGTGGCGCACGTTCTGCGCGCCGGCTTCCTCCAACAGGAATATTTTTCCGAGAACGATGCGTTTGTTCCCATGAAAAAGCAATGTGCCATGATGAAGGTAATCTTGCACTATTATCATAAAATGCGCGATGCGGTGGCACTTCAGATTCCTATGTCCGAGCTTTTGAAGCTTGGGCTTTCCGAAAAGCTCATCGCCATGAAGCACGATGTCCCCAAAGACGATCTGTCGCTCATTGACCGCTATGCAGCGGAGATCGATGCAAAAATCGGCGCACGTATTGCGGAAAGAGGTGACCGGGCGTGAAACTCATCCATTTGAAAGCCGCTCAAATCAACGGCTCGCTTGTCACGGTGGACGGCGTGAAGGAAGCCTCCTTTGACGAAGTGGCGACGCTTCTTCTGCCGGACGGCGAAAAGCGCACCGGACGCGTTGTCAAAATCGAAGGCGACAGCGTGACCTTGCAGGTGTTTGAAG